>Ga0210398_10000049_pt1 | contig 145334 bp, 129 predicted proteins | sample IncBWC4OmetaG_FD_161047 | JGI IMG/M metagenome (GOLD analysis project Ga0210398, IMG submission 161047) | Forest soil microbial communities from Barre Woods Harvard Forest LTER site, Petersham, Massachusetts, United States - Inc-BW-C-4-O | ecosystem: Environmental > Terrestrial > Soil >... | reverse complement strand
CGCTGTTTTTCGTCATGAGCCAGTCGGGCGAGACGATCGACACGCTCGCGGCCATGCGCGAGGCCAAGCGCAAGGGCTATCGCGTGCTCGCCATCAACAACGTCGTCGGTTCCACCATCGCGCGCGAATCCGACGGCGGTATTTACCAGCACGCCGGCCCGGAAATCGGCGTGGCCTCGACCAAGGCCTTCACCTCCCAGCTGCTGCTCGGCGCGATGATGGCGCTGTATGTCGCCCGCATGCGCGACATGAGTTTCACCGACGGCGTCCAATTCGTCCACGCGCTCAAGCAGGCGCCGGCACTCGCCAAAAAAGCGCTGGAACAGGCGCCGCACATCAAGGCCATCGCCAAACGCTACGCCCATTATAATGACATTCTTTTCCTCGGACGCCTCTCGCTCTTCCCCATCGCGCTCGAGGGCGCCCTCAAGCTGAAGGAAATTTCCTACATCCACGCCGAGGGCTATCCCGCCGCCGAGATGAAGCACGGGCCCATCGCGCTCATCAGTGAGAAATTTCCGAGCGTCTTCTTCGCCACCAAGGGCGAGATGTTCAACAAGCTCGTCTCGAGCATGCAGGAGATCAAGGCGCGCAAAGGCAAAATCATCGCCATCGTCACCGAGGGCACCGAGCTGCCCGAGGGCCTCGCCGATGACGTCATTACCATCCCCGACTGCCACGAGGCCCTGCTGCCCATCGTCGCAACGATCCCCGTGCAACTGCTCAGTTATTACATCGCGGTCGAGCGCGGTTGTGATGTGGACAAACCCCGCAATCTCGCCAAGTCTGTCACGGTTGAGTAAGGGTAGAAACCGCTAATCCACGCTAATTTTCGCTGATGAAAACGCTGCCAACCGGTCGATGGTGACGCTTGTCGAAGACGTGCCCGGCTTGGTCTTTTCCAGCCGGAGTCCACGACCGATCAGCGGCCATCTGTGCGTCCCCGGTTAAAAGGCTTTTTTCAACCGCAGATAAACGCAGATGGACGCAGATTAGCTTGAGGGGAGTGAACTAAACTGTGTTTTCCAATTATCCGCGTTCATCTGCGTCCATCCGCGGTTAAGAACTTTTACGTCCACTCTCGTTTAAAAAGATCATCCATTCGCGGTCTATCTTCCCATGCAAATTTTTCCCGATCGTTCCAATTTTCTCCAACTCGCCCAGCAGGGCAACGTCATCCCGGTCTACACCGACCTGATGGCCGATTTCGAAACGCCCGTCTCGGCCTACGCCAAGTTGCGCGGCCACGGCCCGGCCTATCTCCTCGAGTCGGTCGAAGGCGGCGAAAACCTCTCGCGCTACAGCTTCATCGGCTGCCGCCCTCGGAAAATTTTCGCCTGCGGACCGCAGACGACCGTAATCAGCGAACCCGGCCAGCCCGCGCAGACTGTGCCCACGCCGGCCGACCCGCTCGCGCTGCTCGAGGCCGAGCTGCGCCGCTATCGCCCGGTCAAGGTGCCCGGCCTGCCCCGCTTCACCGGCGGCGCCGTCGGTTTCATCAGCTACGAATACATCACGCGCATCGAGCCCACCGTGCCCGCCGCGCCCAAGGACGAACTGAAGGTTCCCCTCACCTATTTCATACTGTCGGACGCGCTGCTGATTTTCGACCGTGCGAAACAGACCCTGCGCCTCTGCGTTAACGCCCACGTGCAAGATGGTGATGCTGCCGCCGCCCATGCCGCGGCCGAGTCCGAGCTGCGCGAACTTTTCGAAATTCTCCAGCAGCCGCGCGCGCTTGCACCCGCGCCGCTCATTTCGATCGCAAAGATCGATGTGCCGCCGGGCAACTTTACGCGCCCGGACTACGAGAAACTCGTCGATGGCGTGAAGGAGTACATCCGCGCCGGCGACATCATCCAGGTCGTGCCCTCGCAACGGTTCACCCGGCCCTTCACCAAGTCACCCCTCGATCTCTATCGCGCGCTGCGCACGGTCAACCCTTCGCCCTACATGTTCATCCTCGACACGGGCGACTTCGCGCTGGTCGGCGCCTCGCCGGAGGTGCACGTGCGCCTGACCGACGGCCGCGTCGAAATCCGCCCCATCGCCGGCACACGCAAGCGTGGTGCCACCCACGAGGAGGATATCGCGCTCGAAAAGGAACTATTGGCCGACGACAAGGAACGCGCCGAGCACCTCATGCTGGTGGATCTCGCGCGCAACGACATCGGCCGCGTCTGCGACTACGGCTCGATCCAGGTGCCCGAGTTCATGATCGTCGAGCGCTACTCACACGTCATGCACATCGTGTCGCAGGTCGAGGGCCACATCGCGCCCGGCAAGACCGCCTTCGACCTCATGCGCGCCACCTTTCCCGCCGGCACGGTGAGCGGCGCGCCAAAAATCCGCGCCATGCAGATCATCGCCGAGCAGGAACCGGTGCAGCGCGGCTTTTACGCCGGCGCGCTCGGGTACTTCGGCTACGACGGCAACATGGACACCTGCATCACGCTCCGCACCGCGTTACTCAAGGACGGCAAAATTTACATCCAAGCCGGCGGCGGCATCGTGTCCGACTCCGATCCCGTGGCCGAGTACCAGGAGACGATCAATAAAGCCTCTGCCCTCTTAAAAGCCGTGGCCATGGCCGAGCAGTTTTGAGATAAGGCTCGGTCAATTTTATTTTAACCACGGATTGCATCATCCTTCGCTCCATCAGCTATGGAGGACAGGCGGATGGACACGGATTTCTCCCGCTGTCATTCCGAGCCGAGCGAGGAATCTCGTATCAGTCTTTGTAACATAATACGTTACAAACTAAGCAGTGAGGCTGTTCGTTTGTAATATAATACGTTACAAACGGAAGGTGGAGATTCCTCGCTCGGCTCGGAATGACAACATGACCAGCCTTGGTCTCTCTGTTTGCCTATCGCGGATTAAATTTGAAAACAGGGACATTCTGCACTGCCCTATCCGTCAGTTTCGTTAAACAAGCTGTTCGTAAAATTCATGAATGCCCTATCCGAAATTTCTCCAGAAACTGCACGCGTTAGCGCCGACGAAGAAAAGAAAAAATGGGCAAAGCTGAAAGGGTTGGCCCGAGCCCCTGGCAGGGTGGTCATAATCCTTTTTGCCTACGCGCTCTGCACGTTTTTTCTTCCTCCTCCACCCCATTCCAGCATTTTCATAAGTTCGCTTTTGTTTCCTCCCCCTTTCCTATTGGGCATCTCAGTCATTCTTGTCGGCCTGAAAAGGAGAAATAAGATTTTGCTTGAGATCATTCAGAAAGAGGCCCCGGAACTCTATCAGAAGTTGAAGGATAAAGGCATCGACGATTGATGTAGCCGGCCTCGCTGAGATGGAGCGTCTTGGGGTCAAGCCGCTCCACCTTGGAATGTCCCCGGGATCCGTGCTTATCCGCCTGCCCTCCGTAGCCCTGAGCTTGGCGAACGGGCGAAGGAGGGTGTCATCCGTGGTCGATTGGGATCGAGACTCAGCCCTACCTTAAAACAACTCCCCCTGGCCGCTATAACGCGTGCGCGCCTCGGCCAGGCTGCCTTTCATCTCGAGTTCCCCGAGCAGGCGGAAAACTTCCCCGGGCTGCGGCGCCGGCTTTTGCGCAGAGAAGGTCGGCAACGCGAGGTTGAGCGTCGTGAGCTTCAGGTTGCGGCGGAGATTTCCCGCCGCGGCGCGCGCCGGCTCGCGAAAGCGCTCGGGCTTGAGCTCGCCCGTGTGCGCCAGCACGCCCTCGAGGCTGCCGAATTCCTGCAGCCATTTCGCCGCGGTCTTCGGGCCGACGCCGCTGAGGCCGGGAATGTTGTCCGACGTGTCCCCGATGAGCGCAAGGTAGTCGGCGATCTGCGCCGGAGGGACCCCGAATTTTTCCATGACCCCAGCCGCATCGCGCCGCCGCCAGCCGAGCTTCGGATTGGCCGAGGGTGGCGGCAGCATGATGGTGATTTTGTCCCCGACAATCTGGGCAAAATCCTTGTCCGAGCTCACGATCAGCACGTCGTGCCCGGCACGGGCCAGTGCCACCGCTTCCGACGCGAGCAAATCGTCGCTTTCGACGCCGTCCTGCTCGACGCCGACATAGCCCATCGCGCGCGTGAGCTGCTTCAAGTACGGCAGCTGTTTGACCAGCGCCTCGGGCATTTCCTCGCGTTGCGCCTTGTACTCGGGATGCAATGCGAGCCGGTCCTGCGCGCCACCGAGGTCGAAAAACACCAGCGCACCGGCGGGCTTCTCCTGGTCATCGAGCATCCACAGCGATTTCACCCAGCCGTGCAGCGCGTTGGTGGGAAAACCGTCGGCCCGCGTCAGCTCGGGAATCGCGAAAAAACAGCGGTATGCGAGGTTGAAACCGTCAATGAGAAGCCATTTCGCCATGCGCCAAGCAGAGCCACGCACACAACGCGGGTCAACTGCAGTGGTGAATCAGTTTTGCCTGCAGGAAGGTTTATAGTTCCGACATATCGCGTCCTTCCTATTGTCATTCCGAGCCCCGCGAGGAATCTCACTCGGAGTGTAACCCAATAGGTTACAAAGAGAGATTCCTCGCGGGGCTCGGAATGACAGAAAAAACAAATTGCGCATTGAATACACCCCCAAATTCCAGCCATGTCTTCTCCTTCCGCCGTGACTCCCGCCTTCACCTATCCTTACAAGATCGCCGTGCTCGTTTTCCTGGAAAACGCCGCGGGCGAGCAATTGCTGCTTTTGCGCGCGAAGCCGCCCAACCTGGGCGTATGGAGCCCCATCGGCGGCAAGCTCGAAACTGCGACCGGCGAATCCCCGTTCGAATGCGCCGCGCGCGAAACCTACGAGGAAACCGGTTTTGCCGTCGCCCACGCCGACCTGCACCTTTTCGCCATGATCGCCGAAAAAGCCTACGAGGGCGAATCGCACTGGCTGCTATTTTTATTTCGTTGCAAGAAGCCCATCCCCGCGTTGCCAAGCGACATCGCCGAGGGCCGGTTCGGGTTTTTTACGCGAGAAGCCATCAAGACGCTGCCGATTCCCGAAACCGACCGCACCGCACTCTGGCCCACCTACGAGCGCTACCGCGACCGCTTCGTGGCCCTGCGGGCGGACTGCGCGCCGGGCAAGCCCCTGCACGTAGAGGTCGAACAAGTTACACCATAAGGGCTGTTTTGAAACTATCCGGTCCGGCGCGCGTCCTGCTTTCAGGTGTAGGAAACACTTGCATTCCGGGATATTCGCCAAAAACTTGTTACCTCAATTAGCCCAATGCCTTTTCCTTCCAGTAAGAAATCCGCCACCGCCGAGGAGAAATCCACCGGGTCCAAAGACTTCGATGGCGCCGTGAGTGCCGCTGTCAGCAAATCCGCGCAGGCGGCCATCAACGTGAAACTAACGGCTGAACAAAAAATCGAATTTTACCGCACGATGTTGCGCATCCGCCGCTTCGAGGAACGCTGCATCCGCAGTTATGCGCAGGAGCGTAAAATCGGCGGGTTTCTGCATCTTTATATCGGCCAGGAAGCGGTCGCCGTGGGCTGCTGCTCGGTCATGCAGGAGAACGACCAGGTCATCACCGCCTACCGCGACCACGGCCACGCCATCGCCGTCGGCATGCCGCTCAACCCGCTCATGGCCGAACTTTACGGCAAAGTCACCGGCTGCTCAAAGGGCAAGGGCGGCTCGATGCACTTCTTCGACCCGTCGCGCCGCTATTGGGGCGGCCACGGCATCGTCGGCGGCCAGGTTCCGCTGGGCGCCGGTCTCGCCTTCGGGCTGAAATATAAAGGGATCAAAGGCGCCGCCCTCACCTTCCTCGGCGACGGCGCAGTCAACCAGGGTGCCGTGCACGAGGCCTACAACCTCGCCGCGCTCTGGGACCTGCCGGTCGTCTTTATCATCGAAAACAACGGCTACTCGATGGGCACGAGCCAGGCGCGCTCCTCCGCTGGCGACCTCGCCAAGCGCGCGGAGGGCTACAACATGGCCTGGGACGTCTGCGACGGCCACGATTTCTACCAGGTGCGCGAAGCCACCGAAAAATTCCTCGCCCTCGCCCGCGAGAAATCAAAACCGAGCATTCTCGAGATCAAAACCTACCGCTACCGCGGCCACTCCGTCTCGGATCCCGACTCGACCTACCGCGACAAGGCCGAGATCGAAGAATACCGCCGCACAAAGGATCCGATCCAACTTTTCCAGAATACCCTCGTCGCCGAGCATGTGCTCAATGACGCGCTGATCGAGAAAATCGACACCGAGGCAAAAGAAGAGGCCGAGAATTCCGCCGCTTTCGCCGAGGCCAGTCCCTATCCGACGGTCGAGGACATCAGCAAGGATGTGTACTGGGAAGAAGACAACCCCTCCCAGAAAAAATCCCAAGGCCGCATCTTCTTCGACTGAACCACCAATCGCGCAACGCGATTGGTGATTTCAAATTTTAAATTTCAGATCTCAAATCTTCCTGCTGATGCCACTCATCTCCTACCGCGAAGCCATCAACCAAGCCCTCGCCGAAGAACTCGAGCGCGACCCCAATGTCGTCCTCATGGGTGAGGAAGTCGCCCAGTTCAACGGCGCCTACAAGGTCACCGAAGGTCTGCTCGCCCGCTTTGGTGCAAAGCGCGTGATCGACACGCCCATCAGCGAGGCCGGCTTCATCGGCGCGGGCATCGGCGCCTCCATGCTCGGCGTGCGCCCGGTGATGGAACTCATGTTCTGGAGTTTTTATTCCGTCGCCTTCGACCAGATCCTCAACAACGCCGCCAACGTCCGCTACATGTCCGGCGGCCTCATCAACGTCCCCATCGTCATCCGCGGTCCCGCCAACGGTGGCACGAACGTCGGCGCAACCCACAGCCACACTCCGGAGGGTATTTGTGCCGCGCATCCCGGCGTGAAGGTGGTCTGCCCCGCCACGGCCTACGACGCCAAGGGCCTGCTCAAGTCCGCCATCCGCGACAACGATCCCGTGTTTTTCATGGAGAATACGATTCTCTACAACGACAAGGGCGAGGTCCCGGCCGAGGAATATCTCATCCCGCTCGGTTCGGCGGACGTGAAACGCCAGGGCACCGATCTCACCATCGTCGCCCATGGCCGCGCCGTGATCAATTCGCTCAAGGCTGCGGAACTGCTCAAAGCAGAACATGACATCTCGGTCGAAGTCGTCGACCTCCGCTCCATCCGGCCGCTCGACGAGGAAACCATCCTCGCCTCCGTGCGAAAAACCCACCGCGTGCTGCTCGTCGAGGAAAACAAGCCCTTCTGCGGCGTCGGCGCGCAGATCAGCTACATCATTCAGAGCAAGGCCTTCGACGATCTCGACGCCCCCATCAAGCGCGTTTCCGCCATCGATGCACCGGCCATTTACAGCAAACCGCTCGAGGACGAGCAGCTCCCCAATCCGCAGCGCATCCGCAACGCCGTGCTCGCCATGCTCTGAGCTGGCGTTTGTTTCCCGCTTTCCCAATTTTCGTTTCCGCTTTCCGCTTTTCTATTTTCGCTTTTCTTCTACATGGCCCAAATCATCGACATGCCCAAACTCAGCGACACCATGACAGACGGTGTCCTGGTCAAATGGCTGAAAAAAGAAGGCGATGCCGTAAAGAACGGCGACATGCTCGCCGAAGTCGAGACGGACAAGGCCACGATGGAACTCGAGTCGTTCTTCGACGGCACCCTGCTGAAAATTTTTGCACCCGCCGGCTCGAAAATCGCCATCGGCGCCCCGCTGGCCGCCATCGGCAAAGCCGGTGAAACCGTCGAAGCCCCGTCCGCAACTACTCCCCCGCCGGCGGCCGAAAAAAAATCGGCTCCCGCTCCGGCCACGCCCCCTTCAGCCGCGCCTGCGCCAGCCAAAACCGCCGCGCCATCGGCTGCGCCGGCCACTCCGGCCGCGTCAGTCCCTTCCCCCGCACCGACCTCCGCCCCGCTCGGCGGGCGCATCAAGATTTCCCCGCTGGCCAAAAAATTGGCCGCGGCCAAAGACATCGACCCGGCCTACCTCACCGGCAGCGGCCCCGGCGGCCGCATTGTCCGCGCCGACATCCTCGCCGCCGAAAAATCACCGCAAGGCCGGCTGCACACCGGTCCGGTCCAGGACGATGAACTGGTGCCGGTTTCAAACGTGCGCGGCATCATCGCCCGGCGCCTGGTCGAGTCGAAGACGCAGATCCCCCATTTCTACCTCGAAGTCGAGGTGGACGCCGCTCCGCTCCTCGAACTTCGCGCACGGCTCAACGCCTCGCTGGAAAAAGACGGCGCCAAGCTTTCAGTCAACGATTTCATCCTCAAGGCCTGCGCCGAGGCGCTCTGCCGCGTGCCCGCCGTGAATTGCTCGTGGGAAGCTTCCGCCCAGCCAGCCATCCGTCATCACAGCGCCGCGCACGTCTCCTTCGCCGTGGCCATCGACGATGGCCTGATCACGCCGGTCATCCGCGACACAAACTCGAAAAACCTCCTCGCCATCAGCACCGAGGCCAAGCAACTCGCCAAACTGGCGAAGGATAAGAAGCTGAAGCCCGACCAGTTTACCGGCGGCACCTTCTGCGTTTCCAATCTCGGCATGATGGGCATTGAACGCTTCAGCGCCATTATCAATCCCCCCAATGCCGCCATCCTCGCCGTCGGCGCGACCGTCGCGAAGCCCGTGGTGAAAGACGGCGCGATCGTCCCCGGCCAGCGCATGTCACTCACCCTCTCCTGCGACCACCGCGTGGTGGACGGCGCCACCGGCGCGGTTTTCCTCAACGCCCTGCGCGAGCTCCTCGAGAAGCCCGCGCTGCTCATATTCTGAGCGGGTGGCAGGGAAATGGATCAATGTGGGCGGGGTGCCCTCACCCCGCACCGAGGTCAATGCGGGGTGAGGGCACCCCGCCCACAATCTGAAGTTTCAGATCGTGCCATGGGGACATAAGCCCCGCCTACATTTTCAAACCGATCCATGCCCCTTGGCGCGATGCTTCGCGTCGGCCTCGATGAGCTTTTTCAGCGCATCGAGCGTCTGCCGGGCCTTGGTTTTCGCCAACGGCAGCCCGGCCGCGTTCTCGGCCTTTTCATTCGCAAAGAGGTAGAATTTGATCTTCGGCTCCGTGCCGCTGCCACGCGCCGCGAAGGTGTAGCCGTTGGCCAGCGTCACAAAGTACATGTCCTGGGGCGGCACCGTGGCCCCGTCGGCGTCCACGGATTTCTCGCGGCCAAAATCATGGAACCGGGCCACGCGCATGTCGCCAAAGTCCACCGGCGGGGCCTCCCGGTAAGATTCAAGGATCCTCTTGATTTTTTCCGAGCCGGTCGCGCCTTCGTAGTAAATATTGATCGTGTCCTCGAGATAGTAACCGTATTTTAAATACAGCTCGTCGAGATATTCCGGGACGGTGATCCCGCGATCCTTGAGCGAAGCGCAGACCTCGGCAAACATCAGGCAGGCCGCATTGCCGTCCTTGTCCCGGACAACGTCGGTGCCGAGGTAGCCATTGCTCTCCTCATTGCCCAAAACGAGGAAGGTGCTGTGGGCCAGCATCAGTTCGGCCCGCTTGCGCGCGGGCGTGGCGTCGTAGTCGATCACCAGGTGCTCCTTGGTGCGAAGCCCTTCCAGCATCTCGTTCTCGTAGCGCCGCAGCCGGGATCCGATCCACTTGAAGCCGGTCAGCGTGTTGATGACCTTGATGCCATGGCCGCGGGCGATGGCATCCTGCATCGGCGTGGTGACAAAGGTCTTGATCAACACCGCCCGCTCCGAGCCCTCGGGCGGAATCCATTTCAGCTCCTTGTATTTTGAAATTCGATATTCGGCCAGCAAGGCGCCGATCTGGTTGCCGGTCAAAATGACCATTTTTCCGTCGCGACCGCGCACGGCCACGCCCATGCGGTCCGCATCGGGGTCGGTCGCAAACACAATGTCGCACCCACGCCGGTCGGCCGTGGCCAGGGCCAGCGTCAGCGCCTCGGCATTCTCCGGGTTGGGCGATTTCACCGTCGGAAACCGCGGATCGAAGGCCACCTGGTCGGTCACCTCGACCACATCCACCCGGGCATGCAGCAGGAGCGGCGTCGCGGCCACGCTGCCCGTGCCGTGGATGTTCGTGAAAATCACCTTCAACTTTGCCCGGGAAAGCATCCGATGGTCGATGGCCGAGCGCGACGCCGCCACCAGGTACGCGTCATCCGCCGCCCGGTTCAGCAGGATCGTGCGCGACAAATCCTTCTTGAGGAAGGCCCCGAGCTCGGCGAGCTGGACAACATTAACCTCGGCAATGATGCCTTTGTCGTGCGGCGGCACCACCTGCCCGCCATCCTGGAAGTACGCCTTGAAGCCATTGTCGTGCGGCGGATTGTGGCTGGCCGTGATGACCACGCCGGCATGCACCTTGAGCCAGCGCACGGAAAAGCTCAGCTGCGGCGTCGAACGCGGCCCGTCAAAGATGAAAGCCACGCCGCCCAGTTGCGTCCAGGTCGAGCACGCCAGTTCGCAAAAGTGCCGCGAAAAATGCCTCACGTCATGCGCAATGACGAGTCGCGGGGCATCAAAGAGCAGGTTCTGCGCGAGGTATTTTTTGGTGTAACGATACAGCCCGATCGTCGCGCGGATAATCGTGAAATCGTTGACGACGTTGCAGCCGATGGCCGCGTGCTCCGGCGTGCCCTGTGCGTTGGGCGTGCCCAGCTCGCTTTTCGCCGCGATGGCACCGATGGTGCGCCCACGCATGCCGCCGGTGCCGAACTCGAGGTAGCGATAAAACCGGTCGTTGAGCTCGCCCCACGCGCCCTGGCCGATGAGTTCGCCGATGCTGGCGATGGCCCACGGGGGCAGACCGGAACTCAGCCAGGCGGTGATATTTTCCGCCGCGGCCGGTAAAAGCTGGCCGGCGAGCGCGGCGATGGAAATTTTTTTAGAAGTAGGCATGAAAAATCATTCGAGATACAATCCGTCGGCCAGAGACGGCTTGGGGGAAAGCTTTTTCCAGGCCTGCACAAACGAGTCTTCGTCGTAACCGAATAGAGGTGAGACTTCCAGCACCGTATGCGGGCGTCCGCTTTCATCGGTCTCCACCGGTGCGCCGGCGGCCCGCAGCCAGCGCGCGAATTGCCCGAGCTGGTCGCCGCGGCAGGTTTGTGGCGAGTCCGCGCCCCCGGCATTTTTCACGGGCGAAAAATCATCCGCCCGGCGGGTTTCGATCACGACGGGATTTTTCGCGAAGGGCAGCGCGTCGAACACAAACATTTCGAATTTCGCCCCGTTGGGCGCGGCTGGCTGGACCGGTTTCCCCGCGGCGTCGATCCCGGGGATTTTCTTGTCCGCGCGATGAAAGGACAGCCGATTTTTCCCGGAAGCCTGCCCTGAGCTTGTCGAACGGGCCATGCGGCGCGCAAACTCGCGGTCGAGCACATGGATGGCGACGTTGCCGGCATGAAAGCGCAGCCGCCCCGTCGCGGGATCGAGCTCGCGCTGCCGGGTGAGCGGCAGGTCGCTGTACTCGACGACGACAAGCCGGCCCTGCTGGACGCAGAAATGCCCAACCTTTTCCTCCGCATACGCCTTGGCCACCATCTTGCTCGACATTTCGGAGCCTTGCGAAAAATGCCAGCCCAGAAATGCCGGGTCGATGCAGCGCACGAGGGGATTGTCCACCTGGAAGTAGCTGATGGTGTCGATGTCCTCGCTTTTCAACAGGTCGAGCACGCCGCTGCGGTCGAGGGCCCGCAGCGAGCCGCCGTGCCCGTCGGGCGACATCGCGATGCGGCCGGGCGCCTCGAGTAAAATTTTCCCGGTAAAATCCACCGCCGGCATGCGCCCCTGGCGGAAAAAATGCACGCGCGCCGGGTCGAGGCCAAAAAACTTGTGTTCGGAAAAAAATGCCTCGGTCGCCTCATGATTCGCGTGGCTCGTCATGATAAACCAGTGCAGCGGCCGGCCATAGCGGGCGCCCGCCGCGCGGAGCTTCTCGGCAAAAACCTGGAAAAGCGGCTTTTGTTTCACCGGCGTAACCGGGAACGTGCCCTTGGGGCCGTCCCAGCCCAGGCGCGTGCCCTGCCCGCCCGCGACGGTAAACGCCGCCACGCGGCCCGCCCGCAACGCGGCTTCGCCCACCGCCTTGGCCTGCGCCCACGCGGTGGCATCGCCCCCCGATTCGGGCAGCGACACATAGGGCGCGGGCGCAAGTTCGCCGAAATCGGCGCTGGCTGCGGGATCTTTTGCCAGCAGCGTGCGGGTCAGCAGGGCGAGTTCGTCGAGATCGATTTCCGCCGCCTCGGCCAGCAACGCCTGTTGCCCGGCCGCGGGAAGCTGGTTAATAAAAGCAAAGACGTGCCCCTGGCCGGCGCGTTGGAAGGTTTCGATAAGCGGAAAGGTCGCCATTAAAAATACGAAGGGGCGATTGAAGTCGGCGGCGGTTCAGCGGTGCAATGAAAATTATCAATAGTTACCGCAAAAATTGAAATGAGTTCCATGCCTCATTTTAATTTTTAACCCGGATGCATCACACTTTTTCATCCGAACATGCATCCGTTGGCCGCGCTTAAAGAGCGCGGCCAAGCGACTTTGTCGCGGTTAACCCCGACTTTGTCGGCCCGTAGGGTGGATCGGTCACCCAGGACGTGTGACCGATCCAGGTTAATCGTCCCCAGCCTGTTCACGGTTCGAACCGAAAAATAAATTCATCCGGTTTCGCATAGCCGAGCTGCTGGCGGATGATGCGCTCGACGTAGGCCGGGTCCGTGCGCAGGCGCGCGAGAACCTGCTGCTGTTCCTGCAACCGCTGCTCCGCCTCGGCCAGCCGCCGCTGGCTCAACGCTTCCTGTGCGCGCAATTGCAAATACTCTGCGCGAGTCTGCCACAGCGATACACCGAAGACCGCGCTCAGGGCGAAAAACAGCAAAGTGTAGATAAGGATGACAACGCGGCGCGCATTCACAGCAATCGTGACGCGAGCCAACCGTCCGCGAACATTGCGCGCAAATCTTTTCGCTCAAAGAGCGCAGCCCAAAAATAATTTCCCGCGGATTACGCAGATAAGCGCGGATTAAGCGCAGCTATTCTGGCGCTTTTCACCCCGGCTCTCACGATTCGTGTATTATCCGCACCCATCCGCGACATCCGCGGCAAAAATAGGCCTTTTTACACCAAAGACCGCAAAGGCGTGGCCATTTTCCACTTTGCCTGTAACAGGCTGTTGAAAAAATCGCCCAAAACGAAATAGGCGTGCCTTTTCCCCAGAGGCCGCATACTCGAAGTTGGCCATGTATCAGAGCTTCTATGCGTTGGCGGAGATGCCCTTCAACATCACGCCCGATCCGAAATTTCTCTACCTCAGTCCCACGCACTACGACGCGCTGCAGCACCTGCTCTACGGCGTCCGGGAACACAAGGGCTTCATCGTGCTCATCGGTGAAGTCGGCTGCGGCAAAACCACCCTTTGCCGCCGGCTGATGGATGAACTCGACATCGAGCATTTCGACACCGCGCTCGTCCTCAACCCCCGCATCAACGAAACCGAGATGCTCCAGGCCATCCTCACGGATTTGGGCGAAACGCAGCATGCGGATGGCCACTACAATCTCGTCGCCCAAATCAACCAGGTTCTCCTCGCGCGCATCCAGGCCGGCCGCGACATCGTGCTGATCATCGATGAGGCGCAAAATCTCACCTTTGAGGTGCTCGAGCAAATCCGCCTCCTCTCCAATCTCGAGACCGACAAGCAAAAACTCCTCCAAATCGTCCTCATCGGCCAGCCCGAGCTCAAGGCCATCCTCGCGCGCGACGAACTCCGCCAGCTTCGCCAGCGCATCCTGGTGCATTATGAGCTGCTGCCGTTGTCCTTCACCGACATAGACAATTACATCCGCCATCGCCTCGCGCTCGCGGGCAGCCAGGGCCGCCCGCACTTCACCCCCCGCGCCATCCGCAAAATCCACCGCGCGAGCAAAGGAGTCCCGCGCGTGGTGAATAATCTCTGCGACAAGGCCATTCTCTCGGCTTTCATTCGTGGGTCCGACGAGGTAAACTACTGGGACGTCCGCCATGCGATGAAAGACCTGAACAACCTCACCCAGTAAATTCTTCCGCCATGAGCCTCATCAACGACGCCCTCAAAAAAGCCCAGAAGCTCCAAATGCAAGGGCAAGCCCCACCTCCGCCCGGTCCCGGCGGCGCGCCGAGCACACCCAACGCACCGAGTTCACCCGGCGGATTGGGCGCACCCAGCCTTCCGGCGGATTCGACGGGTTCGGCAGGCTCACCGCAGGCAAGCTCACCACAAGCCGGCTCCGGCGGCCAGCAATCCATGACCGGACAGCTATTTATGCTCCTGGCGTTCGGGGCGGGCGCGCTCATCGCCGTAAGCGTGCTTGCGACCGTCTATTTGCTGCGGCGGCAACCAGCGGCACCGATCGTGGCCCAGGCCCCCGCAGTGCCTAGTCCGACCGTGGCTGCGGCACCTGCCGTGCCGGAAAAACCTACGCCCGCTCCCGTTACCAATACTCCACAGGCTGCCCTGCCGCAAACAACTCCACCTGCTGCACCGGCACAAATGACTGCGCCCGCTCCCACCGTGGCCGTCACGCCGGCCCCGGCCACCACTCCAGCCATGCCGGCCACACCGGTTACATCTCTTTTTAACCCACTTCCTGCACCGAGCCTGCCTGCCCTCCGTAGCCTTGGCGAAGGAGGAAGCCAGTCGAATGGGCCTGATCCGACCAAGCCCGATCCCAAAATTCTCGCCTATCTCGATGCCTTGCAAGTCGCCGGTATCCGCATTTCCGACACCGGCAGTAAAGTGCTCATGAATGACCGCGTTTTTCGCGAAGGCGAAATTGTCGATCAGCTGCTCGGCCTGCGCCTGAAAAAAGTCGAAAACGACATGCTCACGTTCGTGGACGACCGCGGCGTGATTTATACGAAAAATCTGTAGGATTTGTCATTCTGAGACTCTCTCAAGTGACCCCGACGGGCCTGGGTTGCGCGGAACGCGCTGATGAACTCATCGGCCTCGACGTCTTATGTTGTCATTCCGAGCCGTGCGAGGAATCTCACGACGGCGGCGCGGTCATCAAGAAATGTGAGATCCTTCGCTATCGCTCTGGATGACAAAAGGGAAGCGCCGGCTTAAACCACCCCAGGGTTCTTCTTCAAATACTTCTTCACCTCCGCGAGCGTGCGCGTGTTCAGCACCTGCTTCGCGGTCAGCCAGCCTTTGCGCGCCGCGTTTACGCCGGCGCGGACAAACTCGAGCCCGGCGGTATCGTGCGCATCTGGATTGATCGAACAGAGCAACCCGCGCTCCGCGGCACGGCGCCAGTAACGCCAGTCCAGGTCGAGCCGTTGCGGGTTGGCGTTGAGCTCGATGATGACCCCATGCGCGATCGCCGCGTCGATAATTTTGGCCGTGTTCACCGCATAGCCCTCGCGTCGCAACAGCAGCCGGCCGGTCAGGTGCCCGAGCATCGTCACATGCGGCTGTTCGATCGCCCGCAGGATGCGCGCGGTCATTGTCGCCTCATCCTGGCTGAAGGCGCTGTGCACCGAAACCACCGCGTAATCGAGTTGCTTCAAGATTGATTGGTCAAAGTCGAGCCGGCCATCCGGCAGGATATCGCATTCGGTACCGGCAAAAACATGCGTCTTGAAGCGCTTCGACGCATTCAGGGCGCGGATCTCCTCCACTTGCTTCAGCAGCTTCGCCTCACTCAGTCCATCCGCCTGGAAGCTCGATTTCGAGTGATCCGCAATGCCGAGATACTCCCAGCCCAGCGCCTCGGCCGCGCCGACCATCTCTGCGAGCGTATTGCGCCCATCGGTCGCCGTCGTGTGGTTGTGAAACGCCCCGCGCAAGTCGCCCAGTTCGACCAGCCGCGGCAGCTCGCCCGCCTCGGCGGCCTCGATTTCGCCCAGCCCCTCGCGCAGCTCCGGCGGGATAAAATGCAGTCCCAGCGCCGTGAAAATATCCGCCTCGGTCTTAACTGGTTTTCCGGTTTTCCGCTTTTCCGCTTTTTCTTTTTCCGCCTTTTCCTTCGCCGTGCCCTCGCCTTCGGCCGGCACCAGCCCCCACTCGCTCAGGCTCAGACCGCGCGCCAGCGCCCTCTGCCGCATCTGCACATTGTGGTCCTTCGATCCGGTGAAGTGGTGCAGCGCGAACACAAACTGGTCCTCCGGCACCAGCCGCAGGTCCGCCTGCAGTCCGCTGGCAAACCGCACGCTCGCCTTCGTCTCACCCTGCGCCGTCACTTCCTGCACCTCCGGCAGCCGCGTGAACCACTCCACCACCGGCGCAACCTCGCTCGCCGCCACGAGAAAATCGAGGTCGCCGATCGTTTCCAGCCCGCGCCGCAGGCTGCCGGCCGATTCCGCGCGCACCACCTGCGGCAAGGCGCGTAACCCGGCCAGGATCGGCTCGGCCAGCAGCCATGCCTCCCACCACAAATGCCGCTTCCCGTACGCCTCGCGGTTCTTGATGCCGGTCAAAATCTTTTCCTGGCTCTTTTCGCCGAACCCATCGAGCTCCGCCACCCGCCCGTCCGTGCACGCCGTCGTCAGCGCGGCGATGCTGTCGAGCCCGAGCTTTTCGTGCAGCGCACGCACTTTTTTCGCGCCCAGGCCGGGAATTTGCAGCATCTCGACCAGTCCCGGCGCAATCGACGCTTTCAACTGCTCATAAAATTTCAGCCGGCCGGTCGTGTGCAGCTCACCGATTTTCTGCGCCAGCGCCTCGCCCAGGCCCTTCACGCTCTCCAGCCGCTTTTCGCGAATCAGCGTCGCCAGCTCCGCGTCCTCGATTCCTTCAAGCACCCGTGCGCCTGAATGATACGCGCGCACCTTGAACGGGTTCTCGCCCTTCAGCTCCAGCAGCGTCCCGATCTCGTTCAGCACGTCGGCGATGTCATTTTTGGTCATATAAGGGAGATTACACAAAGATCGCGAAGAACGCGAAGCACAGATTTTTTTAACCACAGATTCGATCCGGTTTTAACCACGGATGCACGCAGATAGACGCGGATACGGCAGGTGGAATTGCTCTGTAGTTATCTGCCCAATCTATCGTGAGATCCCGTGCCTTGTCACATCCAAGCCTCCAATATCCGCGTTCATCTGCGGTTAAAAAATCCGACTCAAGCTCAGAATTTTCCCGCGGATGTCGCGGATAGGCGCGGATACAATCCGTATCAGTGGCCATAAGTGTTCATCAGTGGTTAAAAAGGCTAATCACCGTCCTTTTTGCGATCTTGTAAAAACCGCTATCGGCGGGCACAAACCAAGCGCGTACCAACATGCCCTTCTCTTACCAGCGCACGATTCATTTTTCCGACACCGACGCCGCCGGGGTGGTTTTCTTCGCCAACTTCCTCTCCCTCTGCCACGAAGCCTATGAGGAGTCGCTCGCCGCCGCCGGGATCGACCTCACCACTTTTTTTGCCGACCACGGTGTCGTCGTGCCCATTGCCAAAAGCGAAGCCAGCTACCTGCGCCCGCTCCGCGCGGGCGACAAAGTCCTCGTGACGGTTACACCGGAGTCGATTTCGGAAAACAGCTACGCGCTCAAGTGCGAAGTCGTTAAACTCGACGCCGCCAAAAAAATCGCCGCCCGTGTCCGCACCGAGCACGTCTGCATTTCGTCCAAGACCCGCGAACGCCTGCCGCTGCCCCCCGCCCTCGCCATGTGGCTAAAGGCGGGGTGATTATTTCACACGAAGATCGCAAAGGCCGCGAAGTTCAGAAAACAGCGTTACGCTTATCTATGAAGAACAAAATTCCGCTCCTTCTGTCTGCCTTTTTGTGTTTTCTGACGATCACAGCGTTCCTCGGATGTTCATCCATGAAGGAGGAGGTTGCTCGCTACAAAGGTGACGGGGAGATTAAATATGCGGAAGAATTTTCTTTTGCGCCATTTATAAAAAACCGTGGGTTCTATTTGGTCTTTCCCTCCTTCGATCTCTCCAAAGCGCAGGAAAAGACTTATTCGCTGACGGGCATTCCCACATCGAAACCAATTGAAGTTAAGCTCAGCCTGATCTTCAAAGCAGGCCAAGTCAGCCCCGATTACAATGGCTCTATAACCCTGCGGATCATAGCAAAAAATGGCTTTGTCGCTTTTTCACAAGAGCACAAATTACCAAACGACAATATCGACGAGAATACGATAATGATGCCTCATTATAATCTGGGATCCGTGACATTGAAAGCTGACAATGATTATCGCCTTGAAATGAAATATCGTTTTGTGGGGACAGACGGAAGATCGGGAGACGGCGGAGTTGTTTTGGATGTTCCGACAGATAGTTCACAGGAAACCATGGCTTACGTAAACCGCACATCCAGTTTTAGAAATTAAAGATTTCTGGAGTGTAGCCGATTGGTTTATCCCCGTATTTTCTCCGCGAGCAAAGCGCGGTTTAGTTTTCCTTGCGCGTTGCGGGGCCATTCGGCCGCGGCCACGTAGCGTTTCGGTCGCGCGGGCGGCGCCAGCTGCCAAAAGCTGTTTCTAGGAGCTAAACTTTGGCGGCTGAAAATTCGGGAAAAATGTTCCGTAACTCGAACCTCCTGCAGTTGTCGTCGATAGCCAAATTGTAACCAGTCTGGTTACAATTCCGGGGGCGCAACCAGTCCTGAATGTAACCAGACTGGTTACATTCGGATTTTTTCGGCAAGGAGGGCGCGGTTTAATTTTCCTTGAGCGTTGCGGGGCCATTCGGCCACGGCCACATAGCGTTTCGGTCGCGCGGGCGGTGCGAGCTGTTCAGCCAAAGCCTGGGTCACGCGTTCCAGGTTCGGCGCGCGCGCCGTGGCGGGATAACACGCCACGACCGTTTTCCCCCACTCCGCGTCCGGCACGCCCAGCACCGCCACGTCGTCGAACTCGCCCGTCGCCCGCAGCGCCGCCTCCACTTCCGTCGGCGACACTTTTTTTCCGCCCGTGATAATGAGGCCGTCGCGCCGCCCCGTCACCTGCACCTGGCCGTTCCCGTCGATGAAGCCCAAATCATCCGTCGTGAAGTCCCGCTCGGTGCGCCACTCGGGAAAATAACCGCGAAACACCGATTCGCCCGTAATGCGCAGCGTGCCCTCGCCCGTCACATCGATGCGCGCATGCGGCAGGACCGTGCCGCTGCTGCGCGAGCCGTCCAAAAATTCCTGCGGACGCAACGTCGCCACCATCGCGGCGGTTTCCGTCAGGCCATAACTTGGCGCCAGCGGCACGCGGGCCGCCGCCGCGCGGTCCAATAAATCCGGCCAGGCCGGGCCGCCGCCCAAAAACACCGCGCGAAACCGCCGCAGCCAGCCGACCGCTTCCGGCTGCGCCAGCAGCCGTTGCAACTGCGTTGGCACCAGCGAAAGAAACCACTCGCCACCGTCCCCCATCGCCGGCCGCAGGCCCGCTTCAATCTTCGACCAGCTCGCCGGCAAGAACTTGCCTCCGGTCAGCGCACAACGCATCCACGCCATCAGCCCGCTCACGTGGTGCAATGGCAGCACGCCGACCGCATTCACGCGCGACACGCCAAAATGCGCGCTAAACCCATCCACGGCCGCGCTGAGCGTATCCTGGTCATGCCGCGCAAATTTCAGCCGGCCGCCCGTGCCGCCGGACGGAATCATCAGCCAGCCGCGGGCGGGCACGCCCGCGATTTCAGATTTAAGATTTAAGATTTCAGATTTTGCCAAGTGAGCGAGCTGCTCCCGCTCGTTCTGGCCCCAAGATGGATCGCACAAAAAAACATTTCCCCCATTGGCCACGGCCTGTGCAAATGCCGCCATGAAGCGCGCGGGCTCGCTCTCGCTGATAAATACATTGTGCGCCTCCTGCGCCACCGCGGTGGCGCCCAGCGCCCGGGCTAACTCAGCGCGTTCCATGCGGCCTCCACGTTAATTTTTTCCACATCCTCGACTCGCAAGAATGGCGCGAGCGCCGGTCCGTCGAATCGCGCATCGGCAAAAAGCGGCCAGACGCCAAAGCCCAGCGCCCGCGCCTCGCCCGGCCATTGAAACGCCAGCCGCAAGGCCGCGCGCGCGCCCACCGTGGTCTCCAACGCCGACGAAAACACCACCTTCGCTTTCTCCGCCGCCAGCCGGGCCAGCGCGCCCGTCACATCGCCGAGCAAAGACGGCTTCACAACGAACACGCCCGGCCATCCGACCTCGAGCCACCGCTCCACGTCGCCTTCGCTGGCGAGTGATTCATCAAGCGCCAGCGGCGTCGGATAATCGTTCGCCAACCCGCACAGCAAATCCTCCGCGCCACGCGCGTCCGCCGCGATCGGTTGCTCGATAAATTCCACGGGACGATTGGCGCAACTTTCCAGCCAGTGTTCCGCCTGCAGCCGTTGCCACGCGCCATTGGCGTCGAGCCGCAGTTTCGCACCGGGCGGCAGCGCCGCGCACACATCGTCGAGCAACGCCAGCTCGTCGGCCGCGTCGCCCACGCCCACTTTCCATTTGAAGGTGCGAAAGCCCGCCTCGGCCAGCGGCGCAATTTTTTTGAGCGCCGGCAATCCCGCCGGCAAAAGCGCCGCGACCGGCAAATGTTTTTGCGACGCCGAGGCTCTCGCACTCGTCGCCGCCTGCAAAGCAAACCGCAGGCACCTCAACCGGGCCGGCACGGCCGCCAGTTGCTCCGCCATCACCCGCTCACCCAGGACCGCGCACGCCGCCGCGACTTCGTCCGCCGTCTCGGTGCCGAACCACGGCAGCACGGCCGCCTCGCCCCAGCCCACCGCGCCGCTCTCGTCTTCCAGCCGCACCAGCACGCCCGTGCGCTCGGCCAGCACACCGTGCGCCGTGCGCACCGCAACGCGCAGCGGCAGGCGATAGCGACGGTAGGCGAGGAGGTGGTTCATTTGAACGTCCAACATTCAACATCCAACATTCAACATCCAAGGACGATCAAATACGAACTACTCGCTACTCACTACCCGCTACTCGCTACTATCCCTCACTCCGCATCAGCGATGGCGCACGGGTTTCGCGCCAACCTGTTTGGCAATCGCATTCATTGAGCAGACCATCCTGACGCGTTGCAGGGGTGTCAGCTTGGCCATTTGTTGCGCGCGAATAATCTCCGCATGCTCAAACGAGCCGAAGACAGGTTTTGGCGAATTTGGCGGGCGGCTCACAGTTAAAAACCTTAACCGGTTTCACCCCGGTCGCAATATCTAAGCGTCCGCGTCGGGCTCAGCTGGCTTTTGGTGAATATATCCTAGGTTGGTAATGTCTTCCAAATCCTTTGGCCGCCGAGCGCTTGCTTTCATCGCGATCAATGTGGCGTAGCTGACCACGGGCACGGACCGCCCGGACACAAGTTCCATTCTCGGCGCGATGGCATACTCTGCCTCGAAATCAAAAGGCTCCTGCACAAACAAATCGATGGGCGTCTCTGGACGCTGAGCCGAAAGCAATTGAAACACCATCATGCCCTTTTCCTCGATCCATCCATGGCGGACAGACGCATCGGCAAAAGCATCGGAAGAAACCGGGGCAAGCGGGCGGTACCCAAGTGCGCCCAGCGCTTGAATTGTCCGCAGCGCATTCTCCCGGTCAAGGGCAACCACCAGGTCGACATCTGCCGTAAAGCGGGGATGCCCGTGAGCGGCCACGGCCAGGCCGCCTACGACGAGATAGCGCACGCGGTGGCCATTGAGGGCATCAAAGATTTGTTCCAGGTCTGTCTCGATCATGACGGCATGGATGAGAGGGAATAGGTCATTAGGGACAGATACCAAGGCTCAAGTGGCAGGTAACAAGAATGTGCTCCGTGAACGTCCAACAGCCAATATCCAACGTCCAATACCCAAGGAGGAGCAATCACGAATTACCAACTACTCGCTACTCACTGCCCGCTACCCGCTACTGGCAGTCACATCGGGATTACAACCTGGATCTGTAATCTGAAATTTTAGATCTGAAATCGAGGCGGCTCGCGCCGCCTCACACCGCATGCTTGTCGATGAAGGCCCGGATGGCGGCGGGATCGGCACGCATCGGATATTTCACGATGGGCTTTGACTTCAGTTCTTCGAGGCTCGGGTGCGTGGGCGCGGTGCCGATCGCCCGGCGGATGGTGTCGGGAAACTTCGCCGGGTGAGCGGTCGCGAGCACGACGCTGGCGCGGTCGGAGCTGAGCTCCTTGAAGCCGCACGCGGTGTGCGGGTCCACCACATAGCCATAACGCTGGTGGACGCGGCGGATAATTTCCGGAATCTCCGCATCGGAAGAGCGTGAGGCGGTAAAGGTGTCCCGATTGAAGTTTTCGAAATGGTATCCACCGGTGGTCCTGAACGTATGCAGGACTTCGCGCACGCGCGCCGGGTCGCGGTTGAGCGCGTAGAAAAGGAATCGCTCGAAATTTGACGCCACCTGGATGTCCATCGACGGCGCGAGGCTCGGCTTCACTTCGCCGAGGCGGTAATCGCCGGTCGTGAAGAGGCGGCAGAGGATGTCGTTCTGGTTGGTGGCGACCTTGAAGCTGCGGATGGGCACGCCCATTTTCTGGAGCATCCAGCCGGCAAGCACGTTGCCGAAATTGCCCGTGGGCACAACAAACTCGACGTTGTCGCGCACCGCACCGGGCAGCCGCAGCCACGCGTAGAGATAGTAAACGCACTGCGCGAGGATGCGCGCGAGGTTGATGGAATTAACGGCCGAGAGCCGGTAGTGCGTGCGGAATCCCTGGTCGGCCAGGATTTCCTTCAGCGCGGCCTGCGCGTCGTCGAACGTGCCCTCGAGCGCGATCGAGAAAACGTTGGCCGCGCCGGTGCAGGTCATCTGGCGCTCCTGCAGCGGCGACACGCGGCCGTCGGGATATAGAATAAAAATGGCGGTGCGCGGCTTGCCGAGCAGGCCGTGGATGGCGGCGGCGCCGGTGTCGCCGGAGGTGGCGCCGAGGACGTTGATCGAACTGTGGCGGACGGCGCACTGGTGCTCGTAGAGATTGCCCAGCAGCTGGAGCGCGAAGTCCTTGAACGCGAGCGTGGGGCCGTGGAACAGCTCGAGTACGTAGGTGCGCTCGTCGAGCTTCACCAGCGGCGCGATGTCAGGGTGGTCGAACTTGGTGTAGGACTTGTCGATCAGCGCGCGCAGCGTGCCCGCGTCGATGTCGGTGGCAAAGTGGCGGAGAAACTCGAAGCAGAGTTCGGCGTAGCCAAGTTTTCCCCAGCGGCCGAGTTCGCCGCTGAAATCCGGCAGCGTCTCCGGCAGGAACAGGCCGCCATCCGGCGCAAGGCCGGTGGCCACGGCGTCGGAGAAGCCGAGGGGCGGAGTCTGGCCTCTGGTTGAAATGAAGCGCATCAGAGTAGTGAGTAGCGGGTAGTGAGCAGTGAGTAGCAAAGGGCGGCCGTCGTCATGCTCGCTACTCGCTACCCGCTACTCACTACTTCTTCAGATTTTATCCAGTTTGAAGGCGGCGTGCGCGACGCGGGCGGCTTCGTCCGAGCGTTCGAGGTCGATGATGACGGAGATTTTGATCTCGGACGTGCTGATGAGCTCGAGGTTGATGCCCACGTCGGCCAGCGCCTGGAAAAGTGTCGCGGCAACGCCGCTGTGCGTCTTCATGCCCACGCCGACGACGGAGAGCTTGGCGATCTTCTCGTGCACGGCGATCTCGCCACCCCCGATGGCAACAAACACGGGTTCGAGCGCCTTGGCCGCCTTCTTGGTGTCACCCTTTGGCACGGTGAAGGTCAGGTTGGCGATGCCATGGCGGCCGACGTTCTGCACGATCATGTCCACGATGATGTTGGCGTCCGCCAGCGCGCGAAAAACCTTGGCCGCCGAGCCGGGTTTGTCGGGGATGTTGCTGATGACGATCTTGGCCTGGTCCTTGTCGACGGCGACGCCGCGCACGACGACTTGTTCCATATAGGTGACTTCTTCTTTCACGGTGGTTCCTGGGTTGTGGTTAAAAGATGAACGGACTTCGAAAATGACGTTGTATTTCTTGGCAAACTCGACCGAGCGCGACTGCATGACCTTGCTGCCGGACGAGGCAAGCTCGAGCATTTCATCGTAGGAAATCTCCATCAACTTCTGCGCATTTTTGACGACGCGCGGGTCGGCGGTGTAAACACCATCCACGTCGGTGTAGATTTCGCACTTGTCGGCCCTCAGCGCGGCGGCCAGCGCGATGGCGGTGAGGTCGGAACCACCGCGGCCGAGGGTGGTGATCTGGCCGTCATCGTTGATCCCCTGGAAACCGGCGACAATGACGACGCGGCCGGCCTTCAGGTCGTTTTCCACCGGCTTCGGGTTGATCGTCTTGATCTTGGCCTTGGTATGCGACTTGTCGGTGAAAATGCCGGCCTGCGCGCCGGTGTAGCTGACGGCATCGACGCCCAGGCCCTGCAAGGCCATGGCGGTGAGCGCGGTGGTTTCCTGCTCGCCGATGGAGAGCAGTTGGTCGAGCTCGCGATCGCTCGGGTTCTCGCACACGTTCTTGGCGCGGGCGATGAGCTCGTTGGTCACGCCGGCACGGGCGGACACGACCACGACAATCTGGTGGCCGTCGTCATGCGAGGCCTTGATGCGCTCGGCGACTTTCTTGATGCGTTCGACGTCACCCACGGAGGTGCCGCCATATTTTTGGACAATGCGGGACATGGAAAGGTTAATGCAGAATGACGAATGAGGAATGTCGAATACCGGCTACTCGGCAAAATCCCCGATGCGCAGGAGCAGGGGTTTTTCGAGCACGCTTTTGAGTTTCGCCAGGCTGGCGATGGTGGCGCGGATGGCGCGTTCGTCGCTTTCGTGGGTGGTGAGGATGAGCGAGGCGGCGTCGCGCCGGTCGGTCGCGGTCTGGATGACGCTGGCGATGCTCACGCCGTGGCGGGCAGTGACGGTGGCAACTTGCGCGAGCACGCCGGGCTGGTCGCGCACGGTGAGCCGCAGGTAATGGCGGCCACGCACGCGCTCGAGCGGCGCGAGGCGCACGCGGTTGCCGCCGCGGGCATGCAGGGCGGCGGTTTCCTCGGGCAGCACCACGGCCTTGCCGGTGGTCAGGAGGGCGACGGCGTCGGCAATGTCGCTGATGACGGCGCTGGCGGTCGCGTCCTGACCGGCGCCGCGGCCGATGTAGGTGGTGGTGCCGACGACGTCGCCGGTCACGGAAATGCCGTTGAACACGCCGTTGACGTTGGCGAGCACGCGCTCGCGCGGCAGCAAGGTCGGGTGCACGCGCACGAAAAGCTCGTTCTGATCAAAATCGCGGGTGATGACGGCGAGCAGCTTGATGCCGTAGCCGAGCTGCGCGGCGGTGCGGAGATCGGCCTGGGTGATGCGCTCGATGCCCTCGACGATCATCTGGCCGGTGCGCACCCAGACGCCATGGGCGAGATAGGCGAGGATGGCGGCCTTGTGCGCGGCGTCCCAACCCTGCACGTCGAGCGACTCATCGGCCTCGGCATAACCGAGGCGTTTCGCATCGGCGAGGATGTCGGCATAGCTCGCGCCTTCCTGCGCCATGCGGGTGAGGATGTAATTGCAGGTGCCGTTGAGGATGCCGTAGATGAGCTTGAAGCGGTTGGCGACCAGGCCCTCGCGCAGGGCCTTGATGATCGGGATGCCGCCGGCGACGGACGCCTCGAACAGAAAGTGGCCGCCGTGCCTGCGCGCGGTGGAAAAAATCTCCGCGCCGTGCCCGCAAAGCAGCGCCTTGTTGGCGGAGACGACGATCTTGCCCTGCCGCAACGCCGCGAGCGTGACCTCGCGCGCGAGGCCGGTGCCGCCGATGAGCTCGCACACGATGTGCACGGAGGGATCGGTGGCGACGGCGAGCGCGTCGGTGGTGAGCCTGGACGCGGGGATTTTGACCGCGCGGGCTTTTTTCAGGTCGCGCACGGCCGCGCGGTGCAGCACGAGCTGCACGCCCAGGCGCGATTCCAGCTCGGCGCGCGAGCGGCTGAGATGTTTCCACACGCCCTGCCCCACCGTGCCGAGGCCGCACAGGCCGATGTTGATGATGGGAGGTTTAGACATGATGGAAAGAAACGACGGGATATCCGAGGTGGAACGCGTTATCCTTAACGCGTTGGGAGGCCATGGCAGGCAAAAAATAGCGGCAAACTTGTGGGCGGGGTGCCCTCACCCCGCATCAAAGTGGTCGCGGGGTGAGGGCACCCCGCCCACAAGCTGAATCATGCACCACCCTCCTTTTTCTTTACAAACTTGTTTTCCGTGCCGTTGAGGAGGCGGACAATGTTGGCCCGGTGGCGGAGGATTACCAGCACGGCGATCAAAAGGGCGAACCACTGCAAAAATGGCAGCTCATGCAGAAAAAACGCGGCTGCAGTCAAGGCGATCGCGGCGATAATCGATGCGAGGGAAACATAGCGGGACGCATAAAAAACAACAATCCACACCGCGCCAGCGATCAGCGTCTCCATCGGCAACAGCACCAGAAACCCGCCGGCCGCCGTGGCCACGCCCTTGCCGCCGCGGAATTTTATGAAGCACGAAAAACTATGACCGATAATGGCGGCAACCAGACCGACAACAGCACAAATTAGGCAGATCGAGTAAGGTCCGCGAACAAATACCAATGGCCAGCCCGCCGCCACCGCGCCCTTCAGCGCATCCAGAAAAAACGCGAGATAGCCCGGGCCTTTACCGAGCACGCGAAGAACATTGGTCGCACCGGAGCTTTTGCTGCCGACTTCAAAAATGTTCACGCCTTTCGCGCGCGCAATAAGGTAGCCGAAGGGCAGCGAGCCCAGCAGATACCCGACGGCAGCGGCGATGAGGATCGGGACTAACATGATTGAAGGTGGAGCACGGCGTCCCTGGCCTTCGTAGCTTTAGCGAAGTAGGCCCGACACGCTTTATTGAAACGTATGGAATTCGAACGCGCCGGGACGGCGCGTTCCACCTTTTGGCGTTTCGCTATGGCTCCCCCGCTCACAATTGCACGAACTTCGCCAGCTTGATGGCGGGATGATTCTTGATTTCCTGGCGGGCGTTCTCGCTCGGTTCGGTGTCCACGCGCACGACCATGTAGGCCGTGCCACCGGGCGTGAGGCGGCTGAGCGACATGTCGGCGATATTGACCTTGTCCTTGCCAAGGATCGTGCCGACCGTGCCGACCATGCCGGGCTGGTCCACGTTTTCGAGGATGAGCAACTTGCCCTCGGCGGCGACTTCGACGTCGCGGCCGTTGATGCCAACAATGCGCGGCTGGCTGGTTTTGCCATTGAGCGTGCCTTGCGCGGAAAATGTTTTCCCCTCGGGCGTCACGGCCTCAACCGCCATGAGCTCGGCGTATTCGTTATCCCCGGCCGATTTCACGACCTCGACATGGACGCCGAGGCGTTGCAGCACGACGGGGGCATTGACGAAATTGACCTCATCGCCGCTGATGCGGCGAAGGAAGCCGCGCTGGATCGAGCGCGTGACGGATTCGGCATCGAGATCGACGATCTTGCCCCAATAGGTGATGCGGAGGGTGGCGATTTGCTGCGGAGCGATCTGCTGGACGAGGGCTCCGAGTTTTGCGCCGAGATCGAGATAGGGCCCGAGGATCTTGAGCGTGTTCGCATCGATCGAGGGCATATTGACGGCGTTGCGGATCACGCCGCCGGCCAGCGCATCGGCGATTTGCTCGGCGACTTCGACGCCGACGGCATCCTGGGCCTCGGCGGTCGAGGCGCCGAGGTGGGGCGTGAGGACGACGTTGGGCAGCGCACGAAACTCGCTCTCCTTGGCCAGCGGTTCGTCCTCGTAAACGTCGAGGCCGGCCGCGGCGACCTGGCCGGACTTCAGCGCGGCGAGGAGCGCGGTTTCCTTGATGATGCCGCCGCGGGCACAGTTGAAAATGCGCAAGCCCTTTTTGCATTTTCCAAACGCCGCCTCGTCGATCATATAGTGCGTGGCGTCGGTCAGCGGCATGTGCACGGTGATATAATCCGACTGGGCGAGAAGTTCATCGAGCGCGACGGCCTCGACCTGCATGGCCTTCGCGCGGCTGGGTGAGAGATAGGGATCGTAAGCGAGCACGCGCATGCCAAAGGCCTGGGCACGCTTGGCGACTTCGCCGCCGATGCGGCCAAGCCCGACGATACCGAGCGTTTTCTTAAAAAGCTCGATGCCGCTGAAACTTTTGCGGTCCCACTGGCCGGCCTTCATCGAGGCGGCGGCTTGCGGGACGGGACGCGCACCACAGAGGATGTGGGTGAAAGTGAGCTCGGCCGTGGCCACGGTGTTGCCCGCCGGGGTATTCATCACGACCACGCCGTGCTCGGTGGCGGCATCGACATCGACGTTGTCCACGCCCACGCCGGCGCGGCCGACGACCTTCAACAGGGGAGCCGCGGCAAAGACCTCGCGGGTGACCTTGGTCTCAGAACGCACGGCGATGGCGTGCACATCCTTGACGAGTTCGAGGATCTTGGCCGGGGAAGAGCCGTAAGCCTCGACCACTTCAAAGCCCGGCTGCTGACGCAGGTAGGCTACTCCTTTGGGTGAGATCTTGTCGGCAACGAGGATTTTCATGGGAAAAAGTGCCCAATCGAAGGCCTTCGCAGGCCGGGCCGCAAGGAAAAGGTGCGAATGACGAAACCCGAATGACGAGTGGCCGCGAAGAAAAATCACAAACTCCAAACGGCAAATCCCAAAAAAAATCAAAAAATGCAGGACAAAGGCAACTGGCACCCACGCCGGCGTCTGCGGCGCCGTAATATCCGCCAGTCAGCGATATGGATCTGGAACTTTTGCGCCCAAAGAGGGGTCTATCATCCCAGTACGCAGCGCCGCGGGAAAAATTCAACTTTGCCGGTTGGCGCCGAGCGTACGGCCACTGCGAATAGCACCATCGACGTCGGCAAGGGAAGTTTGGAGGGCGCATGGAATAAGCCGGGTTACTTTGTGGTCTGGCCAAGGGAAGAATCGACTGATTTTATTGCGCACGATTCTTGCTAGCTTAACGTTCCATTGCGCAGATTTTGTCCAGCCCGTGGAAACTTATCCCCATCATTAGCGTCTAGTCATTCCGAGCATGCAACCCGTTGCCCTTCCCATTGCCCCCCCGGCCAGGGATATTCGCTTCGATTCGTTGCGGGGCCTCCTGCTCGTGTCGATGGCCATCAACCATCTGCCGAGCGACCTTCGCGTGATCACCGACCAGGGCGCGGGCATTGTTTCCTCGGCGGAAGGCTTCGTGTTTTTATCGGGGGTGCTCGCGGGCTTTGTCTATACGCGCCGGCTATGGCGCGACGGGGCAAGCAAACTGCGCGCGACAACCCGGCGTCGGGCGGGCGTGATTTACGGGTGGCATCTCGCTGCTTATTTCGGGGCGTTTGCCGCGCTGGCCATCAACGCCTGGTTCACGGGCGTGCACTCCAACACTTCTCCGCCGCTGTTCACGGACAAACCCCTGCTCGCGGCCGGGCTCGGCCCGCTGCTCCTCTACCAGCCCGGGCTGCTCGACATTCTCCCGATGTATTGCGTGTTCGTGCTGCTGCTGCCGTATGTGCTCGGCGCACTGGAAAAGGGCTGGCGCTGGCCCTTGCTCGCAGCGAGTTTTTCGCTCTGGGCCCTTGTGCAAGTCCTGCCAGATTATGACGGCTCGCTTATTTTTCCGCCGCTCAATCTCGGCTTTTTCAACCTGCTCGCGTGGCAGTTTCTTTTTATCAGCGGCGTCGCCATCGGTTATACCAAGACAAAATCCACGACAGCCCTCGCGCCGGTGCGGCCGGGCTTGCTGATCGCCGCCATCGGCGGCGCGATATTTTTCTTCCTCCTGCAGCACCAGATCATTCCCCCGCTCTGGTCGGACCGGCATTTTGGCATCTTGCTCAACAAGCCCTCACTCGGCGCAGTGCGGTTGATGAGCAGCGCGCTCTTCTTCTACCTGGTCGCCGTTGCCGGCACGCGCTTCCCGCGCCTGCTCTCCTGGCCTCCGCTAGCCATGCTCGGACGGCATTCCCTGCCGGTGGTCGCATCGCAATGCGTGCTGGTGCTCGTCTTCCTCGCCCACGACAACTTTCTGGCCACCTCGATGGATCGCTGGATCATCTCCGTCGTCACCATCGCCTCACTGTTTGCCGTGGCTGGCCTTTGCGAAATCCTGCAACGCAAGCCCGCGGTTCCCGCCAAGTCGCATCGTGATCGCCAAATACCGGTCTTTGCCTCTGCCAAAGTGAATGAAGAGGCCCGCGCGGCCTGAACGGTGGGTGTTGAAATGCAGGTCGGGGTTCATCCCCGACGTTTGTCCGCCGTAGCCTTGGCGAAGGCGGATGTCGGACGTAAAGTCCGACCTACAATTGGGTGTGGTAAACGGCACCGCAGTTTAAGCGCGCACATCGTTGCGGCTTGACGCCGTGCTGGTAGCAAACCTGCTTTGGGGTTTGATTTCAAACTGGCATGGCCCGTCGTGAAGAACCAAAATGGGTCGCCGCAAGGCGCAGCGGCAGAAGGTGGGCTTTTAGCCCAACCCTTCGCGCCCGCCTGGCCCCGCACCGGCTGCGCCCTCAGCGACGGACTATGCCAGTTTGAAATCACACCCCAACCAGCACCATGCACGCGCCTGCACCCGCCGCCAAAAAAGAATCCTCCCTCACCATCGGGCAACTGACCGAGCCGGCGCTGGCGGTTTTCCGGCCGGACAAGACGGCGAATGAAGCCATCGAGGTCGTGCGCGAGCTGGCGGCAAAATATTTTTTCACCTACATCTACGTCACGGATGTGAGGGGACGGCTCGTCGGCGTCGTCACCATGCGCGACCTGTTGCTGGCCGGCCCGGCCCGCCCACTCGGCGACTTCATGCTGCGCGACCCGTTTTCCCTGAAACCGCAGACGCCTCTCATGGAGGCCATGCGGCTCACGCTGCACCGCCATTTTCCCTACTATCCGGTCTGCGACGACGACGGCGTGCTGACCGGCATGGTGCGCGGCGCGACGCTTTTCGAGAAGGAGGCCATCGAAATCACCGCGCAGGCCGGCGAGATGGTCGGTGTGGCCAGGGAGGAACGCACCGGCAGCAGCTGGCTGCTCAGCCTGCGTTTCCGCCATCCGTGGCTGCAAATCAACCTGCTCACGACCTTTTTAGCCGCGGCCGTCGTGGGTGCGTTCGCGCACACCATCAACAAAATCGTCGTGCTCGCCGTGTTCCTGCCGGTGATGATGGGCCAGGCGGCCAACACCGGCTGCCAGTCGCTCGCGATCGCGCTGCGCGGCATCACGCTGGGCGAACTCAAGCCCGGCGGCGAAAAAGCCCTCATGCTCAAGGAATCGCTCGTCGGTTTATGCAACGGCGCGCTGACCGGCCTCACCGCCGGCGCCGGCATGTTCGTTTACGCGCGCTGGAAACACACGCCCGAGTCGCCGCTCGCGCTCGGCGGCGTCGTCTTCCTCTCCATGACCGGCACGTGCGCCGTCAGCGGCATCACCGGAGTGATCACGCCGCTCGTCCTGAAAAAGTTCGGCATCGATCCGGCCAGCTCCTCAAGCATCCTGCTGACGACCATCACCGATGTCGTCAGCATGGGCCTGTTCCTCTGCCTCGCCACGGCGTGGCTGGTGTAACGGTGGTAGGGCGGGACCGCTGGGCCCGCCGGAAAGATGTCGGCGCGCCCGGCGGTCGCGCCCTACCTCAAAATCCAAAGATTAAGAGGTATGGTATCACGCCCCGCCGGAGAAAAATTCCCGCACGGCCGCCACGACTTCGGCCCGGGGCACCTCGCGCTCGCTACGCTCGGTGAGGTCGCGGAGTTTGACCACGCCGCGCGCCAGCTCGTCGCCGCCGTAGATGAGGGCGAGCTTCGCGCCCGAATCGGCCGCGAGCTTGAATTGCTTGCCGAAGGCCACTTCCTTGAGCGGATACTCGACGCTCCGGCCAGCGGCCCGCAGCGCCGCAATGTCGGCAAAGGCTGCGCGCCGCTCCGCCTCGCCGCCGATGACAACGTAAACATCCACCGCGTCGACGAACTTCGGTACCAGCCCGCGCTGCTCGAGCAAGAGGTCGAACGTCATGTCGCCGATGGCAAAACCGACCGCGGGCAGCTCGCCGTAGCCGAGCTTGCCAATGAGATGATCGTAGCGTCCACCACCCGCCAGCGCACGCAGCTCCCCTTTGCGGTCGAACGCCTCGAAGACAAAGCCAGTGTAATATGCCAGCCCGCGCACCACGCCGAGATCGACCTCGACGAAACGCGCCAGCCCCATCGCCTCGAGGCCGCCGAGGAGTTTTTTCCAGTCGGCCAGGCGCGCAACGAGCTTGTCGCCGCCGAGCGACGCGAGCGTTTTTTCCAGCCCGGCCAGCGTCTTGATTTGCAGGAACGCGAGCACTTTTGCCTTCAACCCGGCATCGAGCGGCCCAAAATTCTCCGTGTAGCCTTTGAAGGCGTCGTCGCCGAGTTTCTCGTGTTTGTCGATGGCGCTGAGCATCGCGCGGGTGCGCGGCTCGTCGAGGCCGAGCGCCTCAAGGTAGAAAAACCACAAATTGCGATCGCTCAGCCGCACGTAAAAATCCTGCTCGGTCAGCCCAAACGAGCAGAGGCACTGCACCAGCAGTGCGATGAGCTCGATCTCCGCCTCGGGACCGGGCTCGCCGAAAATGTCGGCGTTGAACTGGTGAAAGCACCGCCCGCGGCCTTTTTGCATGCGCTCGTAGCGGTAAAATTCCGCGATGCTGAACCACTTGATCGGCCGCTTGAGCGTGGCGGCTTTCTCGCCGACGAGGCGGCACACCGTCGGCGTCATCTCCGGCCGCAGCGCCACCTCGCGGCCGCCCTTGTCGGTGAAAGTGAAAAGCTGCGCCTCGATCTCGTCGCCTGACTTCGTCTTGTAGAGTTCGAGCGGCTCGAGCACGGGTGCGTCGTATTCGGCAAAGCCAAACGCACGGGCGTTCTGGCGCCAGAGCCGGAAAATGTGGTTCCGGCGCGTCAGCGCGTCGGGATAAAACTCGCGAAAACCGGGGAGGGTTTGGAACGTGGCCATCGAGCCGCTAGGATTGTGGCTCACCCGCGCCGGGCGCGAACCAAAAGTTTGAGGCATGTCTTCAAACCATGCTTCTCCTGTCATTCCGAGCCGAGCGAGGAATCTCACTCGTAGTGTGACCTAATGGGTTACACTTTACAGAAGAAGAGATTCCTCGCTCGGCTCGGAATGACAAAGTTGTTTTCGCGATACGCCCAGATTTATCCAAATCGAAGACGCCCTAAGCCCACAAAAAAGGCCGGACTTTCCAGTCCAGCCTTGTGGTCGCTGTCTGCGCGGAAAATTTCGCGCGCCTTACGGAGCCTGCAGCTTCACGAGGTCGATCTTCTTGAGCTGCTGCTTGAGCACCTTGCCGGACTTGAACTTCACCACCGCGCGCTGTGGGATGATGACCTCGGCCTCGGGTTTGTTGGGGTTGCGGCCCACCCGCTGCTTGCGCACCTGTACTTCAAGGACGCCGAAATTGCGTAACTCGACATTGCGTCCTTCGGCCAGTGCTTTTTGAATGATGTCGAGCGTCATCTGCACCGTGGCCTGCACTTCCTTTTGCGGAAAGCCAGTTTTCTCGTAAATCGTCAGCACAATCTCGCGTTTCGTCAGATTATTCGACATGGTGAAATCCTCTTTTTGGGGTCGTTTATCTTCATCTAAGTTATTTTCATCCAAAGGTTACGTCAACAGCCAGTTAGACATTTTTGATCAAAAATGCGTGAAAAAGATGCACAAGACGCGCTAGCGCAACTGTCTAACCATACTTAGAATTCGTGAAAAAAAATCTTTTCCGGCGTTTATTGGCGGTGAATTCATCGAAATTGCCTTCAGGTCATCGGTTTCCACCATCCTTTGCCAAATCCATGCGACGGCTCGAGCCGCGCCGTTTCTTCCACGCTTTCCATGCCTGACCCCGTCGCCGTCAACGCCATGTTCGCGCGCATCGCGCGGCGCTACGACCTCGCCAACCGCCTGCTCAGCGGCGGCGTTGATGGGTGGTGGCGCCGCCGCCTCGTCGCCGCCGTGCGCCGCGCCCAACCCCACGACGTGCTCGACCTTGCCACGGGCAGCGGCGACGTGGCCTTCGCCCTCGCCCCCGCGCTGCCGGCCGACACGCGCATCACGGGCATGGATTTTTGCCAGCCCATGCTCGATGAGGCGGAATTGAAAAAGCTAAAATCGCCCCACTCTGCCGGCATCGACTTCCGCCAGGGCGACGGGCTTGCGCTACCGCTGGCCGATGCCTCGTTCGACGCCGTGACGATTTCCTTCGGCCTGCGCAACATGGCCGACCGCGACCGCGCCTTGCGCGAAATGCGCCGCGTACTGCGGCCCGGCGGACGGCTCTTTGTGCTCGAGTTTTCCCAGCCGTCGCCATGGTTCCGTCCGTTTTATTTTTTCTATATGCGGCGGATCGCCCCGCTGCTGGCCGGCCGATTGACCGGCGACCGCGCCGCCTACGAATATCTCTGCGGCTCCATCGAGCAGTTTCCCGGGCGCGACGCGCTCGCCGGACAAATCCGCGAAGCCGGTTTCAGCCGCGTCTCCGCGCGCGCCCTGACCTTCGGCATCGTGGCTCTGCATGAAGGAACCGCAGATTAAGGCCTTTTTTTAACCGCGAATGGACGCGAATGAACGCCAATAAAAAAGGCCTCCAGCAGAAGCTGAACGCCCAGTGATTTTCTAACAGCTGCCCTTCCGACCTGATCGTTATTCGCGTCTATTCGCGTTCATTCGCGGTTCAAATTTTCAGTTGAATGACTTTCCACAGCCGCAGCTGCTGTGGGCGTTCGGGTTTTTGATTTCAAACCCCTTGCCATGCAGGCCATCGTCGAAGTCGATGTTTGAGCCGTCGAGATAGGCGAGGCTCGATGCATCGATGAGCAGTTGCAGGCCCTCGCTCTCGAACGTCGTATCACCGGCCTTCAGTTCATCGAACGAAATGCCGTATTGCAGGCCGGAGCAACCGCCGGTCTCGACAAAAACGCGCAGGCGTTTGTCCGCGGCATTGCGTTCCTGTGACAGGGTGCGGACTTGGGCGGCGGCACGGGGTGAGAGCGTAATCATCCGAAAAAACTAATCTCATCTCCCGGGCTGTCAACCGGCCGCGCGGGCCTAGTCTGCTTGTTTGGGCCAGTGTCAAGCATCCCTGCAGCATTTTTCATGCTAGATGACGATTTACCCGCTTGCAAGCCGTGGCGAGCTACCCTTCCTTCAGAGGGTGACGGCCATGAAAAATATTTTTACCGAATTGCATTACGAGATTACCCAAAAGATTGCCGAGGGCGGCATGGGTATCGTCTATGAAGCCGTGCAGCACGGAGCGGGCCATTTCCGCAAGGTCGTCGCCCTGAAAATCATTCGCGAGGAATTTTCGGCCATCCCCGAGTTTCAAAAGAACTTCATCGGCGAGGCCAGGCTCGTCGCCGACCTCATTCACACCAACATCGTGCAGACCTACCACCTCGGGCAGACGAGCGGCCATTATTTCATGGTGATGGAGCTGGTGCGCGGCGTGAACCTCGACGAATTCCTCGAGCGCCATCGCGAACTCGAGCGACCCATCCCGATTGATCTCGCCGCCTTTATCGTCTCGCGCATCGCCCGCGGCCTCACCTATGCGCACCAGAAGCGCGACCACGAGGGCCGGCTGCTCGGCATCGTCCACCGCGATATCGGGCCCAAAAACGTCCTCCTCGGCAACGAAGGCGACGTAAAGCTCACGGACTTCGGCATCGCGAAGGCCCTTGACCTGATGTACAACGACGAAGGCAAGGTCATCGCCGGCCGGGATGACTATCTCTCGCCCGAGCAGGCCAGCTACGCCGTCACCGACGCCCGCGCCGATCTCTTCCCGCTCGGCATCGTGCTCACCGAATTGCTCCTTGGGAAAAATATCTTCCACTCGGCCGACCGCCTGCAGACCCGCCGCAACATCCTGACGATGCCCATCCCGCAGTTTGGCGAGATCCGTCGCGACATCGATACGCGCCTTGAAGCCATCATCCAAAAGGCCCTTCGCCGCGACCGCGACAAGCGTTACCAGACCGCCTACGAGATGCTCACCGACCTCGAGCTCTACCTCTACAGCGACCGGTACGGCCCCACCAACGAAAAACTCGGCTCTTACCTGAAGGAGCTCATGAGTCCCCAGGAACCCGCCACCCCTCCGCCTTCCACCCGGCCACCCGCCCGGATCCACCCCTGACATGCCCCACGTCAATCACTTCAGTCTGACCTACGGAGCATATGAGCGGGCACTCGATTAGCCAAGACCTTCGCCAGCGCCAGTCGCAGCAGCTCGTGCTGGCGCCGCAATTGCGGCAATCGCTGAAAATTTTGCAGGTGGCCGCGCTCGACCTGCGCTCCGTCATCCAGCAGGAGTTGCAGAGTAATCCCACCCTCGAGGAGATGCCCACGGACGACGCGAGCTTCGAGAAGGAAACCGGCACCGACAACAACGAGGCCGGTGATGCCGCCGAGACCCGCGAGGAAATGGACTTCTCCAAGGAATTCGAGATCCTCTCCAAGCTCGATGACGACTGGCGCGACCACATGTCCTCGGTCGGCGGCGCGCAGCCTTACACCAATGAGGATGCCGAGAAACGCCAGCACTTCTTCGATTCGCTCGTGACCGAGACCTCGCTGCAGGAACACCTCATGGGCCAGGCCGCGCTCGCCGACATCGATCTGCCCACGCTCAATGCCATGCGCCATCTCGTCGGCAGCCTCGATGACCATGGCTTTCTCACGCAGACGCCGTCCGATGTCGCGCTGCAAACCAACCTGCCGCTCGAAACCGTGCAGGCCGCGGTCAAGCTCCTGAAAAGCTTCCAGCCGCCCGGCATCGGCAGCCAAAACCTGCAGGAATGCCTGCTGGCCCAACTCGCCGCCAAAGGCCGCGGCGAATCGCTCGCGGCCCGCATCGTGCGCGACCATTTCGCGCTGCTCACCCGCCGCCGCATTCCCGAGATCGCGCGCAAACTCGGCGCGCGCATGGACGACGTGCAGTCGGCCATCGAGGACATCGGCGTCCTCGACCCCGCGCCCGGCCGGCGTTTCGCCGAGGACAGCAACCGCGTGGTCTCGGCCGACGTCACCGTCGAGCGGGACGGCAGCGAATGGAAAATCATCCTCAACACCGACTACATCCCCCGCCTGCGCATTTCGAACACCTACAAGGAGCTCATCGCCAAGGGCACGCTCTCGAAGAGTGAGCGCGACTACCTGCGCGAACACATCCGTTCCGGCAAGTTTCTCATCAACTCCATCCAGCAGCGCCAGCAGACCATCGAGCGCATCACGCGCGAAATCATCAAGGTGCAGGGCGAGTTTTTCGACCAGGGCGTGTCGAAGCTGAAGCCGCTCACCATGACCCAGATCGCCGAGGTGGTCGGCGTGCACGAGACCACCGTCAGCCGCGCCATCGCCAATAAATACATCAAGACCCCGCACGGCGTCTTCGAGTTCAAATATTTCTTCACCCCGGGCTACCAGGCGGACAGCGGCGCCTCCGTCTCCAACACCAGCGTGAAGGAAATGATCAACGACCTCATCATGCTGGAGGACAAGGCCCACCCCTTGAGCGACCAGGAAATCGTCACCAAGCTGCAGGAAAAAGGCATCAACATCGCCCGCCGCACCGTCGCCAAGTACCGCGAGGAACTCGGCGTGCTGCCCAGCAACCTCCGCCGCGAATATGGCTAAGCCATTGGCGGTAGTTGGTAGTTTGTCGCTGCGTGCAGTGATTTCTTGGCACTTGATACTTGGTACCTGATACTTGGCGCTTGGCGCCTTCACGGCGCCAGCGCCATGCTCGGCTCAATTTGGAGCTCCATGCCGCGCATATCCGTGCCCGCCGCATCAGCCCACGCGGCAAAGGCGATCATGCCGGCATTGTCTCCCGTGTGCTGCGGTGCCGCAGCCAGCAACGGCACGCGGCGTTCGTGTGCCAGCCGGCCCAGCGCCGCCCGCAGCCGCTGGTTGTTGGCCACGCCGCCCGAAAAACCGAGGCTGCGATAGGCAGACCCTGAGCCTGCTTGCGGTGAGCTGGTCGAACCCGTCGAAGGGTCTGTCCTGAGCGGTTCGACAGGGCTCACCGGAGCCAAAGTCGAAGGACCCATTTCCAACGCGGCCGCGGTCTTTCGCACCAGCGCATCGATGACCGCCTGCTGGTAGCTCGCGCACAAATCCGCCATCCGCACCGGCACCTCCGCCGCCGGCATTTTCTCGAGCAAATAGCGCAGGCTCGTCTTCAGCCCGGAAAAACTGAAATCCAAATCGTCGCGCCGCCCGATGCCGCGCGGAAAATCAAACGCGTCCGCCCGGCCGCCGGTCGCGATTTTCTCGATCAGCGGGCCGCCGGGATAGCCGAGGCCGAGCAGCTTCGCCCCCTTGTCCAGCGCCTCGCCCGCCGCGTCGTCGCGCGTCGTGGCCAGCGTCACAATCCGCCGGTCTTCTCCGATGGAAAACAGCAGCGTGTTCCCGCCCGACACGATGAGCCCGAGATGCGGCAGCAGCCCGGCCAGCCTGGCGTCGAACGCCGCCGGATCCCCCGCATGCAGCGCGATGAACGGCGACCACGCGTGCGCCCGGAGGTGGTTCACGCCCGCCAACGGCACGCGCAAGGCCAGCGCGAGGGCCTTGGCCGCGGCCACGCCCACCGCGAGGCAGCCGGCCAGTCCCGGGCCGCACGTCACGGCGACTTTCTTCACGCGCGAAAATTCCTCCGTCGTCCGCACGCGGGCCAACAGCGGCGCAAACGTCCGCAAATGCTCGCGCGTGGCCAGGTCGGGCACCACCCCGCCATGGCGCTCGTGCAGCGCGATCTGGCTGTGCACCCACTCGCCGGCCAGCCCGCGTGCCGGATCGAAAAACGCGACCGCCGTCTCGTCGCACGAGCTTTCGAGCGCGAGGATCATCTGGCCGGCAGGTCGGACGCGCTGTTCGCGGCGAACGCCTGCACGCCGCGCAGCACGTCGATCGCCGCCTGGAGCTGACGGTCCTCAATGGGCGCGAACCCGAAGCGGTCGGCGAATTCCTTGGGATCGGTGATGTCGTCGCGCTCTTCCTGCAGGCGGACTTTTTCGTCCTCATCCGCCGAGAGCACGACTTCGACCTGCGGGCTGACGCCGTGCTCGTGGATGGCCGCGCCACTCGGCATGTAGTAGTGCGCGGTCGTCAGGCGCAGCCCCTCGCCTTTCTTGAGCTTGAAAATCGACTGCACCGAGCCCTTGCCGAATGACCGTTCGCCGACGATGACCGCGCGATTGGTGTCCTTGAGCGCGCCGGCCACGATTTCGGCGGCACTCGCGCTGCCGGCATTGACAAGCACGGCCAGGGGCAGCGTGAGCGGATCGCCGTCGCCCTCGGCGCGGTATTCTTCGCGGTCATCAGGCAGGCGGCCCTGGGTATAAACGATGAGCTCGTCCTTTTTGAAAAACGGGTTCGCCACCGCCACCGCGGCATCGAGCAATCCGCCGGGATTGTCGCGCAGGTCGATGATCAGGCTCGTCGCCCCATCATGCAGTAATTTGTCGAGCGCCTGGTCGAACTCGTCCGCGGTGTTGTCGGAGAATTCCGTCAACTGCAGGTAGCCGATGCCGCCCGGCAGCAGGCGAACGCTGCGCACGCTGTCCATCTTGATGGCTTCGCGCGTGAGCGTGACGGCAAAGTTTTTCTGCGTGCTGGGTCGAAACAGGCTCACTTCCACCTTGGTCTTCAGCTTCCCACGCAAGCGTCCAACCACCGTGTCCATGGTCGGCTGGTCGAAGGGCTGGCCGTCCACGCTCACGATCTGGTCGCCGTGCATGATGCCCGCGCGCGCGCCGGGCGTGCCCGCGATCGGCGCAATCACGATGACCTTGCCCTTCACGATATCGATTTCCACGCCGATGCCGCCAAAATCGCCATCCATCTCGTTCTCGAGATCATCGTAATCCGTCGCGCCGAGAAACTCCGAATGCGGATCGAGCGAGGCCACCATGGCCTGCAGCGCCGCGTGCGTGAGCTGGTCCGGGTCCGCCTTTTTTTCGTCAAAGTAGTTTTCATGCACGAGCTTGAGCACGCTGGTATAATAGCTCGCCGCGCGATCCACGTCGCGATTGGGGAACAAACTCCACGCCAGCGAGAGCCGGCCGGCCAGCAGCGTAAGGGCTGCGCCGATCATTATGCCCGCGACAATGGTGAGAATGCGTTTGTGCATATCCGCCACTGTGTGCATCTGCTTCGTTTTGTAAATGCGTTCATCTAATCAATTCATTGATCTTTTCCGCGACCACGCCGGTCCCGCGGGCACGATGACATTTACCCGTTTCATGCGGCTCGCGCTTTACGATCCCTCGCTCGGCTATTACCGCCAGTCGCGCCCCCGGGTGGGCCGCGCGCCAGGCACGGATTTTTTCACGGCCAGCAACTCGCCGCTGTTCGGCGAACTCGTCGCCGCGGCCTGCACCTCGCTGCTCGCCGCGCACCATGCGGACCCGCGCGACTTCACCTTTGTCGAAATCGGGGCGGAACCCTTCGACGAGGCTCAGGGCAAGCCCATGGACGGCGTGCTCGCGAACACACCCCATCCTTTCGGGGCGACAAAAACTTTCCGCCTGGGCGATTCACTTGAGCTGAACGGGCGCTGCGTGGTGTTTTCCAACGAGCTTTTCGACGCGCAGCCTTTTCACCGTTTCGTCTTCCGCCGTGGCGCATGGCGCGAACTCGGCGTCGCCCTGCGCGATGATGAGCTGGTCGAAATCGAAATGCCTGCCCTGAGTGGTTCGACTGGGCTCACCAGAACCGGTTCGACTGGGCTCACCGGTGCCTTCGTCGAGGGGCCTGCCCTGAGCGAAGTCGAAGGGTACTGCATCGACGCGCCGCTGGAAGCCGCCGCGCTCGCCGGGCAAATCGCCGCGCAGCCATGGAACGGACTTTTTCTCGCCTTCGATTACGGCAAGACCTGGACCGAACTTGCCGAAGCCACGCCGGCCGGCACCGCGCGCGCCTATTTCCGCCATGCGCAATCGAACGATCTCCTCGCCCGCCCCGGCGAACAGGACCTCACCTGCCACGTATGCTGGGACTGGATGGCCGACGCGCTTGCGCGCCACGGTTTCGGCGCGCCGCAGGTCGAGTCACAGGAAAGTTTTTTCGTCCACCACGCGGCCGATTTCCTGGCCCAGGCGACCGCGGCCGAGGCCGGCCGCTTCAGCGAAAAAAAGCTCAGCCTGCTGCAACTCCTCCACCCCTCGCACCTCGGGCAGAAGTTCCAGGCGCTGTGGGCGTGGAGGGATTGAATAAGGCTGGAAAAGGTCGTGGCCAAATCTGGCAAATCGTAGGTCGGGCTTTACGCCCGACATGTCGGGGATAAACCCCGACCTACAATTGCTTGGCAAAATACACTACCCGCCTAAAATTCCCCTTGCTTCGCAGGGAGGCGCTCTGTACTTCTGACCGTTCAATACGAGAAAACCTATGGCCAGAATTTGTGCAATCACCGGCAGACGCCCCGTCAAGGGCAGCATCATCAACCGCAAAGGTCAGAGCAAAAAGAGCGGGGGCATCGGCACGCACGTGACCAGCATCACGAAGCGCAAGTTCCGCCCCAACCTGCAGCGCATCAAGGTTAAAATGCCCAACGGCGGCACCAAGCGCATGCTCGTTTCGGTCAAGGCCATCAAGGCCGGGCTGATCCAGAAGGCCTGAGTTTAGAAACCGGTAGTTGGCAGTTGGTAATTTGTAGTTGGTAGCCGGTCATTCGCCATTCCTCATTCGTCATTCGGGCTTTGTTTAGGCGACGTTCTCGAGGGGAAACCGGATCGTATAACGCATCCCGTGGTCGCGCTCGACCGCAAAGGTGCCTTTAATCTGTCCCACGAGCATTTCGACCAGTTTCAAACCCATTCCGGTCGCCTTGGTTTTTGCCGGCAAATGCTCCGGGCCGTCGTTGGCCACCATCAATTCGCACTGTCCGCCAGCGGCGGCATGCAGCGCCACTTGCAAGGCGCCCTTGGCCCGACCAGTAAAAGCATGCTTGAGCGAGTTGGTCAGGAGTTCGTTGGTGATGAGGCCGAGCGGAATGGCGATATCGAGGCCAAGCAAAAGGCTGTCCACGTCAACCGCCGCATTGATGCGAGTTCCGGTTGGATGGGACTTCAGCACCATGGAGACGAGGTTTTGCAGATAGCCGGGAAGATCGATCCGGGCGACGTCGCCCGAGTTGTAGAGCCGTTGATGAATGAGGCCCATGGTGGAAATGCGGTTCTGGCTTTCCTCGAACATGGCCTGCACTTTCGGGTCATTGGCCTGGAGCGCCTGCAAAGCAAGCAGGCTGGAAATGACCTGCATGTTGTTTTTCACCCGATGGTGGATCTCCCTCAGCAAGATTTCTTTCTCCACCAGCGCCAGGCGGAGATGTTCCTGGATGCGCGCCCGCTCGCGAGCATGGCGCAGCGTGCGCACGAGCAACTCGGCGCCCGTTGTATCCTTGACCAGATAATCCTGGGCGCCCGCCTGGATCGCGGCGACGGCCATGTCCTCGTCCTGCAGGCCGGTCAGCACGACAATTGGCGGCACGGGCACCATTGCACACAGCATTTCCACCGCATCGAGCCCGCGGGCATCGGGCAGCGAGAGATCGCAGAGAATGACATCAAACTCTTCTGCAGCCATCCTGGCGCGCGCCTCGCTCACCCGCGTCACGACCGCCAGCGTGAAACGCAGGCGCTCCGAGGCACTGAGCATTTCGCGCAACAAAAGTTCATCGTTGCTATTGTCTTCAACGAGAAGAATGCGAAGCGGTGGCTCTCGTTTCGCAAGCATGACTCACCATAAATTTTGCCCATTCATTCGCAGCGATAGACCACCTTAACACGAATTGGTTGCATTTCAACCCGGCGGCTCAATTGGGGTGAGATGACCGCGCCAAAGTTCGCGATAAATGGCGTTGTCGGGGCATTCGATCCGATCCACGTCGAACCGGCGTTCCCCGACGTAATCGAGCCCGTAGTGAAACGCGGCCAGCAACAGCGGATAGGAAAACTCCACGTCCGGCTGCCGGTGCAAGGTGCTGCGGCAGAACGCCAGGTAGTCGATGCCGGCTTCAAGGTTGGCCCGCCAGTCCCACACCGCGGGCTCGAAGGGCCCGCTGGCCACGTCGGCCCAGGCGCGGGGTTTGAGTTGGAGCAGGCCGCAGGCCTCGCCGTTGCGGGCGCGCGGATCGAAATTCGACTCGGCCGCGACCAGCGCGTAAATGAAGGCCGGATCGATCCGATAACGCGCGGCTTGCGGCTGGATCGCGGCCCAGATCTCGGCCCGGGTCGGCGGCGGTGGCGCTGCCGCCGTCTCGTGGCGCTTGCACCCTCCAAAGACAAACAACCAAGCGGCGGCGGCACAAAGGCTGAAGTGCTGAAGGACTGAAGGCTGACCGCACGGCATAACTCCGAACGCTGAACTTCCAACGTCGAACGTCCAAGTTCAAACAAACTACCAAATACAAACTACTCCGTCCCCTGTTGGCGGACGCCTCACAGCGCGCGGAAAATCGCGGCGGCATTCTGGCCGCCAAAGCCCAGGTTGTTGCTGAGCGCAATGCGGACGCGAGCGGCGCGCTTGACGTTGGGCACGTAGTCGAGATCGCAATCGGGGTCGGGCACATCGAGGTTGATGGTCGGTGCGATTTCGCCGGTCTGGATGGTTTTTGCGCAGATGACCGCCTCAATCCCGCCGGCCGCGCCGAGCAGGTGGCCGGTCATCGACTTGGTGGAACTGATGGCGACCTTGCGCGCGTGGTCACCGAAAACCTTCTTGATGGCGAGCGTCTCGAACTTGTCATTGTAGGGCGTGCTGGTGCCGTGGGCGTTGATGTAGTCGATGTCGTGCGGCTGCAGGCCGGCCGAGGCCAGCGCACGGGTCATCGCCAGCGAAAGGCCCTTACCCTCGGGATCGGGCTGGGTGATGTGAAAAGCGTCGCAGGTGGCTGCATAGCCCACGAGTTCGCAATAAATGCGGGCGCCGCGCGCCTGGGCGTGGGCCAGCGATTCGAGCACGAGGATGCCCGCGCCTTCGCCCATCACAAAACCGTCGCGGCCAAGGTCGAAAGGGCGGCTGGCTTTCTGCGGCTCGTGATTGCGCGTGCTCATGGCCTTCATGGCGCCGAACGACGCGTAGGCAAACGAGGTGACAGTCGCTTCGCTGCCGCCGGCGATCATGATATCGGCCTCGCCGCGTCGGATGGCGTGGGCGGCCTCGCCGATGGAGTGGGTGCCGGTGGCGCAGGCGGAAACCATGCCAAAATTCGGCCCGCGGGCACCGTACTCGATCGCGACCAGGCCGGAGCAGATGTTGCCGATCAGCGCAGGGATGGTGAACGGCGAAACCTTGCGCGGACCGCGGTCCCAGAGGATCCTGAGCTGGGTCTCGTAGGTTTGCATGCCGCCAATGCCGGAGCCAATGATGACGCCGATGCGGTCGCCATCTTCCCTGGCCATGTCGAGGCCGGAGTCGCGCACGGCCTGTTTGGCGGCGACGAAACCCAGGTGCATGTAGCGGTCGTTGCGGCGCACTTCCTTCGGGTCCATGTGCAGCGCGGGATCCCAGTCGCGCACTTCGGCGCCGATCTGGCAGGCGTAGTTGGACGGGTCGAAATGCGTGACCCGGTCGACGCCGCTTTTTCCCGCGAGCAGGGAGGCCCAGAAGGAATCGACGTCATGGCCCAGGCCGTGGATGGCACCGAGGCCGGTGACAACAACGCGCTTGGAGACAGACGGGATTTCCATGGCAAAAAACAAAAACGGCGCTCTACCGGTTTATCCCGATGGGCATCACGGTAAAACGCCGAAAAGCAGCACTGGCTTATTTAGCGCCAGCCTTGGCCTTGATGTAATCGATCACCTGGCCGACGGTTTGGAGTTTCTCCGCGTCGGACTCAGGAATCTCGCCTTTGATTTCGTCTTTAAATTCTTCCTCAAACGCCATGATGAGCTCGACCGTGTCGAGCGAATCGGCGCCGAGATCGTCGATGAAGGACGCTTGGGGCGTGATCTGCTCTTCGTTGACGTTGAGCTGATTGACGATGATCTCTTTGACGCGTTGGTCTATGGTTTTGGTTTCGGCCATGATTGGGTTAAAACTGTTTCCAAAGGTTCACATCGTCATGCCGCCGTCAACGGTAAAAACTTGTCCCGTGATATAGTTGGCCTCTTCCGAGCAGAGAAACGCGGTGGCATGCGCAATATCCACGGCTTCGCCAAAGCGTTGCAATGGAATGGTCCCCATCGCTGCTTTCTGCACTTCCTCGGGCAGCCCGGAGGTCATGTCGGTCTTGATAAAGCCGGGTGCGACGACATTGGCCGTGACACTGCGCTTGGCGAACTCCCGGGCGATGCTTTTGGTAAAACCGATGAGGCCGGCCTTGGCGGCGGCATAATTGGCCTGGCCGGCGTTGCCGACGAGACCGACCACGGAGGCGATATTGACGATCCGGCCCCAGCGGGCGCGGCACATAGGCCAGCCGATGTGCTTCGTCCAGTGAAACGCGCTCGTCAGGTTGGTCTGCACCACGGCGTTCCAGTCGTCGTCGATCATGCGCGCGAGCAAACCGTCGCGGGTGATGCCGGCGTTGTTCACGAGGATGTCGATTTTTCCAAATTCCTTGAGCAGCTCCTCGCTGGCCTTGGCCACCGCAGCGCCGTCGGCGACATCCACCGCATAGGCCTTGGCCTTGCCGCCGGCGGCGGTGATGGCAGCGGCGGCGGCACCGCAGGAATCAGGCGACTTGGAAACGCAGATAACGGTGACGCCATTTTTGGCGAGCTGCTCGGCAATGGCCTTGCCGATGCCGCGGCCGGCGCCGGTGACGATGGCCGTGCGATTGGTAAAGGTGAGACTCATAATGAAAGGAGTCAGGATTCAGGAGTCAGGATTCGGAAGCTACAAGCAAGAATCGGCGGGATCGGCTGATTCTGTCCTGACTCCTGAATCCTGGCTCCTTTCATCAATAAACATCCCTCTGGTAGCGCTTGTCCTTTTTCATCTGCTTCACGTAGTCGGCCGCGGCGGCGACGTCGACCCTGCCTTGCTCGGCGATGATGTCGTGCAACGCCTGGTCCACGTCCTTGGCCATGCGCTTGGCATCGCCGCAAACATAGAAATTCGCGCCGGCCTGGATCCAGTTCCACAGCTCGGCGGCATTTTCGCGCATGCGGTCCTGCACATAAACTTTCGTGAGCTGGTCGCGCGAGAACGCCGTGTCGATGCGCGCGAGCTGGCCTTGGGCGAGCCACGCAGCCCATTCCTCTTCATAGAGATAATCGGTCGCGTGATGCTGCTCTCCGAAGAAAACCCAGTGGCGGCCCTTGGCCCCCGTGGCCACGCGCTCCTGCAGGAACGCCCGAAAGGGCGCGATACCCGTGCCCGGCCCGACCATGATAAGGTCGCGCTCGCCGTCCTCGGGCACGCCGAAGTGCGAATTGGAAACAAACACCGGCACCGGGGTCGTGCCGACGTGCACGCGGTCGGCGAGAAACGTCGAACAAACGCCCCCGCGCTCGCGATGGTTCGTGGTGTAGCGCACGGTCGAGACCGTGAGGTGCACCTCGGCCGGATAAAGTTTCGGCGACGAAGCGATGGAATAAAGCCGCGGCATCAGCCGGCGCAGATGATCGGTAAATTCCTGCGGCGTGAACTTCGCGCTCGGGAATTCCGCGAGCAAATCCACAAACTCGCGCTCCTCGAGAAACATCGCGCACACTTCCTTCGCCTCGGGCGCGAGCAGCCCCGCCAGTTTCGTCTTCTCGGCGGCATCGGTGGCCTTGGTGGCGAGCGTCTCCAAAATCTTGTGCGCTGGCTTGGACAGGGCGAGTTTCGTGGTCAGCGCCTCGCGCAACGAAATCGGTGCGGTCAGCCTCAAGGTCGCGGGCGACACCGGTTCGTCGCCGCTCGCCCCGAGCCGCTCGATGATTTCCGCCACCTCGGTCGGCCGGTTCGCGGGAAAAACGCCCAGCGAATCGCCGACCTTGTACGCCAGCCCGCTGCCGGCGAGATCGACGACATAATGCCGCGTTTCTTTCGCCGTGCCGGGTTTGTTGAGCAGGCGGTTCTCTTTCAGCCGGGCCGGAAATGGATTGTCCTTGGTGTACGCGGAAACGGCGGCAGGCACAGACATGTGCCCAAACATATCTCAAATTTGAAAATGAGCCATTTTGAATTTTGGAATAATGTAGCCGGGGTCGTTGACCCCGGCCCGGCCTCACCGAGGCCGGCTACATCTCGGTGCGCGGGCTTGCTTAGCGCAGGACTTTGACCCCAATCTGGGCCACGATGCACGACGCCGGGCCAATCCGTTTACAAAAATTCCTTGCCGAGGCCGGGGTGTGCTCGCGCCGCGCCGCCGAGGTGATGATCTCCGCGGGCGAGGTTTGGGTTAACAGCAAGCAGGCCGAGCTGGGCCAGCGCGTCGACCCCGCCATCGACAAGGTCACGGTCCGCGGCAAGTCCGTGCGCGCCCTGCCCCAGCCACTCCTCACGTTCGCCATGAACAAACCCAGCGGGCTCGTCTGCTCCAACGACGACCCGCACAATCCCGACACCATCTTCGACCTGCTGCCGCGCGAGCTCCGGAAATTCCGTTTCTTCTGCGCCGGCCGGCTCGACAAGGACAGCGAGGGCCTCCTCATCATCACAACCGACGGCGCCCTCGCCCACCGCCTGATGCATCCGTCGAATGTCGTCGTGAAACGCTACCACGTGCGCCTCGAGGAACCCTTTCCCCACGCGCGCATGCGCCTCCTCATCCGCGGCCTGACGATCGAAGGCGAACGCCTGAAGGTCGAACGCGCCGCGCTGGTCAACCAGCGCCCCGACCACACCTCGCAAGATCTCGACGTCTGGATGCACCACGGCAAAAAACGTGAGATCCGCCAGCTCTTCCTCGCCCTCGGTTACAGTGTGAAACGCCTCCGCCGCTACCAGATTGGGGCTTTCCCCCTGCGCGGAATCCCGTTGCGCGGAGCGAAACAACTTTCTACGAAGGAAATCCAACAACTGTTCGCGACGCCCAGCCTCCACCGCGAAATCAAACCATCCCGACCCACTCCCGCCGATGAAAGCTAACCACCTGCTTCTTGCCGCCGCGCTCGCCGCCGCCAGCCTCCGCGCCGCGCCGCTCACCGAAACCACCGCCGTGCAAGCGCGCCCCGAGGCCAATGCGCCCGCCATCGCCGTGCTCAAGGCCGGCACCGAGCCCACGCCCGCCGCCGGTGTCACCGTCCCGCCGGGCTGGCTCGCGGTCGAGCTGTCCGGTCCGTACGAGGCCTACGTGCAGAACAAGGATTTCCTCAAAAGCCTCGATATCCATCCCGGCGCGCCGATTCGCCTCGCGCCCAAACACGACGCGCCCGTGCTGACCACGGCGGAAAAAGGCGATAATATTGAAATCATCGGCCTGTTCGGCAAGTGGACGCAGGTCAAGTTCTCGAAGAAAATCACCGGCTACATCCAGGTGGCTGGCGCCATGCCCGCCACGCCGTCACCCACCCCGGCGCCAGCGACCACCGAGGCATCCGCCCCGGCGCCCGTCGCCGTGGACAGCAATGCTCCCGGTCATGAGGTCAACACCGACGCCAATACCCTCCCGCGCCTGCTCGAAGGCAAAATCGTTTCGACCCGCCATCCTTTCACCCCGCGCCGGCCCTACGATTACGAGCTTGAGGACGCCTCCGGCTCACGCCTCGCCTACGTCGATGTCAGCCACCTGCTCCTCACGGCGCACATGGAAAACTACCTCGACCACACCGTCGATGTGTACGGCACCGTCAAACCGATGAACAACGGCAACGATCTCGTCATCACCGCGGAAAGCCTGCAGCTCAAATAAAACATTTTTTGCTTCGACCACGGATTTCACAGATGGTCACGGATGAAAACCAATCCGTGGAAATCCGTGTAATCCGTGGTTAAAATTTTTCCACATGGAGCTCATCGACGGGAATAAAATCGCCGCTGACGTGATCGCCGAGCTGAAGGCCGAAGTCGCCACCCTGCCCGGCCGCAAGCCCTCCCTCGTGCTCGTCCGCGTCGGCGACGACCCCGCGTCCGTTTCCTACGTGAAAAAAAAGGAGCAGGCCGCCACGGCCATCGGCATCGACAGCCGCGTCATCCTGCCGCCGGTCTCGATCACGCAGGCCGAACTCGAGAAACTCATCGACCAGCTCAATGCCGACCGCGGCGTGGACGCCATCCTCGTGCAGTCGCCGCTGCCCAAGCACATCGACGAGCTGCAGATTTTCCGGCGCATCGCGCCGGGGAAGGACGTGGACGGCCTGGGCACGATGAATCTCGGCAAAGTCGCCCAGGATGACGCCAATGGCTTCGTTTCCTGCACGCCCGCCGGCATCATCGAATTGCTCACGCGCAGCGGCGTGGACTTGAAGGGCCAGCATGTCGTCGTGCTCGGCCGCAGCCTGCTCGTCGGCAAGCCCGTCGCGCTGCTCGCCCTGCAGAAAAAATCCAACGCCACCGTCACCATCTGCCACTCGGCCACGCGCGACCTGCCCGCGATCACGCGCACGGCCGACGTGCTCATCGCCGCCATCGGCCGGCCCGAGTTTGTCACGGCCGACATGGTCAAACCCGGCGCCGTCGTCATCGACGTCGGCATCAACCGCGTGCCCGACCCCGCCAAAAAGACCGGCTACCGGCTGGTCGGGGACGTCCATTTCGCCAGCGTTGCGCCCCTCGCGGGGAAAATCACGCCCGTGCCCGGCGGCGTCGGGCCCATGACCGTCGCCATGCTGATGAAAAACACCCTGAAAGCCTACCGACAGCAAAAACCGTCCGAATAGGGTAACTTACCTAGTAGCGCAATTCGTTGATAATAACGGACCATCGAAGAGTTGCCACGTCACCGCCGGTACCCTTTCCTTGTCCGAAGATGTCCATTCCGAAAATTTTGGTTGTCGATGATCAGCCAATCAATGTCCAGTTGCTCAAACGCAAACTGGAACGCGAAGGCATCCACGTTGCGACCGCCTACACCGGGCAGGAGGCGCTTGAAATCGTCGAGCGCGAGAAACCCGATTTGATCCTGCTCGACGTCATGATGCCCGACATGGATGGCATCGAAGTCTGCCAGCGCCTGCAGGAAAAAGACGAGACCCGCTCGATTCCCGTCATTTTCATCACCGCGCGCAGTTCGAAAGAGGGCAAACTCGAGGGCCTCGGCGTCGGCGCCGTCGATTACATCACCAAGCCCATCGACCTCGACGAAACCCTCGCCCGCGTGCAGACGCAGCTCCGCTTTGTCGTGATCAACCGCGAGATGCTCGGCCTGCAAGCCCGCCTCGTCGAGGCCCGGCGCGTCGCCACCATTGGCGCGATCACCCAGGGCATCGCCCACAATCTCAACAATCTCCTCGGCGTCGTCATGGGCTACCTCGATCTCGTCAAGAGCCATTGCGACAAACCCAACGAGGTGAAAGACAACGCCCGGCAGGCCGAGATGGCCGCCCAGCGCATCATCACCATCATCAAGCAACTCAGTTCCGTGGCGGGGAAAGGCCCGGTCGCCTTGGCCAAATGCAACCTGCAGCACCTGCTCGAAGGCAGTGTGCTCCGCTACCAGGCCGACAACGAAATCACGGAAGCGGTCACGCTGAACAATCCGTTGGGCGAGTTGCTCATCGAGACCCACGTCGAAGCCTTCGAGGATGCGGTGGCCAAAATCCTGATCAATGCGTGGGAAAGCTACGACGATCCGAAAATCAAGGTCCATCCCATCTCCATTACCACGGAGCTCATCGAGAAGCCCAAGGAAGGCAAATTTGTGGAGATTCGCATTGAGGACCAGGGATGCGGCGTGGATCCCAAGATCCGCGACAGCATGTTCGAGCCCTTTGTCAGCACCAAGCGCACGGTCGGCGTCGGCATGGGCCTCACCATCGCGCGGCACACCTTTCAAAGCATGGGCGGTGAGCTCGTTTTGACCAACCGCCCCGGCGGCGGCACCACCGCCACCATGCAACTCCCACTCGAGCAACCCAAGGAAGAGGACGCGATCAATGGATAAGCTTTCGTTCCTCGGCGCCGGCCGCATGGCCTCCGCGATGGTTGACGGCCTGCTCGCCAAAAAAGCCGCCCGGCCCGCCGACCTCGCCTGCATCGGCGGCGAAGACGACACCGCCAAAATCCTCGCCACCCGCACGGGCATCGCTGCGCACGACGACCTCGCCGCGCTGCTGAAAAATGCCGACGCCCTTGTGCTTGCCTGCAAACCCCAGCAGCTCGCCGCCCTCGATGTCCGCCTCGCCGAACTCACCGCGGGCAAGCTCGTCCTCTCCATCCTCGCCGGCAAACGCCTCGGCCGACTCGCGCAAACTTTTCCCCGGGCCCGTAATCTCGTCCGCGCCATGCCCAACACGCCCGGCCAGATCGGCGCCGGCATCACCGGCTGGTGCGCGCTCAAGCCGCTCAGCGACGCCGACCGCATCATCGTGAACACGGTGCTCGGTGCCCTCGGAAAAATGGTCGAAGTCGAGGAACCCCAGCTCGACGCCGTCACCGCCCTGAGCGGCAGCGGTCCCGCCTACGTGTTTGAATTCGCCGCCGCACTGCGCGACGCCGGCGAAGCGGTCGGCCTTTCCCGCGCCGCGGCCTATCAACTCGCGCTCGAGACCATCCTCGGTTCCGCCAAACTCATGGCGCAAAGCAGCGCGGAGGCGGAGGAACTGCGCAACCAAGTCACCTCGCCCAACGGCACCACCTTCGCCGGATTGAAGCGGATGGAAGCGCGCGATTTTCGCGGCCTGATCAAAGAGACCGTCCTCGCCGCCAAAATCCGCTCGGAAGAATTGTCGAAGGAGTGAGAACATTAATGTGCTCACTTGATGCCAATACCATTGCTGCACTGGCCGCCTGTGTTGCTGCCCTAATTGCCGTTATTGCGGCAATCATCTCCATCTGGCAGACCCGCTTTACTACTCGCGTGCAAGTGCTTCTACAACGCGATAGCTCGTGGATGTCAGATGCACTGCGCTCCACGCGTCGTAAAGCTGCGGCGGCCTTACTTCAAGATGAACCCACTACCGATGTTGATCGAGTGCTAGATTTTTTTGAGACTGTCGCAGGAATTTTTGTTAAACACCATGTGCTCCCAGATCAATGGGCACGCCATACGTTTTATTGGTCTGCTGTTTGCTACTGGAGCAAGAGTCGCGATTACATTGAGACCGTTCGCCAGCGTCAAACAGAGCACAGGGCATGGGAAGATCTTTGCAGCCTCATGCCGCATTGGATCGCCACCGAAGGCGGCTCACCGCCCACTCCAAAGGACATTGATGATTTCCTTGCTGATGAATGCCATGCATAAGCTCCGTGTCATCGCCGATGTAGATATCTAGTTTGTCATTCTGAGCGCAGCGAAGAATCCATTTGGTCACCGTTTCACAGAGTCGCTCTGGATTCTTCGCTGCGCTCAGAATGACAGGCGAGTTTCAAGGTAGGGCGTGACCGCCGGGCGCGCCGTCTGGTTAATCGCGAACCGGCAGATGCGTCTGCGTATTTGTCACCGGCAGACCGTCCATTCTCCGCTCGGCGCGCCCGGCGGTCGCGCCCTACCCGCGCTGCCGCGCGGCACGTCCGTCATCTTGTCATTCCGAGCCGTGCGAGGAATCTCCCAAATCTAAATCGACAAGAACCGCAGAGATTCCTCGCACGGCTCGGAATGACAAACCAAACGCATCCGCGTAAATCCGCGATATCCGCAGGGGAAAAATCTGCAAGAATGTGGAGCGGCCCATTCGACCGCCCCTCGACTTGCTCAGGGCCTTGAGCTTGTCCTCAAGACGCTCTCAGCGCGTTGAGGTCAACGCGCTCCACCCATCAAAAAAATCTTCGTGTCCTTCGTGACTTCGTGGTTCAAATAGGCGGATGGACACCCTTCATGCCCGCATCCTCGTCACCGGTGGCGCCGGCTTCATCGGCAGCGCCCTCGTCTGGGCGCTCAACCAGCGCGGGATAACGGACATCATCGTCACGGACGTCCTCGACCCGGCCAGGAAACGAAACAGCACCGAGGCCGATTTTAAGGAAAAACGCCGGAACCTGCAGGCGCTGAGATTCGCAAGCTATGTCGAGGCCGATGCCTTCCGTCGCCGGGTGGCACAAAACGCCGGCGCCTTTGGGCATTTCTCGTCCGTATTTCATCTCGGCGCGTGTTCTTCGACCACCGAGACCGACCAGGCCTACCTCGATGACAATAATTTTCTCTACACGAAGGAAATGGCCGAATGGGCGCTGGCGCAGAAATCGCGCTTCATTTACGCCTCGTCGGCCGCGACCTATGGCGACGGATCGGCCGGCATGGATGATAAAAGCGACGACCTTATCCACCTGCATCCGCTCAACCTTTACGGCTATTCCAAACACCAATTCGATCTCCACGCCCAGCAGCAGGGCTGGCTCGACCGCATCGTGGGCGTGAAATATTTCAACGTCTTCGGCCCGAACGAGGACCACAAGGGCGACATGCGTTCCCTCGTCCACAAGGCCTACCAGCAGATCCTCGCGACGGGCAAAGTCGGCCTGTTCAAGAGCTACCATCCCGAATTCAAGGACGGCGAGCAGAAGCGCGATTTTCTCTACGTGAAGGACGCCATCGATATGACCATCCATTTCGCGACCAGAAAAGGGACCTCGGCCGGCGGCCTCTACAATCTCGGCTCAGGCCAGGCCAACACCTGGATCGAGCTGGCCACGGCGATTTTCTCCGCGCTCAAACGCGAACCGCAGATCGAGTTCATCGACATGCCCGCGGTGCTGCGCGACAAATACCAGTATTTCACGCAAGCCGACATCTCCAAGCTGCGCGCGAGCGGTTACACGAAGCCGGTCACTCCGCTGGCCGAAGCCGTGCGCGACTACGTGCAAGGCTACCTCGTGCCCGGAAAAAAGCTGGGGGAGTAGTCGCGTTCCGCGAATTTGAGATCTGAGATTTCAGATTTGAGATGGCGGAAGGCGAAGCCAACGCCGAGCCACCTACGCCGCAGAACTCTGGCGTTCCAATTGCGAGACGAGCGCAATATCGATCACCGTGGAACGATCTCCTTCAGTATAAAGCACAAGCGTTCGACCGGTCGGAGATATCGCCACAAAATCAGGGTGCGGGACGGCATATTTTTTCCCTCCGACAACCTGTAAGGCGAAGGGCACAAAAGGAACGGTGTGCAAGGCGTCTTTGATGGCGTCGGCTGTCATGGCAAATGGTATGCCAAGTATAGCAGCAATGGGCAAGCGTCCGAACGCTGAAGGTTGGCAGACAAGTTAGAGGGCACGGCAAGCGTTGGATTGAAACCAACTACCGACGTCAGTCGCCTATTTGATCTTCAGCAATTCGTCCTGGGACCACGCCTTGTTGCGGCTGGCTTCGGCGGTGCGAATGGCCGCGACCTGGTCGGGCGTGATGGCCACGGCTTTGTTGCCCCACTCCTGGCGCACATACGTCAGCACGTCGGCAATTTTCTCGTCGCTCCAGCCAAAGGTCCCGGTCGGGCCGAAGGCCGGCATGACCGCGGCACCAGGAAAGTCGGTGCCGCGCACGTGCACCGGGCCTTGCAGGCCGAACAGCACGATGCGGATCACGCGATCCGGGCTGCCCTGCGCCCATTCAGAACCCGCCAGCGGCGGATAAACGGCTGGAACGCCCTGGCCATTGGGCTGGTGACAGGTCACGCAAGCACCGGCCGAGTTGAATAATATTTTGCCCATCGCCACCGGATCGAGTTTGTTGGATACGCCACCTGTCACGGGCTTCAAGTTCTCGTTGTAAATCATCGCACTGAAGCCGCCGGAAAAACGGTTGAGGTAGGTGCCGGAGAAAAAGATCAATGCGCTGAAAAAGAACAGCAACGCCAGCGGCAGCGCGGAGTAGCCGCCGTGCATGTCGGGTTTCTCGGTGAAAACCTTTTCGTGCACGACCAGCAGGCTTTCATCGGAGAGGGCCTCCTGCTCGAGGCGCGGATCGTTGGGCGGCGTGCTCATTTGGTCCCTTTCTCGGGTGCCGGCTGCTTGGTCTCGGGATACTCGTGGTCGGCGCTCAAGCTGAGCAGGTAGGCCACAAGCGCCTCGGCGCGGGGCGTGGGCACAAGCTCATAGTCCGGCGAGCCCGCAATCGCGAATGCTTCGGGCGAGCGCTGCCCGGTGACCAGCCGCTTGGCGAAGAGAAACGGGTACGCCGGCATTGCGCCCTGGCCGTTGTGCAGGAAGGCCAGGAGGTGCGCCGCATCCAAGCCTTGGGCCGCCGCGCGCGCGCCGAAATTAGCGAGATCGGGGCCGATGCGCAGTTCGCCCAGCAACACGCGATCCTCGTGCACGTAATCGCGGGCGACGCTCTGGCGGTCGCCCCAGCCACGTTCCTTGTCGTGGCCGAAATCGGCGCGGCGGACCTGCTGCGTGTGGCAGGCGGCGCAACCCAGGTCCTGGTAAACCATCTGCCCGCGCGCGGCGAGGCCGAGCGGCGCCTGCGGGAATGCCGCGCCGACGGTTACGTCGGCATAGGGCGCGAGGCTGCCGTATTGGGCGTTGGTGGCAAGCACGAGCGCCGTCAGCGAAAACGCCAGCGAGGCAAAGAGGGCGAGGAAAAACAGCGGTGAACTTTTCATGACGCCGGCACCTCCGCGGCGGCGGACCCGCAGAGCAGTTCCCTGGCTGGCTGTTTGAAACACACGACGAGGAGCCGTGCAAAATTGAGCGCGAGCGCAAGGCTGCCGAGCAGCATCAGCGCCTGGCCGGCCGTGGCCGCGAGCAGCCACGGCTGCAGATGCCCGGCCATGGCCGGGAAACTGACGGCCACATGGTTGAGGTCACCGCCCTGAATCCAGCCCGCCACGAACAGCCCGCCGACCTTGAGCACCAGGCCGGACAAAACCGCGGCGAAATGCACGCGAATGAGCGCGGCCGACGGCCAGGGCTTGCCCGCCAGCCGCGGCACGAGAAAATAAAGCGCGCCAAAAATCATGAATGTGAATGCGCCGTCGAGCAGGAGCTGCGTCTGTGCGACCGAGAAGAACGTAAACTGGCTGAACTTCGCCACCGCGCGGATGGACGTCACCGCGTTGAGCACGCCGCCAAGCACATAGGCCTTCAGGCCGATCGCGGCAAAACGCAGCACCGTGCTGCCGCGCGGGCACAAGGCGCCAACCAGGTTTACGCCCACGACCATGTAGTGAAAAAGCAGCAGCATGCTCGCGATGATGCCCGTCGTCGCGACCCAGACCGGCACCGGCCCGCCGATGAGCTGGCGTCCGCCGGCCCAGCCGCCGATGACCAGCAGGGCCCAGAAGCCATGGGCGGCGTAATCGTAGTAACGGATCGGGCGGCCGGAAATTTTCGGCAGCAAATAATAAACCGCGGCGAGCGCGAACGGCGCGAGCACGAGCGCGCCGAGATTCTGGCCGAACCACGCGGCGACGACGGCCTGGATCGTGCCGTGCACGGGCGCAAACAGCAGCGTGACCTGCGCGACGGAAAAGACCCACGGGAAAACAAAGAGCGGAGCCACCGCGTACCACTGCGTGGCAAAGGTGAAAGCGTTGCGGCGGCCCGTCCACGCCAGCACGCCTGGAACCGCGACGGCGGCATAGGCGACGAACATGATGGGCTGGACGTAGGCGGGCAGTTGAAAGAAGGCAAATCCAGTGAGGTCGCCCGCGAGGATGCCCGCCACGCCAAGGGCCAGGGCAAGATTCCAAAAAATCGCACCGACGGAAGCGAGGCCCGCTGCGCGCAGCGGCGAGCCGCCAAGGCGAGCGAGCAGCCAGAGCGAGACCGCGAGGCCGGCGTTGATGGCCCAGCCGTAAAGAAAGGCCGTTTCCTGCGCGGCCTGCATGCGGCCGTAGGTCATAAAGGGGCAACAGGCCAGGAACCCAGGCGTGTGTAGCTGGATGGAAGCGATGAGCGCGAGCACCCCGCCAACCACGAGCCACCCAATCGCTGCGCCGATCAAAATCAGCAGCGGACAGCGGGCGGAAGGGTCGATGTCGCTGGCTTCCGGCAGGGCTACATTGGTGGAAACAGTGGTCATCTCGAAAAAAAGGAAAGCCGCGGAGGATTATTTTTTGGGCTGGAGCGACTGCACCGTGAGCTCCATTGCCCGATCGATGGGCAGGCGGACGACACCGGCCTTCTCGTCGATCCATCCATAGGTGGTGAGCTCGGTCTGCTCGTGGTCGCGCAGTTCCTGGAGCTTGGCGGCGCGGCCGTCGGGCGAGTACTGCCAGCGATCATCGGGCGACACCTGTGAGAGATCGGCCTCGTCGGTTTTCTCCCGCTGCGGCAGGTAGGCGATGTAAATGATCAAAAGGAAAAGCGCGAAGCAGCCAAAGACGGCCGCCACGGAAACCCACGAGACAGGCCCATTCGACGGATTCGACAAGCTCACCGCAGGCACGCTCAGGGCAGGCTTGGGATTGGTTTCAGGCGGAAGGCTCATGGTAAGTCAGGGATTCGACGATGCGCGGATCGCGGATGGGAATGAGCTTGGTCGTCGGGAAACTTTTCAGGTAGGCCCAGACGCACACGCCGCCGATGCCAAGGATCGAGGTGATGGACCAGAGCAACGCCGGATGCAGGAAGGGCTGCGGGTCGCCGTTCGCGTCCTTGAGTGCGGGCAGGACATTAAAACAGATATCGACGAAGAGAAAAACGAGGTTCCAAACGGCGATGAACTTGATGCGCTGGTGGACGATCTTGTTGCGGTAGGACAGCAGGAAGAGGAACGAAAACAGGAAATACAGGAACACCAGGGCCATGCCGACAAACCACCACTGGCCGATCTCGCGCTCGTTGAACCAGAAAGTTTCCTCTGGGACGTTGGCGTTCCAGATGAGGAAATACTGGGAAAACGCGACGTAGCCCCAGAAAACCGTGAACGCAAACATCAGCTGGCCGATCGAATGCAGATGGTTGGTATTGAGGATGCCCTTGTAGTCGCCACGGCGGTACAGCCAGAGCATGATGAGCAAGCCGGAACAGAGGGCTCCGCGCATGCAGTCGGCAAAATAGTAAACGCCGTACATGGTGGAGAACCAGTGGTACTCGAGGCTCTTCATCCAGAAGATGGCGGCAAACGTGAGCGACAGGGCGGCGAGCGGGATGCCGAAAGCCGAGGTGGCGCGGTTCATGTGCGTCCAGCGAATATCACCGTCGGCGTCCTGCGCGAACGACGCGCGCCGCAGGCGGGCGGACAGCCAGACCCAGATGGCAAAGAAAAGCACCGAGCAGATGACAAACGACGGCAGGTTGAGGAACGCCTCCTTCTTATGGTAAACGACATCCTGCGCGACGGTGTGTCCCTCGACCACGCGGGTGAAGTCCATCCACGGCCACGGCGCGAGTTTCGGATAGAAAAGCGCGAGCACCAGCAGCGGCACAAAAAGCAACGCGAGCCACTTGAAGGCGGCGATGCCGTGCTCGTACTGGCGGCGGATGACCGCGCCCCAGCTGGCATCGAACACATGCTGGATCATGATGAAAAGCAGCATGCCGATCGCGATGGCCGTCCAGTACATGATGCCGACGAGCCAGGAAAAGGCGACGACCGGCACACCACTGACGACCGCGCCAATCGCGGTCAGGCCGATGCCGATGAGGCCGGCCGTAAGCGCGCAGCAACGCTTGCACGCAGGCGCAGCGACGGGAAGACCGGCGGGGACGGGTGAGGCTTCGGTGCTCATGGGAGGCCTAGCTCCTGGCGGTGTTCCGGCGGGACATCGGCCGCCGTGCCGGCGCGGGCACGTTCGAGCGCGCGCACGTAGGCGATGACGGCCCAGCGGTCCGCGGGCACGAGTTTGTCGGCATAGGGCATCATGGTGTTCTTGCCGTGGGTGATGGTGTTGAAAATTTCGCCTTCGGCCATCTGGCGGATGCGGTCGTCCTGGAAATTAGCCGGGGCCATGCCGTATTTTGAAACGATGCCCTTGCCGTCACCGAGCCCGCCGTGGCAGGGCGAGCAATAGATGGTGAAGCGCTGGCGGCCGCGTTCCATGAATTTCTCGTCGATGACAATGGAAGCGGGGAAGCCGCGGGCAAACGTGCCATCGGGATTTTTTCCTTCGTAGAGATGCGCATCATCATGCAACGGCTGCGCGAGCGGGCCGAAATCGACGGGCACGACCCCGACCGGCAGGGGCCGGTCGGCGCGGCCGTCGGCAAAAAGCGGGCTGGCCGACTGCGCCTTGTATTTGGCCTGGCGTTTCATGCCGGGAAAGGCCCACTCGGGAAAAACGTCGATCGGCGGCTTGGTGAAAATCGTGCCGCGAAAACCGAAGGCCGCGATCAGCAGCACCACGAGGAAAAAAGTGATGAGGTAAACCGTGCGCATGAAAGTCATTCTTCGAGTTCGGTGATGGCCTGGCCGCCGATTTCGGCGAGGAGCGCGCGGGTGGCCTGCGGGTCGAACTTCGGGTCGCGCGACTCGATGACGATGTAGAAAAGGTCGTTGGTCGCGCGGTCGACGTTCGGGTACTTGAGCACCGGGTGGTAGTGCATCGGCAGGCCGTTGAGGATGAACATGCCGATGATGGTCGCGAAGGCCGTGAACAGGATCGTCAGCTCATACGAGACGGGGAACGCGAAGAGCGGGCTGAAGAAGGGCTTGCCGCCGACGGTCAGCTTGTAATCGAAGCCGTCCGTGTACCAGATCATGGTCATGCCGGTGCAAAAGCCGGTGATGCCGCCGGCGAGCGAGATGCGCGGGACCTTCGAGCGCTTCGTGCCCATGGCGCGGTCGATGCCGTGGATCGGCAGCGGCGAGTGCACGTCCCAGAACTTGTAGCCGGCCTCGCGCACCTTCTCCGCCGCGCGCACGACCTCGGGCGTGGTCTCGAACATCGCAATCAAACCGTGGAATTGTTTGGGCATGGCGGCGGGAGATTAGTGGTGGTCGTGGCCGCCGTGCGGGTCGGCCTGCGGCGTGACGGCTTTGATCTCGGCCATCGGCATGATGGGCAGGAAGCGGATGAAGAGGAGGAACAGCACGGAAAACACGCCGAACGTGCCGAAGAAGGTGAAAATTTCCACGAAGCTCGGCGAGTAATAGCCCCAGCTCGAGGGCAGGAAGTCGCGCGCCAGCGACGTGGCAATGATGACGAAGCGCTCGAACCACATGCCGACGTTGACGAAGATCGAGAGGATCCAGACGAGCGGGATGTTCTGGCGGACTTTCTTGAACCAGAAGAGCTGCGGCGTGATGACGTTGCAGGTGATCATGATCCAGTAAGCCCAGGCGTAGGGACCGAACGCGCGGTTGATGAAGGCAAAGCCTTCGTTCGGGTTCGCGCCGTACCACGCGATAAAGAACTCCATCGCGTAGGCGTAGCCGACCATGGTGCCGGTCGCCAGAGTGATCTTGCACATGCAGTCGATGTGGTACTGCGTGACCAGGTCCTCGAGCCGGTAGACGGCGCGCAGCGGCAGGATGAGCGTGAGGACCATGCCGAAACCGGAGAAGATGGCGCCCGCGACGAAATAAGGCGGGAAGATCGTCGTGTGCCAGCCGGGGATCAAGGACACCGCGAAGTCGAACGACACGATGGTGTGCACCGAGAGCACCAGCGGCGTGGAGATGCCGGCGAGGACGAGGTAGGCCATCTCGTAGTTGCTCCAATGGCGGCTGGAATTGCGCCAGCCCATCGCGAGGATGCCGTAGAAAACCTGCTTCCACTTGATCACCGCGCGGTCGCGCAGCGTGGCGAGATCGGGGATCATGCCGACATACCAGAACAGCACCGAGACCGTGCCGTAGGTCGAGACGGCGAACACGTCCCACTCGAGCGGCGAACGGAAATTCTGCCAGATGAAATTCGAATTCGGCAGCGGGAACAGGTACCACGCATACCAGATGCGGCCGACGTGGAACACGGGGAAGATGGCGGCACAGACGACCGCGAAAATCGTCATGGCCTCGGCGGAACGGTTGATCGACGTGCGCCATTTCTGGCGCAGCAGGCAAAGGATGGCCGAGATCAGCGTGCCGGCGTGGCCGATACCGATCCAGAAGACGAAGTTGACGATGTCCCACGCCCAGTTGACCGGGTTGCGGTGGCCCCACACGCCGACGCCGGTGGAGACGAGATAGATAAGGCCACAGACCGTGAACGACGCGACAAAGCACGCGACCCCGAAGCACCACCACCACCAGACGGGCGTCTTTTCCTCGGCAATGGTGCAGATTTTTTCGGTGATCCACCCGAAGCTGCGGTTGTTGGCGACCAGCACGGGGCGCGGCAGGTGCGCCGGCGCGACTTCGGCGAGGATGGCCGGGGTTTCGACGGAAGTTTCTTCGACGTGGGCCATTAGCTAGGTCCTCCAGTTTTTGCCTCGGGCGCGGTGACATCGGGATTGCCGGACGAATTCCCTTCGCCGCTCCCCTCGCCTTCGACCGGCGTGCCATTATGCTGCTGCATTTCCTTGCGGCTGAGCGGCACGGTGTAGTCGGGCATGGCGGGATTCGGGTTGCGCAATTTCCCGAGGTAGGTCGTGCGTGGCCGGGTGTTGAGATAGGCCAGCAGCGCGTAGTCCTGATCCTGCGCCTTGGCCTTCGAAACGGCGCTGTCGGGATTAAGGATGTTGCCAAACACGATGGCCTCGACCGGGCAGGCCTGCTGGCAGGCGGTCCGGACCGCGCCATCGGGCAGCACGATGTCGGCCGGGTCTCCGGCCTGGGCGACTTTGACCTTGTGCTGGATTTTTGCGCCCTCGATGCGTTGCACGCAGTAGGTGCACTTTTCCATCACGCCGCGCATGCGGACCGTGACTTCCGGGTTCTTCACCATCTTGAGCAGCTCGGGCATGCCGTCGGGACCGAGCGGGCCTTCGTAGAAATGGCCGATGGAGCGCTTGTTCCAGTCAAAGTAATTAAAGCGGCGCACCTTGTAGGGACAGTTGTTGGCGCAATACCGCGTGCCGATGCAGCGGTTGTAGGCCATGGCGTTGAGGCCTTCCTCGTCGTGCACCGTGGCGTTGACCGGGCAAACCATCTCGCACGGCGCGAGTTCGCATTGCGAACAAGCGACCGGCTGCACACTGGCCTGCGGCTCCTCGGGAATGTCGTAGTTATCGGGAGAGCCGCTCGAATAATAACGGTCGATGCGGATCCAGTGCATCTCGCGGCCGCGCGAAACCTGGTCCTTGCCCACGATGGGAATATTGTTCTCGGCCTGGCAGGCCACGACGCAGGCGTTGCAACCGGTGCAGGTGTTAAGGTCGATGCTCATGCCCCACTGCTGGGGGCCGGTGAATTCCGGCGTGACATAGAGCGAGTTGCCGCGCGGAAGTTTCGAAACCTGGTCGGCCAGCGACATCTTGTCGCCTTCCTCGCCCAGGATCGACGGGCTGTGCGCCTCGAGGCCGATGGCGTGGACGTAGCCGGGATTTTTCTGGAAATCGTCGAAGTTGTCCTCGCGCACGATGTCGCGACCTTCCATCGACCAATGCCACTGCGTGTTGGCGAGAATCATGCGCTCGCTGGTGACCGTGATCATGGCGCCGGTGACAAACTCCGGCGCATCGCTGGTCCGCGCGAGGTAGGCGTTGAAACCGGTGCCGCGACCGACCGAGCCGGTGACCGAGCGGCCATAGCCCAGCGGAAGCACGATGGTGTAATTGGACAGGCCGGGCTGGATATGCATCGGGCCGCGGATTTGGCGGCCGCCGACGGTCACTTCGGCGATAAACGCATTTTCTTTTCCCCGGTCGAAATCGGCGAGATCGACCCGCGCCACCTGGATGAGCGCGCCTTTGGGATCGACGCCGAGTTCCTTCGCCAGGCGCGGGCTGATGAGGATGGCGTTGTCCCACGTCAGGCGCGTGATGGGATCGGGGCATTCCTGCAGCCAGCCGTTGTTCACGAAGCGTCCGTCGTCGACTTTGTAGTCGGCCACAAAGCGGACCTCGAGATTGGCCCGGGAAAGCGCAACCGGCGTGGAGGCGCTGGCGAACAGGCTGTTGGTGCGCTGGGCGCTGAACTCGACGGGGATTTTTTCGTAGGCCGAGTCTTCGAGCTGCCCGTCGTGGAGAAACTTGTTGAATGCCGCCGGGGCATCGCCGCCGGCGATTTTTGTGATCGTGTCGAAAACAATCGCGTAGGAATCAACCGTCGGCTCGCCGGCGATGCGCGCGAGCACTTCAATTTCGGTGAGGCCGCCGAAGAGCGGCAGGATCATCGGCTGCACCGGCACGATGGTGCCGTCAACCGTGCGCGCGTCGCCCCATGATTCGAGGTAATGTGCGGCGGCAACCTGCACCCCCGCAAGCTGCGAAGTCTCGTCCACGTAACCGCCATAGCGGATGACCTCGGGCACGTTTTTGAGCAGCGTGGCGAAGTTGAGATCGGCGGGCGCGTTGTAGGCGGGATTGCCGCCGAGGACGACCAGGGTCTTGACCTTGCCGGCCGAGATCGCGGCCGCCAGGTCCGTGAGCGTGGCGGCGCCGGACGGTTCGACCGCGACAAAATCGACGGTCTCGCCGATATTGCCGAGCGCGGCGTTGATCGCATAAGCGAGCACATGCACGGTCGCGGGCTGGTGCGCGCCGGCGACGACGAGGCTGGTTCCCTTGTTGGCCAGGAGGTCGGCGGCGCAGGCGTCGAGCCACTCAGGCTTGACGTCGAGACCCGCGGCAAAGTTGGCGTAATCGCTATCGCCGGTGATCCTGGAGGCGAGGGCCGCGGCCAGGAGGACGATGTGGCTGCTGGCGAGGCGGAGACGATGGTCGGCCATGCCGCCGGTGATGGTGTATCCGCTCTCCGCGACGTAGAGCCGGTTCATGTCGTCGTCCTTCGTGCGGACGCGGCGGCCCTTCGCGAACTCGCGCGCGTAATAAAGGCTGCCGGACTCGGCCGAGAGAAAATCGCTGTCGAGGCTGACGATGCGGCGGGCCTTGGCGAACTGGTAGAGCGGCTTGACGGCCTGGCCGAAGGCGGCCTGCGCGGCGGCGAGCGGCGGCTCGTCCTGCACCGGCTCGTATTCGGCCCAGACGGCGTTGGGAAATTTTGCCTTCAGGCGCGCGACGAGGACGGCGCGCGTGGGCGAACTCGATTCACCGGCGAGGAAGGCCAGGCCGGCGCCGCCGGCGGCGGAATAATTTTTCCCGACAGAGGCAAGCAGGTCGTTCAACCCGGCGACATCGAGCACGACGCCGTCCTTCGTATGCGCAGTGGCGCGATCGGGATCGTAGAGGTCGAGCACGGACGCCTGCGCGAGGAGCGAGCTGGCGCCGCCATGGGGTGCGTAGCTGGGATTGCCCTCGAGTTTGGTCGGGCGGCCCTGGTGCGTCTCGGCGAGGAGCGGGATGGCCGATTTGCGCAGGGGCATCGAGGTGGCGAAGTAGAGCGGCAGGCCGGGCACGACGCCTTCGATCGATTTGCCGTAGGGTAAAATATAGGATTCGGGACGGCGGCAGCCGGCGAGCCCGATGCCACCGAGCGCAAACGAAGCCGCCATGAGCTTGAAGAACTGGCGGCGGTCCACGCCGTCGAGGACCGCGGCGCCCTGGGGAAACTCGCGCTCGAGATGCTCGCGGAAGCCGGGCGTGTCAGCCAGCTCGTCAAGGCTGCGCCAGTAGCGCGGGCCGGTGAGCTCGCGTTCGGTCGGTGCGGGATGGACAACTTTGCGTTTCATCGGTGGCAGCCGGAGCAGTTTTGCGGCGGGTTGATTTTCCAGTCGTGCACGAACTTGACCGCCGCGTCCTGGCCCTGGGCCTCGGCGATGCGCGGTGAATCAAGGTTAAAGACATCCTTGGGCTCGCGCACGAACTTCGCCGGGTCGCGGTGGCAGGTGAGGCAGAAGCCCATGCTGAGCGACTGCACCTCGTGCACGCGATCCATCTGGTTGATATGGCCGTGGCACTCGACGCAACTGATGCCGCGGTTCACGTGGATGGCGTGGTTGAAATAGGCGAAGTCGGGCACCTGGTGGATGCGCACCCACGGCACGGGGTCGCCCGATTGGAAGCTGGCGCGGACGATGGCGAGCAACGGGCTGTTCGCTTTCACCAGGCTGTGGCAGTTCATGCACGTCTGCGAGGTGGGGACCGTGGCGTTCGGCGATTTCTCGACATTGCTGTGGCAGTAGCGGCAGTCGAGGCCGAGCTGCCCGGCATGGATCGCATGGCTGAAAGGCACGGGCTGGACCGGGGCATAGCCGACCCGCGTGTATTTCGGCGTCATGTAGTAGGTGACCGCCGCCGTCGCAATGCTACCGAGCACAAAGAGATAGATGACAATCTGCAGCGGGAGGGCGTTGACCGACTTGGGAAAAATTTTCGACATGGCCGTGGATGAATTCGCAGTCGGCGCGGATTAGACGGAATCGGCGCGGCGGGCGACGGCACGGGGCTCGGTGCGCAGCGCAATGGGTGCGGAAGCCGGCGCCTTGGCCGCGACGCGCTTCGCGCTGCGGGTAAGGAACCGGGCGGCAAAGCCGGCCGCGGCGGTAAAACCGAGTAGTTTCAGCAAGAAAGTCTTGCGCGACGGGTCGTGGCTCACGGCGTGCGATTTGATGTGTTGAAAGGCAGTCGCCGAAAGAAGGGACGCAGTTTTTGAATGTAAACCAAAAATTGTGCATTTTTTGTCATTTCAAAAGAATAAGCTGCAACGCTACACCCGAGTGATTTTGCTAATCGGCTGCCCGGCGGGCCTCCGAGTAGTTGGTAATTTGTAGTTGGTAGTTGGTAATTGGTTTCGATCCAACACTTGCCATGCCCTTTGCCTTGTGCGCCGTGGCACTGAGCCTGCCTGCGGTGAGCCTGTCGAACCCGTCAATGGGCAAAGGAGAAAGCCCGGAGATCGAAGGATGGCGTCCGGACAAACTACTAATTACAAATTACCAACTACTCGCTACTATGTAGCGTCACACAAACACTCCGTCCCGCATGGGCCGGACGACGTCGCAGCGGTTGGCGATGTCGGGATTGTGCGTGACGAGGACGATGGCCTGGCCGTTTTCCTTGGCCAGGCGCATAAGCAGGTCAAATACAAGGGCGGAATTGGCTTGGTCGAGATTGCCCGTGGGCTCGTCGGCCAGCAGGATGGCGGGCTGGTTGGCCAGGGCTCGGGCGATGGCAACGCGCTGCTGCTCGCCACCGGAGAGCTGCGTGGGCCGGCGGTGGGTTTTTTCGCCGAGGCCGACCGCGGCGAGGAGGATGCCGGCGCGTTCGGCCATCTCGGCGGGCGCCAGGCGGGCGAGTTTGCGCATGGGCATCATCACGTTCTCGAGCGCAGTAAATTCCGACATGAGAAAGTGAAACTGGAAGACAAAGCCGATGTGCTCGCCACGCGCGGCGGTGCGGGCGGCGTCATCGTTGTTCGACATGAGCTGGCGGTTGATCCAGATCTGGCCGTCATCGGGCTGGTCGAGCAGGCCGAGCTGGTAAAGCAGGGTGCTCTTGCCGCAGCCGGACGGGCCCACGACGGCATAAACCTGGCCGCGCTGCGCCTCGAAAGAAACGCCTTTGAGCACATGCACCCGGCCTTCGCCGTGACCGAGATAACGGTGGAGCCCACGGCATCGCAAGGCGATGCCGGAATCTCCATCAGTGGAAGGAGCAAGGGACAAAGGAGAAGGGATGCTCACTTGAAGGAAGATCAGGTTTCAGGTCACAAGTGCGGGAAGTATCAAGTGTCAGGTGTCAAGTATCAGGATTAGCAGTCAATTTTCGGAAGTCAGGAATGGTCGGCTATCTTGATACTTGTTACTTGGTACTGGCCTGTCATTGGACGTTGAATGTTGAATGTTGGATGTTGGATATTGAATGACAGCCGCACTATTGCGCCGTGCCGCGGATGACATCGCCGGGTTCAAACCGCGCCGCGCGGCGGGCCGGGATGAGGCTGGCCAGCATCACAAAGCACGTCGAGATGAGCACGGCCTTGACGTAGTGCCAGACGGACCAGGCGACGATAAACGTGTCCGTGGTGAAAATCGTGTGGATGCGAATGGGGATTTGCGAAATGGCGTAGGTCGCGACCACGCCGAACACGCAGCCGAGCACCGTGCCGATCGCGAGCACGATCACCGCCTGCCAGAGAAAGATGTGCGAGATGTCCTCGCGGGTATAACCCATCGAGCGCAGGATCGCGATGTCCTTGGTCTTCTCGTACACGATCATCGCCAGCGTGTTGAACATCGCGAGCGCGGCAATCGCCGAGAACACCCACACCGTGATCGCGGTCGATTTGCGCAGCGCCCCGAAAACCTCGAGCCATTCCTTTTCCCGGTCCTGCCAGGGCGCGACACTGTAATTAAGGGTTCGCTCCATCTGCACGGCATCCTCCGGCGCGCGATTTTCATCGTAGAGATTGACCTGGATAAACGTGGCCCCGGTGGGTTTCTCCAGGAGGGAGCGGGCCTCGTTGAGATGAAGGTAAACCCGCACCTGGTCGATGTCGCGCACCCCGGTCTCGAAGATGGCGGCCACCCGATAATGGCGGAGCTGTTCGTGGATTTGCAAAATGAAGGTATCGCCGACAGAAAGCTGGACGCGATCGGCCAGATTGCGGCCCACCAGCGCCCCTTCCTCCGTCTCGTCACGAAAATCCTCCAGCGAGCCCTGCACGATATGCCCGCTCAGGTTGGAGACTTTCAGGTAATCCTCGAGGTTGATGCCGTAAACCTGCGCGCGATCGTTCTTGAAACTGGTGTTGATGATAACGTCGCCGCGCAGCACTTCGGCCACGCCGGAGACGTTGTTGAAACGCCGCAACGCATCCATGATGAGCTTGGGTTGCTGGATGCCCTCGATATATTTGCGGCCTTCCTTTTCGACGACCTGGAAATTTGAATCGGTGTTGGCGCCACCGGCCGCCATGGAGCGGATGGTCGTCTGGATCTCGTCCTCGATGCGAATGGCGCCGTTGGCGCCCAGGACGGTTTTGATGAAAAATTCCTCGAAGCCGCTGGTCGTCGCCTGCGTGACCGCATACAGCCCGACCCCGAGCACGATGCAGGCGAGGCTCATCACCATGGAACGCTTCTTGGCCGTGAGGAAGCGGAAGGCGATCTGCAGATTGGGCGGCACAGCGGGAACGTGGGGACAGGCTTATTGCGGAAGGATGGTGCTGCGCACGTGATCACCGTCGCGGAAGCGGTCGATCTCGTCGACGATGACCCGCTCCCCTTCCTCAACGCCACCGACGATTTCCGCTTCATTGAGGCCAATATAGCCGACGGACACCTGGCGCAAACGCACGACGCCATTCTTGACCACGAAGAGGCTGTTGCCGAAAAGGGCGCGGCGCGGGACGATGAGCGTATTTTCATGCTCGCCGACGACAATGCTGACCTCGCCGGTCAGCCCCGGGATCAGGCGTTCGAGGGGAAGGTCGACATTGAGAAAAACCTCGTAGCGCTGCGTGGCGGGATCGGCCGTGGGCAGGATTTTGCTGACCGATGCATCATAAAGCACATCGCCATAACCCAGGAAGCGCACGGAGGCTTTCTGCCCAAGGCGAATGCCGGTGAAGTCTTCCTCGCTAATGCGGGCCACCACCTTGCGGTCGGTGGATATGAGCACGGCGATGGGCGAATCGCTGTCGATCAGGGCGCCCGGCCGGGCCAGGACTTGCGAAACAACGCCATCGAAGGGCGCGGTGATGGTCATCTTGTCGCGATCACGGCGCATGGACTTGAGGGCATTCTCATCGACGTCGATCAGGTTTTGATTGGAAATCTGCTCCAATTTGACCTGCCATTGGACCGACTCAAAGCCACGCTGCTGGCTTTCAAAATCACTGTCGGACATCTGGCCGAGTTTGTGCAGGCGTTCGGCATCGGCGAAGCCAACTTTCGCTCCCTCGAGCGAGAGCTGGGCGGGCGAGCCGACCGCGATGCGTTGCTTCAGCGTATTTTCATCGATCTGCAGTTTTTCGATCTCAATCTCGATACCGCCAGTGTCGAGTTGCACGAGGAATTCGCCCTCCTTGACGTGCTTGCCCTCATCGAGCGCGCTCTTGATGATGTGGCCGGCAAGTTCGCTTTTGAGCTCCATTTCGTAGTCCGCGTCCACAATGACGCTGCCGGGAACCGCGTTGACCGCCTTGCCTCGCACGACGCGCACGACCTTGGCCACGGGACGGGTGAAGTAAATCAACGCAATCGCCAGCGCGATGAGGACGGATGCCGCCACCACAAGCCGGGCACGGGAAACGAAGGGTTTATTTGGCATTGCTGAAAAAACGGGTGGAAAGGTTATTGAATACAGGGTCAACATTGAGCAGCGAGAGATAGCCGCTCCAATTGGATAAAAAATCGGCGCGGGTGGAAAAGATCGTCGCTTGCGCCTGGTAGAAATTGGCCGTGGCCTGGTCCATTCCGGCTTGTGAGAGGGTGTGCAGCTTGAAATTGTCCTTGGCCCGTTGCAAAGCTTCTTCGCTGAATTGAAAACGCCGCTCGGCAATGGCCATGGCCCGGGCGGAAAACACGAGCTGTTGCTCGCTTTCCCGCGCCTGCTCCAAGGTCTGGTCGAGGTAGGTCTGGCGATCGCGCTCGGCCTGTCGCTTGCCGGTAAGCGCGGCCAGCTTGGCCCCGCGCGTCGCAAAACCGTCAAAAACGCTCCAGCCGATCCCCAGGCCGACACTGTCGGAAAAAACCTGGTTGTTGGAAACCGAACTGCCGCTCACCTGGTTCTCGTTTTGCTGGCCGAGACCAAGCTGCAAATCGAGGTGCGGATACAGACGATATTTTGCGATTTTATAGTTGAGGTCACTTGCCTTGATCTGGTCGTCGTAAATTTGCGCCTGGAAGGTGTCGTGCAAACCGACACTCTCGAAATTTTGCAGGAGCGCCGCGACGGTATCGGCCGAATAAACCGGCTTGGGGATTTCATCCGGGATGGCATCGTCAGCCAATTCGGATAAACCGGCCATGAGCAGGAAAAGCCTCTTGGCGTGCGCGAAGTTTTCCGTGGCGCGATCGATCGACAGATTGGCGTCGTCCAGCCCCAGATGCGCACTGGTGAGGTCGTCCGCCGTGGCCTCGGCGCTTTTGAAACGGTCCTCCACCACGGCAACGGACGCCTTGGTTTGGTCCAGCGAGAGGTGCGCGTTGCGCAATTGAACTTTTTGCGCAATGAGTGAAAGATATTGCGAGCGCAGCGTGATCGCGAGCTGGCCGTAGGCCTGGGCGTACTGGTGCTCGCTGATTTGGATCTGCAAGTGGGCAATATCCGCCGCGGCCTTCAGCGCACCCCAGTGATAAAGGGGCTGGGTTGCATTAAGGCTGTAAGTATACGATTCGAAAACCGAAGTGCGCGGGAGGGCACTGAGGCCGACCGCGTTCTGGCCGGCCCCAACGCCGGCGCCAGCGCCAATCCCGGGCCACAACCCCGCCGCCGCCTCGTAACGGTTGGCCTCCTGCGTCGCGAGGTTGAGGTTTTGCGAAATCATCTGCGGCGATTGCTGCAGCGCGGAGTGAAGGATGTCGCGCAATCCCGGGAAAAAATCCTCCGGCAAGGTGGCCGGCAACGGCGGCGTCTGCGCACTCAAGATCGCGGGACAGACGCCCAGGATTGCCAAAAAAATTAACTTCAAGGGGCGATAAAGCACAGGGGACGCGGTCAGGTTAGGGAGATGAAAGAATCAGCCCGTTTCATTTTCGAAGTGATGGCAATCCTGAAAACATGAGAGGGACAATGGGTGTGACTTGGCCGGCAAAAAAGAGTTGCAGAAAAACTCCGCTGCCCAGGCAGCGGAGTTTTTTATCAGCCTTCTCATATCAGCTTCATCCGCGTTATCCGCGGGAAAATATTCGCGTCTATTTGCGTTCTTCGTGTCTTTGTGGCCGTGCCATCCGTAGCCCTGAGCCGTTTCGACGAGCTCAAGGCCCCGAGCAAGTCGAGGGGCTTGTCGAACGGGGCGAAGGATGGTGAAGGCTTGGGTTTTGAGGTCCGAACCAACGGCCAAATCCAACCCCTCCATTCTTCGCTTCAATTTTGGGCCAGCTTCTAGATTTACAGCCGCCGGTCACGCTGGCATGATCAGCAACATCATGTCCATCGGACTGCGGCAATTTGCTGCCGAGATGGGAATCTTCACCAACCCGCGATGAAAAAACCCGCAGCCCTGCCGGTCGAACAACACAACGTTGAAATCCAGCGCAATCGCGAGGCGTGGGCGCGCAAACCGCACCTGCAGGAGAATTACCGCCGGTTCTACCGGTTGATCGCGGCCCGCACCGATGCCAGCCGGCCCGGCCTCGTCGTCGAACTGGGCTCGGGCATGGGCAATATCAAGGAAGTCATTCCGCACTGCATCACGACCGACCTGTTTCCCAACCCCTGGCTCGACCGGCAGGAGAACGCCTACCGGCTCTCCTTCGCCGATGGCAGCGTGTCGAACCTGATCCTCTTCGACGTCTGGCACCACCTGCGCTACCCGGGCACCGCGCTGCGCGAGTTTCATCGCGTGCTCGCGCCCGGCGGCCGGCTCATCCTCTTTGAACCCGCGATCAGCTGGACCGGGCGGCTCGTCTACGGTCGTTTTCATCACGAGCCGGTCGGCCTGAAGGACAAAATTTCCTGGCAGGCCCCGCCGGAGTTTTCGCCGGAAAACGTGGATTACTACGCGGCCCAGGGCTCGGCCACCCGGCTTTTCTGGTGGGGCGAAGGGCACGACCAGCTCGAGGGCTGGCGCTTGCGGGAAGTCGCGCCCCTGGCGTGTTTCGCTTATTTTGCCGTCGGTGGCTTTTCCGGGCCGCAGCGCGGCGGACGCTTCACCCAAGGCTTGCTGCACGGATTCGACCGCGTCGCCGCGCTGTGCCCGCGGGCGTTTGCTGGACGCTTGCTCGTGGTCCTGGAAAAGGAAACTGCGCACTGATCCTTTTTAACGCAAAGGTCGCAGAGACAGCAGAAGAGGATGTTTTTCTCCGCGGATAGCGCGGATACCCGCGGATTCGGACCAGGTTTTCATCAGCCTTCTAATATCAGCGTCATCTGCGTTATCCGCGGGGAAATATTCGCGTGTATTAGCGTTCATTCGCGGTTAAAAGTCCAATCCGTATCCTTGTTCATCTGTGTCCATCTGCGGTTAAACCCAACCCGTGATCATCCGTGTCCCGAGCCGCAGGCGACATCGGACAATCCGCGGTAAAGATAAGTGTTTATAAGTGTTCATAAGTGGTTCATATGTATGAATCCTCAATAAAACCATGCCTGCCGCCCCTGGCTCGGAAATCACCCGCCACCACCTCGACAAGGTGCGCGCCTTCTACGATGCCGCCCCCTCCACGCCCAACTGGGTATCGCGCGGCTACCACGGGATTCTCGCCCATTATTATAACCTGCTGATCCCCCAGGACGCGAGTGTACTCGAGGTCGGCTGCGGCGTGGGCGGCCTGCTGGGCGGGCTGCGCGCCGCCCGAAAAGTTGGCGTCGATCTTTCGGAACGCAGGATCACGGCGGCGCGGGCGCGCGTGCCGGACACTGAGTTTCACGTCCAGGCCGGCGAAGAACTTTCCCTCACGGAAAAGTTCGATGCCATCATCATCTCCGACACGCTCAACTACGCCACCGATGTGCAGAAACTCCTCGAGAAACTGCACCCGGTCTGCCATGCCGACACCCGGCTTCATATCAATTTCTACTCGTCCCTGTGGCGGCCGTTATTTTCGGTTGGCCGGTGGCTGGGCCTGAAGAGCCCCGAGCCGCAAAGCAGTTGGATCGCGACCACCGACATGCTCAATTTCCTGCAACTGGCCGACTGGGAGATGCTGCAAATCCAACCCCGCCTGCTTCTGCCATTGCAGCTCGGTTTCGTGGAAAAGTTTTTCAACCGCCTGCTCGCACCGCTGCTGCCCACTTTCTGCCTGACCGTTTTTCTCGTCGCCCGCCCGCGGCATCCCGAGCCCGCCACGCGCCCTCTCACCACCTCGGTCATCATCCCGGCCCGCAACGAGGCCGGCAACATCCAGGCCGCGGTCGAGCGCACGCCCGAGCTCGGCGCGGGCACCGAGCTGATTTTTGTGGAAGGCCATTCCCGCGACAACACCTGGGAGGAAATCCAGCGCGTCGCCGCGGCCTTTCCGCAGCGCCGCATCAAAATTCTCCGGCAATCCGGCAAGGGCAAGGGCAACGCCGTGCGCGAAGGCTTCGCCGCCGCCACCGGCGACATCCTCATGATCCTCGACGCCGACCTCACCATGCCGCCGGAGGAGCTGTCGAAATTCTATGACGTCATTGTGAACGGCCGGGCCGAATTCGCCAACGGCGTGCGCCTCGTTTACCCGATGGAGCATCACGCCATGCAGTTTCTCAACCTTTGCGCCAATAAAACCTTCGGCCTGCTCTTCACCTGGCTGCTGGGCCAGTCGGTGAAGGACACCCTGTGCGGCACCAAGGTGTTGAGCCGCGCCCACTATGAAAAAATTGCCGCGCACCGCGCCTATTTCGGCGACTTCGATCCGTTCGGCGACTTCGACCTGCTTTTCGGCGCCGGCAAACTCAACCTCAAGATCGCCGACGTGCCCATCCGCTACTGCGAGCGCACTTATGGCACGACCAACATCCATCGCTGGAGCCACGGCTGGCTCCTCTTGCGCATGGTGGTTTTCGCCGCGCGGAAGCTGAAATTTGTTTAGCAATAGTAATTGGTAGTTGGTATTTCGTAGTTGGTACAGACGAAGGCGCATTCCGCAAATTTGAGATTTGTACCGAGGCGAAGCCGACATCAGACAATCTGAGATCTGAGATGGCAGCAGCCAAAGCCAACTACCAACTACCTCCTCCTCGCCGCCCCATGAACGTCCCCTTTCTCGAACTCAAGCCGGCCTACGACGAGCTGCGCCCGGAATGCGATGCCGCCTACCGGCGCGTGATGGATTCGGGCTGGTATCTTTTCGGCCGCGAACTCGAAGCCTTCGAAACCGAATATGCCCGCTACTGCGGCGCGGCGCACTGCGTCGGCGTGGCCAACGGCCTCGAGGCCCTCCAACTCGGACTCATGGCGGCCGGCCTCGGGCCGGGCGATGAGGTGCTCGTGCCGTCAAATACGTATATCGCCACCTGGCTGGCCGTCTCGAGTGTCGGCGCCCGGCCCGTGCCCGTCGAGCCCGACGAAAAGACCTTCAATCTCGACCCGGCCCGCCTCGCCGAAAAAATCACGCCGCGCACCAAGGTGATTTTGCCCGTGCACCTTTACGGCCAGTGCGCCGACATGGACGCAATCAACGCGATTGCGCAAAAACACGGCCTGTTCGTGCTGGAGGACGCCGCGCAGGCCCAAGGCGCCAAATATCGCGACCGCACTGCGGGCAGCCTCGGCCACGCCGCCGCGCACAGTTTTTATCCGGGCAAGAACCTTGGCGCGTTTGCCGATGGCGGCGCGCTCACGACCAGCGACGCCGCCTTCGCCGAAAAACTCCGCTACCTCCGGAATTACGGATCGAAGGTGAAATATCACCACGAAGTCCGCGGCTTGAATTCGCGCCTGGGCGAACTGCAGGCCGCCTTCCTGCGGGCGAAACTGCCCCACCTGGATGAATGGAACACGCGCCGCGCCGCGCTCGCGGCGCGCTACCTCGCTCAACTCCAGGATGTCGCCGGCCTCACGCTGCCGCACGTGCCCGTCTGGGCCGGGCCGATCTGGCATCTCTTCGTCGTGCGCACGCCGCGCCGCGATGCGTTGCAGCAGCAGCTCGCCGCGCACGGCATCGGCACGCTCATCCACTACCCCATCCCGCCGCACCTTTCCGGCGCCTATCGCGACGCCGGCTGGCAACGCGGCGATTTTCCCCTCGCGGAAAAACTCGCCGCCGAAGTGCTCAGCCTGCCGATCGGCCCGCACCTCACAGCCGAACAGATCGATTACGTTTGCGCCGCGGTGCTGGCGAATGAGTAGTTGGTAGTTTGGATTTGGTAGTTGGTTCGGACTATGGAGTTCGAACGCCGAACGTTGGACATTGAACTTCGAATTACTAATTCCTAACTACTAACTACGAATTACCAATTCCCACTTTCCCTCCCTCATGCCCGATCCACGCTCATCCTTCCTCACCAACTTTGCCCGCAAGCGCGACTTGTGGTGGCAATTCACCGTGCGCGCGGTCGAACTGCGCCACCGCGGCAGCCATCTCGGCCTGCTTTGGTCCGGACTCAATCCGTTGCTCATGCTCGGGCTCTATATGTTCGTGTTTGGTTTTATTTTTCCAAACAAGTTCGGCGTGCTCGCCAAGGAGACCCCTTTTGACTTCGCCCTCGCCTTGTTCCTGGGCCTCATCTTGTACCAAGTCATTGCCGAGACCCTCGGCGTGGCGCCCACGCTCATCGTGGGCAATCCGAACCTCGTCAAAAAAGTTGTCTTCCCCCTCGATGTGCTGCCGCTCTCGCAAATCGGGGCCTCCTGGTTTCATCTGCTCGTCAGCCTGGCGCTGCTGATCGTCGGCAGCCTGGCCATGGGCCGCAGCCTGACCTTCATCGGGTTTCTCTGGCTGCCGGTCATCCTGTTGCCCCATCTGATGCTGACCGCCGGTATCTGCCTGCTGCTGGCTGCCTTCGGCGTGTTTTTCCGCGATATCAGCCAGATGGTGCCGTTCGTTTCGAACATCATCATGTGGGCCAGCGCGGTGATTTACCCGATCAGCCGGATTCGGGCGTATCCCCCCATCTGGGCGGTGCTGAAGTGGAATCCTTTCCTGCAAACCGTGCAGCTCGCGCGCTGCGCGCTGCTCTGGCACCAGCCGATCAACCTGAAATGCCTCGGCTACACCTATGCGGCCGGCGCGGCGATATTTTTTGCCGGCAGCTTGTTTTTCAAGAAAACCCAATCCGCGTTCGCTGATGTGATCTAACCGGCTGCGCAAATACTCGCGTGCGACCACAAAGGCGTACTTAACCACTAATGAACTCTAATTCACACTAATCTCTTTTAACCACTGATGAACACTTATAGGCACTTATTAATTCCGAACACGGATTCGATCCGTTTTTAACCGCTAATAGACGCTAGTGAACGCTAATCGGATACCGTGGACTGACCCCCTACTTCGCCCCGAGCCAGTCGCGCGGGCTTCGAAGCTCGGAGAGCGACGTAGGGTCCATTCGCGGTTAAAAACATCAGTGGTCCGAATGTATGGATCCCTCTGCGTCCTTCGCGACCTTCGTGTTCAAAATCCGAATCCGCGATCATCCGCGCAATCCGCGGGGAAAAACCTTACCGGCAGATGCTTTGGCCGAAAAAGTACAAATACCAACTACTAAATCCTTTCGTGTCCGACTCCATCATCATCGCGGAAAATCTCTCCAAAGCCTATCGCATTTGGAAGTCACCGTCTGACCGCCTGAAAAGCCCGCTCCTCGCCGGCGCCGCCAGCATGCTGCCGAAGGATTCTTCGCCGCAACGCGCCCTGAACAGCCACGCGGCCCGCGGCTGGCGCGATTTCTACGCGCTGCGCGAAATCTCCCTCACCGTGCAGCGCGGCGAAGCCGTCGGCATCATCGGCCGCAACGGTTCGGGCAAAAGCACCCTGCTGCAGATCATCGCCGGCACGCTGCAGCCGACCCAGGGCCGGATCGAGACCCGCGGCCGGGTTGCGGCGTTGCTGGAGCTGGGCGCCGGCTTTAATCCCGAATTTACCGGCCGGGAAAATGTTTATCTCAATGCCGCCATCCTCGGCTTCACGCACAAAGAAGTGGACGCCCGATTTGCCGACATCGCGGCTTACGCCGAAATCGGGGATTTCATCGAACAGCCGGTCAAGACTTACAGCAGCGGCATGGTGGTGCGGCTCGCCTTCGCCGTGGCTGTGAACGTCGATCCCGACATTCTCATCATTGATGAAGCGCTCGGCGTCGGTGACGCCCGGTTTCAACTCAAATGCGCCCGCACCATCGACCGCTTCATTGCGAAAGGCGTCACGCTGTTGTTCGTCTCGCACGACGCTTCCATGGTCAAACGGTTGTGCAACCACGCGGTGTTGCTCGAGCATGGCTGCGTCGTTTACGCCGGCAAACCGAACGACGTGGTCAACCTGTACTCGAAGCTCACCATCGAGGGTAACTCCGTGGATTCCCTGAAAGCCGACATCACGGCCTTGCAGGCCGCCCAGGCGATCCGCGCGGCCCAAGCCGAGGCGTCGCCGTTGTCGCCCAAGGCTGTCACTCCAGCCAACGGTGAAGCCCCTATCAAACAAGCAGAGGAACTTTTGGCCGAGGAACGGTCGCACGTTCAGCTCAGCGGCCAGGAATTCGCCTATGGTGGAGAGTCGGGACGCATCCTTTCGGTCACGGTTTTGGACGTGACCCGCAAGGCACGCACCTGGTTTACGACCGGTGAGCGCGTCGTTGTGCGCATGGTGGTGGAAGCCGATGACGACTGTCCCGAACCCATTTTCGCGCTCACCGTCAAGAATACCGCCGGCACGGAAATCTACGGCACCAACACCCTTTTCAGCAAACAGCCGGCGCCGGCGCTCAAAGCCGGCGGACAACACGAAGTGGATTTCACCTTCGACCTTGATCTCATGCCCGGCCACTACTTTTTTTCCTTCGGGTTCATCCATTTCGTCGGCGAGAAGCTGGTCGTGTTGCATCGGCGCTACGATGCCATCAATATCGAGATCCACGGCCTGGACCGAACCTTTGGCATCGCAAACCTCCATGCGGCCATCACCTCACGCGCCCTGCCGAACAAGAAAGTTATTTAACCGCAGATGAACGCGGATGGACACAGATTCGGAACAGATTTTTAACCACTAATGGGCACTGATGAGCACTAATAAGCTGCTGAAAAAACTTGCTGGCCGTCGTAGCGAGCAGAAAGCACCTCGGAAGCGCTTTCTGGCGCAACCCAACGGCCGACACGGCCTTGGGCCGAGTGCTGCGCTAGCAGCACAGTTTTTCATCAGCCTGCTAATATCCGCGTTCATCTGCGTCCATCTGCGGTTAAAAAAAGGTGTTAGAAATTGGTCGTTCGGCGCTCAGCCAGCACTTGGACGTTGGACGTTGAATGTTGAATGTTGGATGTTGGGAGAATCCCCATGATCACTTTCCGGCATGGCGGCAAAACGGTTGCGGTGGAGCACGGCGGACTGTGGACCGCGCAGCCCGGTGAAGATTCCTATCGTGATACTCCGGCCGGCGAACTCTGGGAAATTGTTCGTGAAGTACGCCGCGGCGCTCCCTTGCGCTCCGTGGTCGCCCGGCATTACGAAAAGGCCAACCCCTGGCTCCACCAAATTGTCACCAGCCCGGCTCGTGATCTCTTTTTTCGCCAGCACCCGCCGAAATCCGGCGCCAAAGTTTTGGATATTGGTTCCGGCTGGGGACAAATCGCCCTTCCGCTGGCCAAAAACACCGAAGTCACCGCGCTCGAACCCACCCCGGAGCGGCTGGCCTTCATCCAGGCGGCCGCCACGCAAGAGCAGGTGGCTGACCGCATGCATTTCGTGCAGGCGGATTTTTTCGACCTCGAATTCGAACCCCAATCCTTCGACCTGATCTGCTCCATCGGCGTGTTGGAATGGGTGGCCAAGTTTCGCCCCGGTGAACCAGGCAAGGTGCAGGCCGAATTCCTCAACCGCATCCGCGCGCTGCTCAAGCCCGGTGGCCAGTTGGTCATCGGCATCGAGAATCGCCTCGGCCTGAAATATTTGCTGGGCGCGGCGGACGATCATCTCGGCGTGCCCAACATTGCAGTCTACGACGCTACTTTGGCCGCGCAGAAATGGAAGGCCCAGTCCGGGCAAGACCTTCGCAGCTTCACTTTCACCCGCAGTGAACTCACCGATTTGCTGAAGGCCGCTGGCTTTCAAACGGCCACGTTTTTTGCCGCCCTCCCCGATTACAAACTGCCCCAGCTCATTTTGCCGCTGGGACAGGAAATCAACGACCACTTTGACCGCGGTGAGTTCGTGCCCGAGCACGACGGACACTCCGGCCAGCCGCTCGCATTCCAAGCGGAACTACAATCACACTATCGCTCGCTGGCCCGGCTGAAAATCGCCCAGGAATTTGTGCCCAGTTTTTATGTGATTTGTAGTTGGTAGTTCGTAGCTGGTAATTGGTGCAGACTCGCGTCGAACGCGGCAGGTCGATGGACAAGACAGAGGGCACTGCAGCATTGGACCGAAACCAACTCCCGATGACAAATGGGCAACGCCGGGCGAGCAGCGTTGGCCGTTCAAGCGAACGGCATACCCGGCTCCAGGCGTTTAATGTCGGTAAACTTGTCCAAATCGCGGTCGAAAGAAGCCGGGCGTACACCGAGCGCGACGGCTTCCGCCGCCAACAACGCCTCGGCGAAATCGACGTTCGTCTTTTCATAGCGCGTGAGAGCGTCCAGAACGCACTCACGGCCTTCGGTGACAATGCCTGCGGCGTGAACCAACTGACGGAGGAGACCGGCCACCTTCGCGCGATCTTTGAGGCCGTAGACATCGCGCAACACGTAGACTGTTTCTGCAACAATCCACGGACGCAAGAGCAGCTCGCACTTGCCGCTCTCGGCCGCGCCAACCAAGCGCTTGCTCTTCTCCAGTTGAGCCGCGTCATCCTGGGTCAGAAACCGGATGATGACGTTGGTATCGAGCAGAAACCTGGGCGTCATGCCGAGCGTCCGCGTTTGGCGGCTTGTTCCGCCATGCCCTTGCGGGCCTGCCGCCGCTCTTCCCGGGGCGGGAGCAGCGGCCGGTTAAGGACAATGGAACCGGCCAGGTTGAGAATGCTCACGACCGGCCTCACGATGACGGAGCCGTCGGGCAATTGATCGACCTCGACTTCCTGCTTGCCGGTGAGCGGCATGCGCCGGCGAAAAACCTGCGGAATAGTGATCTGTCCTTTACTTGAGATATTAGTCCGAACCATAGCATGGTTCTTACTTTATTTTTTAGTAAGAATCAAGGCTGATTCTTACCAACCTAGGAGACGGTCGGACTTCATCCTCCAGCCTACAAAGAAAATGGCTTTGCCATTTTCACGGAGAAGAAGGCTGATGAAAACCGCGCTGCTACTGGCTTGGCGTCCTCGGCGATCTTGGTGTAGAAAATCCGTGGTTTAAAAATCTTCTCCCAAAATTTCTTAATGGAAAGCAGCCCCCAACCCGTTTCCGAACCTCTTCTTCGCCGCTATTTCTACAGTGGATGGGCATTCTTCATGCCCTATCTGTTTCTCTATCTGCTGTATTATTGGCGGAAATGGCCGGTCAACCCTGGCTCCGGCAGCCACGTCCCCTCGTTGCTTCACGTTTATTGGGCCCTGCACGCCATCAACATGATTCTCGGCCTCCTCACCCTCTGCGCCTGGCACCAGCACTCTCGACGCTCAACTCTCAACCCTCAGCCTTCAGTCTTTCAGTCCTTCAGTCTTTCAGCCTTTCTTCCTTGGGTCTTGCTCGCCCTCATTTTCTATATCCCCGGCGCTTATCTCGAATGGCCGTCCGACCCTTGGGAGCATCTGCGCCGGATTAACGAGTGGTCGGCGGGTGCCACGGTCGGCGCCCACTCTGAATGGTATAAGTCGAGCTATTTTTTCGCTTACAGTCTCGTTGGGGAAATTTCTGCAATCCATCAGCTCGCATGGCTCGATGTATACTACACCGCCATTTGCCTGCTGCTTTGCTGGCAATATTACCGGCTGGCCCTTGCAACCGGACTTAGCGAACGCCTCTCAATGATTTTTGTTCTTCTCCAGGTATTGTTGTTTGGCAACAGCGCCTTCTCGTATTACCGTTATTATGGAATATCGAGCAGCATTTATGCACAAGTAGGATCGGTCGCCCTCGTGCGTCTGGGTCTCGAAGCCGCAGCCAAAAAATCACTGATCAACGGATTACGGACTTCGTTTTCTTCGTTCGCCGGCCTGACTTCTGTCTTCTGGTTTCTGGCCTCGGCCTGCTGCCTTCTTGCGTTCACCGCCAGCAACCACACCCAAGGTCTCGGCATTGCTGCATTGGGCCTGAGTGCGGTGGTCATCTGGCGCCTGATCGCCTGGAAGCGCTCAGCGTTTTGGTGGTTTGCCGCCGCGATGATTGCCTTGAGTGCAATCGCGATCTGGAAATTCCCGCGCGATCCAAACTTGGATCAGCTTTACCGGCCACAAGGCTGGCTGTCGCCATGGTATGGCTTCAACATACTGTCGCTCAAGTCCCCGGCTGGTGACCGCATGCTGCAAATCCTCGGGACGATTGGCGTCGTCAATCTGGTCGCAGGGCTGCTTCTGCTCCGTCGCAACAACGCGGTCGGCTGGCTGACCGTCATGCCCATGCTTGCCTTGTCCGTTCCTTTTATCGCGATTCCACTATCCGGAGTACTCGGCAATCGTGGCGCGCCCATCAATATTGTTGTCTTCCAGCGCATGTTTTTCGCCATCCCACCCGGACTGGCGTTGGTGTCTTTGTTTCAACAACTCTTTCCAAAAAACCAAAGAAACTTCTGCGCAAAATGCCTGCCTTTGGCCACGGTTGGTGCAGCACTCGTCGTTTTTCTAACAGTCCCGGCCGGCGGGCCGCACTACAATCACACATGGAACGCTTTTTTTAGAACTCCGGACGATCTGTGCATGAAAGCAGCTTGGTTAAGCCATGCACAATTGCCGGACGAGCCCACGGACCCTCTTTTCGTCGCTACGACTGGAATAGGTTGGTCAAAAATAGCCCAACATCCGGGATCCACTCTTTTTTTTCCGGAACGCACCGGATGCGTGCCTGCGGCGAACCTATCCGCTATCCGCCTTGTTCTCGCACCGCACGCCCCCGCTAACGCCATCGTCATTGTCCCTCGGTCCAACTTGCTTTACACGCCCTATTCCTTTGCCGCCCTGTGTTCACTTCATTGGCTGCCGCAGGAAACGGCTCTGGCTTTTGCCGGTGCAAATGAGCTTCGCCTCATGAGCTCTGCTTCCGGTCTCAAGCCCCTCAGCCCTGAAAGCGACCGTTTCACCTACTTCAGCTGGTGGAAGTAGAATGGTTGGCCAGTCTGCGCCAACCTTTGCTCCTGTTCACCGGCCTCAGCTCAAATTCCCTCCGTGGATAAATCTACTCAAAGCACGGCTCATACTCTGGAATCACGACCTTCAAGTTACGCTTAAGCTCATTGGGGGAGAGTTCATCCACGAATGCTTCAAATTCTTCGATGGCCATTCGGCTCGCCTTGACCGCATCGCCGTCGTTGACAAAGCGCATGATCCGCGGGTGCTCGGTCGGCAAGTGCTGTTCGTTGCAATGCTGGAGTTCCTCGAAAAGTTTCTCTCCAGGTTTCAAACTGGTAAACTTGATTTCAATGTCTTCGCCGACTTTAAAGCCGCTAAGCTCAATCATATTCCGCGCGAGACTGACAATTTTTACCGGCTGGCCCATATCGAGGACAAAAATCTCCCCTCCCTTGCCCAGCACGCTCGCTTGCAAGACCAGCCCCACTGCCTCCTGAATCGTCATGAAATAGCGGGTGACGTCTGGATGCGTGACCGTCACCGGCCCTCCGGCCTCGATCTGTTTCTTGAAAATCGGTACCACACTGCCCGAGGATCCAAGCACATTCCCGAATCTTACAGCCATGAGCTTGGTCCGGGAAGGCACCACGACCCCACTTTGTAACTTTTTCGGCACTGATGGCGAAGACCTTAAGGGATCTTGGATTGCTGTCGTTGGATCTCCCGCTGTAACCGCGGTGGCACCAGCGGTTGCCCGCAGGGCAGTTACCGCCAAACTGCGAGGCAATTCATCTTTCAGGGCCGCGGACGGAGTCCCTTGGGCCTGCAAGGCCTGCAGATGCAACTCCGCCAGCCGCTTGCTCGCACCCATGACACTGGTCGGATTGATTGCCTTGTCGGTGGAAATGAAAACGAAAGCCTCGGCTCCGTGAGCCACGGCAATCTCCGCCAGCTTTCGTGTCGCCACCGAATTATTTTTGATCGCCTCGGATGGTTGCCGTTCCATCAAGAACACGTGTTTATGGGCAGCCGCATGAAAGACGATCTGCGGAGCGTGGGACGCGAACAGCGCATTGATCCGCGCCGTGTCCAGGATATCCGCAATAAGCGGCAGCGTAGTCCCTGAAAACCCCAGGCCATTGAGTTCGTGCTCGATGAGAAACAAGGACGGCTCCGACTGCTCAACCATGAGCAGTCGGCTCGGATTGAGATGGGCAATTTGCCGGCAAAGCTCGGCGCCAATGCTCCCGCCCGCGCCGGTGACCATGACCACTTTATTCTCCACAAAGCGTACGATTGATTTCGTGTCCAGTTCAACGACGGATCGACCGAGCAAATCCTGGATTTCGATCGGTCGGATCCGGCTGACGCGGGCTTTGCCGGAAGCCAGGTCCTCGAGTGCAGGCACCGTCTCAACCTGAACCCCGAGCCGCCCGAGAAACAAGGCAATCTCGGCGATTCGCTTGGTCGGGGCAGAAGGCATGGCAATGATCGCACGACGCACCCCCTCCAGGCACGGCAAGGACGAAAACGACTCAGGCGCACCTTCGACGCGCACCCCGTGGATAAACCTGTCGTGCTTGCTCACGTCATCATCGAGGAATGCGACCGGCCGAAACCCATGGGCCGGCATGTTCATCAAGTCGCTAACCAGCGAGGCCCCGGTATCTCCCGCACCAACGATGACAACCCGTTCAAACGCGCGACCGGGGATTTTATATCCAGTGAGAACTCGCTCGCGAAACAACCGTGCACCAAGACGGAATGAACAAAGCACGGCCAGGGAAACGAGAAAATCAATCAGCAGCACTCCGCGGGGCGGACTGATGTGTTCAAACCCAACAAAACGAAGCCCGATCAAAAAAATAGCCGAAGCCAGTAGTGCGGCCACTAAGCGGAAGAGATCCGGCACGCCAAAAAAACTAACCATGCTCCCCATTTGACGGGCAAAAAACAGCATCACCAACTTCACAAAAACCACCAGAAAAAGCACTTGCAACCGATGCATTTGTTCCACGGGCGGAACCGCAAAATCGAACCGGATCTCGTAGGAAAAAAAGACGCTGATCGCTATGGCGATTGCATACAGAAACGACAGCGCTGCCGTCCGCCCGCCTCGGAGAATTCCTGAAAATTGACGCTTCATCGGAAAAATTAAAACCACCTCACTGATATTTCTAATTATGAGTCGACCAAAGAATATGGATGCCTCCAGAAAATCATACAGCCTAAATTTAGGCCTGCGAAAAGCAACGCTTGCAGGAAGGCCGCCCGATGGCGAAACCATCCCGTACCCGGTCAAAATCACCTACCGATAAAGCCATTAGCCCTGTCGGTTGGCCAGGAAATGATGGGCGGTAAGCTCGAGCGCATCCGTCACACTCATCGGCGGAGCCCACCCCAGCAGTTGCCGCGTTTTGCCAATGTCCACCTGGAGCGAGCCGCACAGCCGTTGCGCGAAGCCAGCCTTGCCGAGAAGACGAGCACCCAGGCCCAACACCGGGGCCGGAACCGGAATCAAACGGGCCGGGCATCCCAGTGCCGCCGCCGTGCGGCGCAGCAGCGCCGTCGTGGACAGGTCCTCCCCGTCGCTGACCAGAAACGTCTGGTTGGCAGCCAAAGGGTGCTGCAGGCAGCTCACAATGAGATCCACCAAATTCTCCACCGCGACCAGGCTGCGTTTGTTGGCCGTTATGGCCCCAAGGGGCAGGGGAACGCCTTGGTGCAGCCGGCGCATGATGGAAAGAAAATTGCCCTTCACGCCCGGACCATAGACCAACACCGGGCGGATGATCACCACTTCGAGCCCGGTTTCTTCGGTAAGCTGCCTCAAGCCAAGTTCCGCCTCATGTTTCGAAATGCCATAAGGATCAGCCGGCGCGGGCCTATTGTCACTGGTGAAGGGCTGTCCAGGCAGCGTTGTCTCCCCATTGACTTTGATCGAGCTGAGAAAAATAAAGCTCCGCACCCCAGCGGCCACCGCCTGCCGGGCCAGGTTCAGCGTGGCCGTGACATTCACCCGACGATATTCCGCCAGCGGATCGGCGGACAAATCGCGCATCTGGTGTCCGCGGCCGGCAGCATGAACAATCACGTCGACCTGGCCCACCGCTTGCGCCCAGTTTGTGTCCGGTGCCAGGTCGGCGACCAGCACCGATTCCACCCCGGCAGGCATACCCAGGAACGGTCGACGCACACTGGCGCGCAGTTGCCATGGTTGATCTGATACGCAGCGACGCAACAGGGCTCCACCAATAAAGCCGGTGGCCCCGGTTAGAAGAACCCGCACGTCAAATCCCTCCTCTTGCGAAAAGGCATTCCTGCCATCTGGATCTCATCGACATGAAGGGAAAAGGTGTGAACGTCCGACGGGTTTTCCGGCTATTCAACCTGCGGTAGCGCCTTCAGCATCAGGTTGCGTGCGGCTTCGATGGAAAGCGGTTTTCGAAATAAAATCATGCGAATCGTATACCAAATGATAACGAAATCGCAAATGAAGACATTCCCGTTTTGGTACAATTTTGAATAGAGGCATTCCAATTCAATGCGCTCCCTGGGTTGCTGTTGCATCTTTCCCACGACCTGCGTGATTCCAGAAATACCCGCCGGGCTGTCAAACCGCCCTTCCCATCCTTCAAACTTCCTTAGTAAATTGATGTTTTCCAGCGGCAGAGGCCGATTCCCAATCAAACTGACGCCGTGAAACAAAATATTAAATAACTGCAATATTTCCACCATCTGGGTCCTTTCCAGCCACCTCCCGATGGGAGTGTAAACTTCACAATCGATCGGAATATCAAGATATCCATCCCTCATAAATCGTTCATTGAGTCGATATTTAGGTGATTTTGCATCCTTAACCATGGTCCGAAATTTAAAAATCGGGATACTTCGGTTCAACGCAACGCAACGCTTGGAAACATAAAGGACCGGCCATCCTTCAAGCACCAGAATCAGCAAGGCCACGAGGATTAAGAGCGGCAAAATCAGGATCAGCAGGACAAGAGAGAATACCAGATCGAAGATTCTTTTAAGAATATGATTCAGCCGCATCCTGGTATTATTACTATTTGATGACCCAATGAAAAATTGCTTGGGGCAATGTTGATCAATATTAACGCCGCAACGCCGCCAATCTTGCATATTCGAAAATCACAAGCTGGTTAACTGCAACAGAATCAAACAGGGCGCAAGCCCGATTCTTCGCGGCCAACCCCATTCTTTCTCTCAGCTCATCATCGCCCAACAAGCGGGCCAGCGCACCAGCCAGCGCATCCACGTCATTCGGCGGCACAAACAAGCCCGTCTCCTCCTCCTCCACCGCATCCACCAATCCGACAACCCGGGTCACGACCGAGGGCACGCCCATGGCAGCCGCTTCGATGACAACACTGCCAAATCCCTCCCGGTAGCTGGGCAGGCAAAAGACATCGGCTATCGCCAGGTATTTTTCCGGTTCATCGCTGTACCCAATCATTTTAATGCGGTGATCCCGATCCATAATGCCCCGGGTGTCCTCTGCCAAAGTTTCCTGCGCCGACTCGAGCGGCCCGACAATCAACAGGCATATGTTTTCCGCGCCCATCCGTGATAACCGGTCGAACGCCGCGACCAACTCCCTGATCCCTTTGTCCCGGGCGACACGCCCGACAAAGACAATGACGCGTGCATTCAGGGGTATCGCCAGTTCCGCCCTGATTCGATCCTTTTCAAATCGCCCTGGCGAAAAGCGCACCAAGTCCACCCCGGCAATTGAACCCGCACCCAAAGTCTTGATGGAATCACTGCGCCCGATTCCCTCTTCCACGAGAAATGTCTTTTGGGATTCGCTGTCGGCATAACATTGGGTGTTAACTCTTATCACGATCCTGTCACATGCCCTGGCTATCCATCTGGCCGGGCCCGATAATCTTGCCCATGGCTGGCCGGCAAATGTATGCAAGCGAATGGGAACCCTCGCCATCTTTGCCGCCAAAGCGCAGAGCAGCCCTGCCTTCGAGGTCACAGAATGTACAATATCGAACCGTGTCTTGCGGAAATAATTGTAAAGAATGACAAGTGCTCGCAAATCAGCCGTCGGCGAAATCTTCCGTGGAATCTCAATGGCGTGAAAATGCGCCCCGGCTATGTCACAATCGTCACGGATTTCATCCTGAAAGTCGGACGCCGCACTGGAAACAAGATGCACTTCATGGCCGGCGGAAATCGCGGCCTGAATCTGGCTTCGGAGATGATGACGCAAGACAAATGGAACCGTGGCAACAAGACAAATACGCATGTATAATGGACGCTAGGTGAGGATCGCTAAAAGGCCGGACTTGGCGCATTGATCACAGATTGATGCAATCGATCCCGGAAAATCAATCGTTTATCACATGCTTCGACCGCGCGAAGGCGCCCCGCCGTTGGAGTGATCCATCCTGCCCTCTGGTTGTACTTTCATCAGGGCGACAACGGCGGACAGCTTGCCATCGGTTGCGGCTTCAGCCGGGCAACGCGCATCTTAAATGAACCGGTGAACAACGAAAGACCGATGGCATAAATACCGAGGACAACAAACCCGTGCACGGCTGCATCGGTCATATTATCGATCCCGAGATTCCTTATCCATAACGCAACGATGGTTAGAAAATATAGGCCGAATACATACCCGTAAAAACGGCCGGACTTGCGAAATCCTCCAACTATTTTTCCCAGGAACGCGGTGAACAAGAAGATAAATATCACGCCGCCGACCCGGCCAAACAACTGGTAGGATATTCCAAACATGGACCACTCATAGCCGACATGATCCACCCGGCCGTTCTCGGAATAGGCCAATATTCCTGTCTCCGCGTTATACATGTACCCGAACGCATATTCCGAGAACAGGATATTTCCCAGCGGCTTCCCCGGGATCAATCTGTTAATGGATGACTGCAGCGTGGTCTTGGCATTGACCAGTCTGGAGATATTATTGAGCCTCAACTGTTCGGTAAACATGGGGAACATAGTTGGCTCGATAAATGACAGGCGATAGGAAACCCCGGAAACGGCGTCCGTCGCCGACGCGATGAATTCCTTGCTTGAGAAATAGTTTGTAAAATAGGAGATCGTCAAGCCCTCACGTCCGTAGCGCAGTTCCCTCAGCTGCGTGGAAATCCCGTACGCGGCAAACACGATCGGGATCGAGCAAGTGGCCAGCAAAAGACGAGGGAAGTTCAGCCTGATATAGAAATTATTGTCGATGAGCAGCTTCGCGGCCAGCCACAATATGAGAATCTCGAATAGGCCGGCCCGGCTGCCCCTCAGCATGAAGCTGAGGAAATATAAAGCCAAGATAGCCATGAACGACCAGCTTCGGCCTCTTTTTCGCTCACCCATAAAATATGCCGTTACCACGATTATGAGCCAGGCGTCCGGCTCGATTAATCTAGAGACATACCTCTGGAAAAAGCCCTGCCCTGCTCCGCTTCCGGTCGTACCGGAGTAGCCCAGGGTGAAATAGATCATCAGCGTTAGGACCAGTGAGATCAGAAATCCTGCGCTTGTAATCAAATATCGGAAATTATTGCGGTTTGTGTTTTTCGTAACGGGCCGGGCCGCCTTCTTTATTCTTCCATATCCAAGCGCAAAGCCCAAATAGCATGCGATCGTTCCGCAGATGATGTACCCAAGGGTTGCGTTGACCATCTCACTTGTGACGGAACCAGAATTAAGCAGCGAATCCGGGATCACAATCAATACGAGGGTCCTAAGTTGAACGAATAAAACCAACAGTAATGTGACAATGATCACCGGCGGATAGGCGCTGGAAAATCCGCCGGAAAAAGCATACAGCACCATTGCGAATAAGACCATCAAGGCCAATGAGACGGCGTCAAAATAAGGATGAGCCTGACCCCACAACACATAGGCGCCGACGGACATAACCGCCACCATGACAATGACGAGTCGGAGGGCACTGGAAATTTTTAGCCTTAAGGTCATGTCGCCCAGACCTCGCCCATGGCATCTGGTACGGACACACGCGGAATGAAGCCCAGTTCTTGTTCAAGTTTATCATGCGGGTATCTCGTTCTTGCCACCAGCGCATTGATGCGCTCCGGCGTGAGCGGGATGGAAACCACGCCCGCCGCAGCGCGGGCAACCGTCCGCACCATTGCTTCCGGCAGCCGCAGCCGGGGCCGCCTGACCCCGAGAGCGGAAGCCATTCCTCCTATCATTTCTTCCAATCGGCAGTCATTGGAGACGTTAAAAACCTTTCCTTTGCCACGAGGATCTGTCCCGCAAAGCCGTAATACAGCTGCGACGTCATCGACATGAACATACGGAGCAATTGCGCCGGGTCGTCCAATATAGAAAAACAGGCCCTTGCGCACCATTTCTCCCAATGCGCGCAATGATTTGTTGGGCATGCCCGCACCCATCACAATGGAAGGCCTCACGATTGAGTAGCTCAGCAGGTGGCTGGCGCTGGATCGAATGACCAATTCATCCGAAAGGACCTTGGTGACCTCATATTCCCCCACCGGCAATAGTGGCGTATCTTCAGTCACGATGCGCTCAGCATTTGCCTTCCCTTGGGGCGGGCCGTAGGCGCCCACGCTGCTGAGCTGGACCCAGTGAATCTTGCACCCCCTGCGGGCCGCCTCTTTTAGCACGGCCTGCAATAATCTTTGCGTGCCATGAACATGCAGCAGCCTCATGGCCGCGGTGTTTCGAATCTCGCCAGCGCAATGAAAGACCACTTCGCAATCGTACACAAATTGATCCAACGGACACTCCGGCGACGTCAGGTCTCCGGTCATAACCTCCATTCCTGCCCCCAACCGTGGCTGAAGCGTGCGGGATAATACATTCACCGTGCAACCGTGCGCAGCAAGAGCATCGGCCAACCTTCGACCAATAAAGCCACTCGCACCAGTAATCGCTACCTTCATTGTGATGGACTGGATTTTAAAACCGTAAAAACAACCGCAGTTATCAACCGACAATAATGGCGCGCCCGGCAGGCCATGCGGACCTAGGTTTTCGGATGATGATGGAATCTGACTGAAAGCAGCATCCATTGACTACTAAGATAGTAATAGAGGCTCTTTAAAAAAATTCCCCGCCCCCACCGGCCCTTGTTCCAATAGCTCAAAAGTGTCGCCCCCGGCCAGCGGATCGCCCCAAGGTTCTCTTTTGCCAGCTCATACGACCGCATACGATAGTAGGCCTTGCCCTTGGCGTAGTTGATCCAATCGATGGCCCGCCAGCCGGGACTTTTCAAGTCAGCGGCATAAAGACATTCAAATCGGGCGACGACAGATATGGTTTTCTCTGGCGAAGAAACATTACCCCCACCCATCCAATAATAACCAAGCGTCTTCGATATCCGCTGGAATTTTTCGGTATGCTTCGCTATTTTCAACCAGGCGGAAAAATCGCACCAGGGATTCATCTCTTTATCTTCCAGCAATGAACCCGCCTTTTCCAGGATGGTTTTCCTTAAAACCACGCTCGAATTGACCAGGGCATTCCCATTTGCGATCAGTTCATCAAATACCGGGCTTCTCAGGTCACGAGTTCCGGCCTTTCTCCAGAAAAACCTTTGCCCGCTGTTCTTTACCAGGAATAAGTCGTGGTAAACCACGTCCGCCCCCCGCCTGAGATATTTCAACGACTCATCCAGTTTTTTCGGAGTCCACCAGTCATCTGAATCGAGAAATGCAATATATTCACCTTCGGCATGCATTATGCCCAGGTTTCTGGACGCCGCAATCAATCCCTGATTATGGATCTTGAGCAGTTTTATCCTCGGATCGTTGAAGCCTTTGACCAAATCGTCGGTATGGTCGATCGAGTGGTTGTCCACCACCAACGCCTCCCACCCGGGAAAAGTCTGGGCCAGCACAGACTTTAATGCGCGGTCAAGATCATGCGCCCGGTTGTAGGTCGGGATAACGATTGAAACAATAGGTTTCATGCATCCCATCTGAAAACAAACGTATCAAGCGGGCAGCGCTCAATTTCATCAGGATCATGCAGCATGTCTGCCATGTTAATCAGAATGCTGGCCGGCGCAGCCCGGCCTTGAAAAGCCATCCAAAGGCCCGGCGGCACGGTCAAGCGGCCATAATTCTTCCCCGGTGAAAGACATAGGCTCTGCATTTGGCCGAGGCTGGCCGAACCCGGCCGCTCATCGCGCAACACAAAGCGGATCTCGCCCACAAGCACAACCAGGTTCAAGGTCATCCGCAAATGCCGCTTCCAAGGTTTGATGGCGCCATCATGGATGGTGGAAAAATAGGCCTCACCAAAGCCGGCATATCCGGCATCCGTTCGCTTCATGCCATGCCACACGTCGCCGCCCGGGGCCGAAATCACACGCAGAGGCGTTAAGATGACCCCATCGATATCCGGTTGCGGCATACTCTCGTTCACTATTATTTCATCCAGATTCGATTGCGTTCACCGGCTGCGGATTCATAGGCCTCGATTTGACCCAGGGTCGCGGCATACATGTCGGCACGTTCCCGATAGTAAGCCCGATACCAATCACCAACCAGGCGAATGGTTTCAGCGTAATTTAGATTGGATTCCCACTTAAGGTGAAACAGTGCCTTGTCGCAATTGAGCTTGAGCAGTCCGGCCTCATGAAAAGGAACATTGCCCGTGATGCGATATGCTTGGTCGGGAGATTCAAAGCCCCATGATCGGCTGAGATCGGTTAGCAAATCAACGACCGTATGGTTCTGTTCGGCCCGGGGACCGAAATTGAAAGCCTCGCCGTGGAGCTGCGGTTGCTGGCTCGCCGTCTGCCCAAGCGCAAGGTAACCGCTCAATGGCTCCAGCACATGCTGCCAGGGCCGGGTGGCCTGCGGGCTGCGAATCTCGACGGGGCGTCCTTCACTCCAAGCCCGCATACAGTCCACCACAATTCGATCCTTTGCCCAATCGCCGCCCCCAATCACATTGCCGGCACGACCAATGGCCAGTCGAACCGGATGGCCCTTCTTAAAAAATGAATGGAAATAAGCTTTGATGACCAATTCAGCGGCGCCCTTGGAACCACTATAGACATCCTTTCCGCCTAGTCGGTCCGTCTCGCGATAACCCCACACACACTCAACATTGTCGTAGCACTTGTCACTGGTGATCAGAACGGCCACACAGGGCCGCTCCAGCACCCGCAGCACCTCCAGGACATTCATGGTGCCAATGACATTGGTCGATATTGTTTCCGCCGGGTCCGTGTATGAGTTTGAGACAATCGCCTGGGCGGCCAGGTGAAAGATAAAGTCGGGCTGCACGCCGCCGATCAATTTGCGCATGGCTTCCAGATCGCGGACATCCGCCTGAACATGCTGGATCCGGCCTGCCAGATCCAGCTGCTCGAACATGGCCGGTTGAGTCGGAATATCCTTGGAAATCCCGATGACTTCAGCCCCCAGCTTCAGCAACCAGGTGGTGAGCCAGCTTCCTTTAAAACCAGTGTGGCCGGTCACTAGCACCCTCCGGCCGCGATAAATATCTGAAAAACAGGTCATCAGATCAGCCTTTCCATGGCGCTTTGTCCTTCGTCCATAGTTCTTCCAGGGCATGCTTGTCGCGCAAGGTATCCATCGATTGCCAATAGCCTGAATGCTGATAGGCCATGAGCTCACCGCGCTGCGCGAGTTGCTCAAGAGGCGCTTTCTCAAGCAGAGTGGCGTCATCGGCAATAAAGTCGAATACGCCTGGCTCAAACACGAAGAATCCGCCGTTGATCCAGCCTTCTCCGGTCTGCGGTTTCTCTTCGAAAAGGCTCACGCGGTTGTTATCGACACGCAATCCACCGAATCGCGCCGGCGGTCGCACCGCGGTCACCGTTGCCAGTTTCCCGTGGGCGAGATGGAAAGCCAGCAAAGCTGCAATATTTACGTCAGCCACACCATCGCCATAGGTGAGCATAAACGTGCCTCCCGATTGCAGATGCGCTTTCAGGCGCAACAGGCGTCCGCCGGTCATGGTCTCGGCACCCGTATCGATCAATGATACGCGCCAGTCCTCAGCCGTGGGATTACGGTAATCCACCTTTCCGGCTTTAAGATGGACGGTCAAATCGCTCTGCCGGGCATGGTAATTGATAAAGTAGTCCTTGATCACCTCGCCCTTGTAACCGAGTGCCAGCATAAAGTCGGTAAAGCCGTGGCGTTCGTAAATTTTCATGATATGCCAAAGCATCGGCCGCCCGCCGATCTCGACCATCGGCTTGGGCCTGAGCTGGGTTTCTTCGGAAAGACGGGTGCCAAGCCCACCACAAAGAATAACGGTTTTCATATAGGAAAAATCTCGCTCGCTATAGGTCTTGATGCCTCGGGTCTGTTTAAGTTGGTTCGGCTGAGAACAGCAATTGTTTCCAGCGTGGCAATTCTGGATCCAGGAAAAAGAATTCATTTTGTTCAGCCTCTGTGGCTGTGCCAGGATCAGCCGCCTGCAAAGCCTCAACCAATTCGCCGGGGGCACTAACGAAGCACACACCCGACTGGCCGCGCAAGGGGCTCAAATTGAGATCAGCTCCGTCCAGCACAATAATTACCGGCAATCCGGCCACATAAGCATCGACCGAAGCAGAAGTGCTGTTGGTAGCAAGGGCGATGTCATATTTGCCCAATATTTTATCCAAGGCCTCGGTTGTTTCATCAGCCCTTAGACCAGGATAATCGGCCAGCCGAACGGCACAAGCAGGATGCGGCTTGAAGGTAAATTTATAACTGGAAGGGAGAACCTTGGTGGCCTCCTCCAAAAGCTTGAGAAAGTTATCCACTGTCATCAGGACAATATCACCGAGAGCAATAACCTTAACTCCTATCGACGCAGTCCTCCGCTGCTTCGCCGCCAGGCGATTCTCCGCACCGAGAACCGGCCTGCGCTCATGGCTTTGGAGTTTCAGGTAACGCAGCGCCTCGACCTCGACCAGTTGCGCAACGGGGTAGCCTGCCCCGGCAAAAGCCTTGCGCGCCACCGAGCCATTAACGGCTAGCTGATCAGGCCGCGCCATGGGGCAACTTTGCTCTAACTTATAATCTCGTTGATCATGAAAATTATTCAAATGCCAGAAAGGCACGGTGGTATGCTGCACTCCGGTAATTTTCCCATGATGATGCTTCCGCCAAGCGCGAAGCAGCGCCTGCTCCCAACCTTGGTTCTCCCAAAGATAAAGCCCCTCTTTTTGATGCGGGATGTCTTTAAGCGCAGCGTCGAAAAGCTCAATCCACAGACAGTTGTTGATCGCCACCGACCCGTTTAGAGAAGCCTGCCAATCACCCCGTAATATTGGCCAGAGCCAGACCGCCGATCCCTTGGGATAGAAGACTGCCTGGATATGTCTTAGACGCCAGGCAACGGTATTGAGCCAGACCCAATTTTTAAATACCCGGAAGACACCGCCCCAGGTCAGATAAGTGTCCAAAAATGCATGGTATCCCTGTTCATTCGCATCACGATTAAACAGGCGCAGCCAGCGAAGGCCCGTCCGCACATCAGGCACCGCCGCACCAAATAAAAAATGATGGAGCCAATTGGTCCGCCTTCCATCGTCATGAAGACACTTCGGCAGCACTTCCCATTGCCGGGAATGGAAGCGCCCCTGCGCGCATGAGGCTTGGTCCAAGTGGCTGAAGTAAGAGCACAGAAAAACAGCATTCTCATCCGAAAACCATTGCGGCTTTTGCAGTCGGCGCAGCGGCCACCGCAGCCCAAGATGGCGAACAAGGCCGACCAGGCCTTGGATGGAATAAGGCAAGGCACCATAAAGCTTCCGCAGGGAAAATCTGCTGGACGGTTTGTTGGACGGCCCAACAAATTCGATTTGAAGGGTTTGGCATAGCTGCTTGATTGCCTTGGCCAGGTTTCGATCGGCGCTGTTGAGCGTCAGGCTGGAAGGTTTCTTCTCAAGAAGGATTTCTTCCAAGGCCAGCAAGCGTAAACAGCCATAGATTTGTGGTGACTTAAAGGGGCTTTTTTCCGCCAGCTCGGTCATCCACCAGAGACTAAAGCCATCACCCATATCCAAATGATCGATGATGCGCTTGTCCCCGATCCGGGCTTCCCCCAGATCATGAATAAAGGCAAGATATTTGGCCCTCAGGCGCTCGGCATGATCCTCCAAGTAGCGAGGAATAGAGTATTCCATTTCTCCACGGGAAAAGCTCTGCCAGCATAACACTTCTCCTCTGGCCGGTGACGGATCACCTTTCTGATCCCAGACTGTCACTTTATTAGGGTGTGTTTGCAAATTGGCACAGCCACCCCAGTATGCCGGAATCTATCAAGATGCGCTCTTTGACGGCAAAGACTTGAGTAGCTGCGGCGGAAGGCTCAGATCGAGCTGCGGCACGTGGGGGCCTTGGTTGGAACCCCCGCGGGTGACGGCAAAAACCGTGAAGCAAACCGACTTGAACGGCGTTTTTGCGGTGGACGAAGGCGTGCCGGAATACCCATAGGCATAAATGCGAGACGCGCCGAGTTTCCGGAGAGCCTCAAGCACTTGATGAGTATTCCGCACCACATAAGCCCGCTGCTCTTTTACCCCGCCTCTTACAAAGGTGTTTTGATAAGAAATCGCTTTGTCCTGTACGGTCGCAAGCTCGGTCAATCGCAGGCTGAAGACGATGGCGCCGCCAGCCCGAAGCCCCTGAAAGGCCGAAGGCACCGTTCTTTCTAAAAATTCCGGTGTGTCTTCAATCCCCAAGGCCGTCACCAAATCAAAGGCCTCTTCGTCGGGCACCGGTGAAGCAGAAACATATTGGGTTAAGTTCGCCTCGGGACAAATCGCCCTTACCTCGTTTCTTTGCAATTCATCAGAAACCAAAGCCGTGTAAGAGCGAACCCCGAAGCGCTCGCGCAACGCAATGCCAAGGCCTCCGGGATCTGCGCCAATATCAAGAACCCGTGATTGCGGGTTTAACTGTAGCGAGGAGAGGACGGTCCGCTCGGAATCATAAAACTGGGCCCATTTGATGCGCTGAACCTTGAAGAGCTTGTCTACTTCGTGGGCTTGGAGCCAGGCCTCAACGGCCGGAATTTGCCAGGGCTCGTCCACGTCCAGCCCGCCCCATTGTTTCAGGGGAAGGATCTTTTGCCCCATCCATTTCTGGGGAAGCAGGCCACGTTCCAAATGGTCGAGATTGCGTGGCCGGACGATTGAAAGACCCATATCGGCAAACCAGACGTCACCCTGTGAATCCCGGTCGCAATTCATTGTCTTGGGATCGCCAAAAGTCTCGAAAGGAACAAACGGATCGAGCAGTCCATGGGCATTGATCTTTCGCGCGCGCAGCGGGCTCCACATGTTGTACGATGATACGGTCACTGCCGAATCCGCGGCTGGGTTGGCCCGCAAGGCCGCAATACCCTCTTCAATAATCTGTGGGGTAACCGTAGCCGCATTGGCGAAAAGCAGGACCAGCAGCTCGAGCGTCTTTCCTTCGGCGGCCAGGCGGTCGCGAATCACATGATAGCCGTGCACATAGGCGTGCTCGCCCAAGGCCTGCTTGGAGGCAAGGTGAACCGGACGCTCGATGATGAGCGCACCCAGCGCCAAGCCGATTTCCTTCAGGGCCGGCGAATCAGTCGAAACATAAAGCCGCTCCACGCTGGGACAGGAGACCGCGACCATCATTGGGTACGCGGCCAGCGGCCGACCCAGCACAGGATAGATGTTTTTTCCCGGGAACCCAGAGGACCCTTCACGGCCCAATAATAGCGCACAGATCATGATTTTTTATTTTGTCTTACCAAATAACGTTCAACCAACCTTCGAGCAATATACCCCGCCCGGCCTGTCACCGCATCCACAAAGGCGCGGCGAAAGACTTTCGCTATCTCCCGCTGAAGCAGCACCGGATCAATCGGCAGGACGCCAGGCGATAGCACCTTCAGCAATTCCACCGCACGGCCGGGCGCGTCAAGGATTGTCCACAACACGACCGCTTTCAGCACATCGTCGGTCAAAGTCTTTGGATCGACTGAATTTTTTCGCTGTTCCCACGCGCCCCGGCCAGGCACATAGAAGGCCTTTCCCCAGACTGGCTCGCCCGGATGGTATAGATGTCGAACGCAAGCGGGACGAATGCGGTCCACTGAAATATCCATTAATTCAAACCCGTGCCGCTTCATCCATGCATCAATATCTCCAAACCATCCCTGCCCCTGCCAAGCCGCCGCCAGCTCGAATTCGATTTTTACCGCCTTGATAAAGGCAGACTGGAAGAGTCGTTCACTGCCCTGCAAGACCTGAAAGTCATGGCCCTCCACATTGATATCCAGAAAATCCAACCGTTCATACTGGCCGGAAAAATATTCATCTAATGTTGCACAACGAACTTTGATGGCCCGGGCCGCCAGCATGCCATCCTGGCCAAACCAATCCACAAAGGCTGGGTCGGCCTCATGCAGTGAAGAGGCTCGCGGATCACGCGCGATGTAAAAAGGCTTTTCGCCCGATTCGTTTGAAATGCACAGGGGCAGGTCCCCCGCTTGGGTCGAGCCTTCGGGCTCGAAGTCCACTTTCTCCAGCTTGCCGGCTGGCAACAATATCCAAGGATGCTTGAGCGATCCACCCGCCCCTACATCTACAAAAACTAATGATGACGCCGAATGCCCAAGCACTGACCGGCAAAAGCTGGCTTTGCGTTTATCAGTGAAATTATACATAGGTTTTATGGTCGGCTCAACCCAGCCATCACTTCGCGCAATGCAGCCACAAATCCAACCATGATTTCCGGCCCGGCGAGTGTGACGCGGATGCAGTTGGAAATGCAGTCCGAGCTAAAACTTCCTTTCACCAGATATCCCTTGCCTTTCAACGCGGCGACAAGAGGGCCGGTGTCTTTCATGCCCGCCCAGCGAACCAGTTGAAAATTGGTGGGGCAGTCCGGCAATTCCAGCCCAAGCCCGCTACACGCGTCGGCCAGTACGCGGCGACCAGCCTCGATTTCATTTAGATTGGCCGTGGTCAGCTCCGGATGGTCGAGCACGTAGGTTCCCATCGCTATGGCCATGGCGTTCACCTCGTGGGCGCCACGAATCCGCTGCACATGCCGGATCACGCCCGGCTGGGCCACCATGTAGCCCAGACGCAGGCCAGCCAGGCCGCCAACTTTTGAAAACGTCCGTGTAACCAGGACATTTTCAAATTCACGGACCAGCGGGATGGCTGTATGCGGATAAAAAGGATAATAAGCCTCATCGATGATAAACAAACTGCCCGCTTCCAGCGCCGCTTGGGCAAACTGCCGCAACGTTTCCTCCGGTAAAATTGCCCCGGTCGGTTGATCGGGATTGGCCACAGCCAGTATCCGCGGGCAAAATTTTAATTCTTCGAAAATGCGCCCCGCATCCAGTTGCAAGCTTCCGTCGTAAGCAACGGCGCGGACTTCACCACGGAATATGCGCGTGTAGATCGGATACATCGCATACGTCGGGTCGGGCTGCAGAATCCTGTCGCCGGGGCGGACAAACGTCTGAAAGGCCATCCGAATGGCCGCGTCCGAGCCATTGGTCAGATAAAGATGGTCTTCCGGAATACCCAGGGTTGCACCCAAGCGATGATAAAGCGGTGACGGATCCGGATAGGAGCAAAACTGTTCCGGTCGCAATGTCGCCAGCATTTCACTAAAAGTTTTTCCCGGCCAGGGCGTCACCCGTTCATTGCGATCCAAGCGGACATACTGGGCCCTTTCGTCCATTCGCTCGACCACACGATCGATGGCCAGCAGGTGTTCGTTGGGACTGATCATGGTTTAGGAGGCCGTGGCCACGGCGAATACGGTGTCGCACACCCAGTGGGCCCGGAGTGAATCGGCATAAGCGGCTTCCAGGGCGGCGGAAAAAAGCTGGCGATATCGTCCAACCCCGCCCGGCTTTCCTTCCATCATCCACACCATGTGGTTCGAAAGATCGTAGCGCTGCACCGGGATCATTTGGGATTCATAGCCAGCCCGGGTCAGCACCGCCGCAAGAGTAGCCTGCGAAAAATAATGATAATGGGCCTTTTGCCAGTAGAACGGCCCGAACTTGGGGATGGAATAAGTCCGCAGCAGCGCATCATCGACATTCGGCACCTCGATCAACACCCGGCCGCCGGGTTTCAGCCATGGACGCAAATCTTTCATGTAGTCAACCGGATCACGCAAGTGCTCCACGACATAATACAATGCGATTACATCGAACTTGCGGCCTTTGAGCGATCCCATGTCAGGATACGTTTTAATGCCATGGCCATTGGCAAACTCCCGGTAAAGTTCGCTCGGTTCAACTCCGGTCACACTCGCAACCTGCGTCCGGACATCATCCAGGAAATATCCCGTGGAACTGCCTATTTCCAAAAAATCGTCCTGGACCCGAAGATACGGTTGAACCAGTGGCATCCTTCGCTCGCCTTCCGCCTGGTAGGAGCGGAAATGAGCCTCCGGGCTCTTCCAACTGGCACCCGAACGCCCTTGCATGTAATGCTCAAACTCCCGCCGATAAAAGGCCTGCTCTTCCGCCTCGGACATGATCGGGAATAGATAAACCAAAGAGCAGGATCGGCATTGGAATATCTCGGACTCGGGAGCACCGGCTACTTCGCGGCCGAGCAGCTCGGCGTCGTGCGAACCGCAGAAACGGCAACTGGGTGAAGATTTATTCATGAATTCAATATGGCCTCGAAATCCCTAGGATCAGCGGCCTTTCACGTCGGAACATGCCCATTTCACCATGGCCTTCAGGCCCTCGGCCAACGAAGTGCGAGGCTGCCAGCCAAGCTCCGCCTGGATCTTTTGGATATTCGCAAAAAGGCCAAACTGGTCGGAAGCCGATCCCGGCAATTCACGGACGGGATGATCGGCGGGCAGGCCGAGCGCTTCTTTCAGTGCGCCCAGCAAAACCCGAACGGTCGTGGGCTGTCCAAAGCCAATATTATACGCTGGTGACGGAGTTTTCGCCATCGCCATAACTAGTATCCAAATATCGATTACGTCGTCGACGTAAACAAAGTCCCGGAATCGATCGAGCGAGCCTGTCACCGGCACCTCCTGCTTTTTCAGCAAATAGGCCAGGTAGATGCTCACCATGCCCTGCTTCAGGTTGCCCAGGTTCTGACCCGGTCCATACACGCTGAACATGCGAAAAGACGTTGTATTCAAACCCTCGGCTGCAGTCAGTCGCAACAAGTGTTCGGACGTAAGCTTGGAAACCCCGTAATAGGAGCACGGCCGGCAGGGGCTCTCTTCGGCCACAGGTAAATCGGGGGCGTTGCCATAAATAGCCATCGAGCTCGCGTAAAGGAAACGGGGGATGCTCCGCTCCAGGCACCAGCGGGAAAGCAACAAGGTGGAGGCGGCGTTCGCCTGCAAATCATAATAGGGCATATCGGCCGAGGCCGGCCCCGAGGATTGAGCCGCCAAATGACAAACGGCGTCGAATTTTCCGGCCGGTAGGAGGCGAAGGGTATCCGGACTGCCCGCATCACCAACGATAAACTCGGCTCCTTCCGGCACATTTTCCCGCATTCCGGTTGAGAGATTGTCGAGTACCACCACGGTGTGCTGATCACTCAACAACCGCCTGGCCAGATGTGAACCGATAAACCCGGCACCACCCGTAACGAGTATTTTCATATGCGTCTTTAGGCTTTGACCGGCTCGGGTGTCAGATAAAGCGCAGCCAGCTTGGGATCCGGCCGGCCCAGGTTGCGCGAAGTGACATCCTCTTCCAATCGCACTTCGCGCTGATCTTCCGCGGAACGATAGAGCGCATTGAGCAGTCGAATCGCCCGTTTTCCCTCTGAAAATGAAATGGGATGCGGGCGATTTTCCTGCAACTCAGCAATCAAATCGCGGTAAAAGGGCCAGTGACTGAATCCGTACGCATCTGGAAACTCCTCCGAAAAGGCGGCACGCGCCGTCTCATCCAGCGTATAGGTGCTCAACTGGTTGCAAGCGATCCCAGTCAGAATTGCCGTGCCATGTTCCGCCAACACGGAAATGGACGCCTCAAAATCAATCGGCCGGGCCGCGGTCGTGATCTCAATCACCCCCAGCGCGCCGCTCTTGAATCGCACCGTTGCCACCGCCGTGTCCTCCACCTCGACCTTGACCAAAAGCGTGCCGATGCGGGCATTCACCGATTCAATGTCTCCGACCAAGTACTGCAGCAGATCAAGATAATGGATCCCCTGGTTCGTCAGCGCCCCGCCGTCCATTGCCCAAGTGCCGCGCCAGGCATCACGGGAGTAATAGCGCTGGGGGCGGCACCAGCGCAGGCGCACCGTGCCAAGGGCCACCTTACCCAATTCACCGGACATCAAGCCCTGCCTCACCTTTTGCACTGCCTTGTTATAGCGATTTTGATAGACGGGAAAAATTTTTACCCGGCATTCCGCCGCCGTCGCTTCCATCCTGGCCAGGTCATCCCAGGCGAGAGCCATCGGCTTCTCCATCACGATGTGCTTGCGGTAGCGGCGCATCACATCGATGGCATGGACCGGGTGCATGCCACTGGGCGTCATGATGCTCACCACATCCACCTGCTCCCGGGAAAGCATCGCATGGTAATCCGTGTAGACCGGCAACCCGTGCTTTTCTGCGTAGGGCTTCGCCCGTTCGGGCATAAGGTCGCAAAGCGCGACCAACTTCGCGCCAGGAAGTTCCGTCAGCGGTCCGACGTGATTCTTGGCGATGCGACCGCACCCGATAATGGCAAAACGCAATGGGTTCATAGTTTACTGGAAATATTTGTCTACAATCTTAAGCTAGGACACAGGCTTATGTCATGATTACACCGTGGAGACGGCAAGTCTCGGTCATGGATCTTCCCGCTAACAGAGAAAAGTCCGCGCAATTCTTGGATCGAGAGCAATAAATACATCATGCAGATGGTCACGATTGCACTCGCCAATGACCGCAAAGCCTTAAAAGGCCAGACCAAGCTCGACGCACGTCAACCACAAGTTCAGCGCGCGTTAATCCAGCCAGCGACGGCATCGCATAGACGAATCCACACATTAAAACCAAATAAAACAAGCCGCCAACGCCCATGACCAAAAACAAGTTCCAAGTCTGCCCCACAAGGCCCGTTGCCCCGAAATGGGCCAGCCAGCCCAAGCCCAAACAACCCAACAGGCTGCCCGGTTGATAAACCCAGTCAAATGGCCAGTGCCAGATGCGCGCAATGATATAGGCAATGACATTCACCTGAACAAACTGCATCACTAGCATTTTAATAGCCAAGCCTTCCGAGGCCAGTCCCAGTCCCGGAATAGTCGAACCTCTTGGTGCCAGCACGAAATAGGTCACCACCATGCTGAGGATCATGAAGACAATGCCGATGATAACCTGATGGGATACTCGTTCGGTCGCCATCAACATGGTCGTGCCGATCTGTCCCATCGATTGGTGTACCGGATAAAGAAACATGATGGCCAAGGTCATGGCGCCTCCGACATAAGCCGACCCCAAAAATTTGTGCAGTAACGCCTCCGACCAAGGGATGAGAAACCCGGCGATAACGGCGCCGACCAAAAAAAGCAGGCGGGAGACCTTTTTATAAAGCAGGCCCGCCCGCACGTGGTCTCCCCGGTGGTTCGCCTCGGCAATCTCTTTCCAAAAAATGCGAAGGATGGATGTCGTAGCAATGAGCGCAATGCCTGCGAACTGTGCGCCCACCGCGTAATAAGCCTGTTGCACACCGCCGCCATATTTCTGCAGCAACCACCGGTCAGCAAACTCGTAGGCGAAGCTGACCCCCGCATAAGGTATCAAAGGCAGGCAATAACGCAGAAAAGCTTTAAATACTGGCCCGGGCGTTTCGCCTGTTGGGTCAATCTCACCAGTCATGGCATCTTGCAACCCTCGGTGTGCCACCACGGCCGCCAGTAAATATTCCAGCACAAGGACGGCGAACAGGGCGGAAAGCCCCAGCAGTCCCAGCCGCCAGAGCAAGACGACCGCCAGGAGATGCACCGCCACAATCATCACGCCGACACCCTGCACCCAGACGGTTTTACGCTGTGACTCCCCGGCCTGCTGAACCACCGGCCACACGCTATATTGCATGTAGGCGGCAGCAAAGGCCAGCAGGACCAAGCCCCGCTGTTCGCCATGCCAGATGGCTTGAATCCAGCGCACCGGAAACAACATCCCGATAATGCACAACGGAATTATGAACTGTATTGCCAGCCATGCATAAAATGACTGGACAAACCGTTGTGACCGGGGCCGCTGCGATAAAAAAGTGAAGAACGCCGAAGAACTGCCCAGGTCCAACAACTGCCGAAATCCAATAAAGGTGCCCAGCAGGAAGGCCATGTTGCCATAAGACGCCGGGCCCAACCAGCGTGCCAACAACATCCCGGTGACAAAGCTGAACACAGCGCGAACCAGATTGGTTCCAACAGTGAAAGCAAAACGGCTGCGAATGGAAACGGTCATGGTGTAGCCGCCGTATCCGCGGTGGCCATGACCTCCCTCAAGGCGTGTTCAACGCGACCTAGCAAATCATCAGGAAGGCGGCAATAGCGCTCCTTGAAGCACTCAATCACTTCACCCACGGCCGGGCTTTTCCACCACGCATCGACATTGTCCCAGATCGCCGCCACATGGCGGGCCGCAGACTCGGGCGTTTCGTGGAAAATACCGACGCGCTTGAGCTCCTCAAAATAAGGAACCGCCGAAGCGCGAAGCTCCCAGTGGCTCTGGTTCCAATAGATCACCGTCGGCACGTTCATGGTGAATGACTCCAGGTAAGTCGTGGCATTGTAAGTGGAAATATAGAGCCGGCTTTGGCGGATCAGGTCATTAATGTCAGAGCGACCTTTATCCAGTTGCAGGGATGGGAAGCGATCATGCCAACGGGAAACCTGGCTCCACTTCCAATCCTGGGAGTACAAACGCACCGTCAAAGCATCCTGGATCGCCTTGGGCAGATGCTCGACAAAAGCGAACTGATCGGAAAAATAATCAAGCCATTGGCTGGCGACGGGGGTACTGTATAGCCAGTAACTATAGCGCGGGTGTACGGCCGTCACCAATAGCGCCCCCGACTGCTCCGCATGCCGGACACCCAAGGGCAATTTGCATTTCAATTGGCCCACAGGCACAACCTTGGGTTGATCCCGATCTATCCAGCCCCAGCTCAAATAACAGTCGCTGATGGCAAGCTGGTGCTCTTCGGTGAAAGACCAACGTCCCATGCCATAGTGCCCGCCATGCTGGCCGATCACCAACGGCGATCCACGCTCCACCTTCTGCGCCGCCCAGGCTTTGAAAACATCGTCGGCAATTTCACTGCTTGTGGTCCAGATGAGTTTCGGCTGCTTCGGCCAGGGCAATGCCGCTGTTTGTTCGACGAGTTGGTTATAGCCTTCCAAATAAGCCGCGGGAATCTGTCGAGGAATTAGCGCACGGACACAGGTTTCGAATCCTGAGCCGCCGGCCTCAGGCAGCACCCACTTCCTCTGGCTGTCATCAACGGCGACTTGAACCGGTGGGATCGTTCGCCAGAGCTGCGGCACCTGCCGTAAGCGTCGATGCAGTTTCATCTCATCGCCAGACGGCAAATAGGTCGCCAAAAAGAAAGCGTCCTGATCTCGGGTCATGGTGCTTGCAGCCCGGGCATACCCACTCGCCAGGATTCGTTTTACCCGACGCTTCCAGCTGGTTGCAGGCTTTTCCTTGGACATGCCCAAGACGTCCTGTCGTATTCGCCTGATACAAGGCACCGGAGTGAACTCCTGAAGGATGGCAGCGTAGATGCACTCGTTCCACTCGTCCTCCAGAAATAACCGGATGAAACCGTCCATGTCATTTGGGATCAGCGTATTTTCCGGCCTAGTGAGGATAATGGCTTCTAACAGCTCATACTGACTGACCGCCTGCTGAATGGAGCACCAGCGGTCAAACAGCATCTGGATGAAAGAGCCCAGCCATGGACCAATGAGGATGCGCCAGTAACGCGTGCCATGGTCAACTCCGTGAATCCGGTTAAGCTGACCGGCCAGATCGGCCAGCAGTTTTTCGTAGAATCCCTGCAGATACTGGTAGTCGGAATAAAGCTTGGCCCGGTCGTCCCAATGGTAGGGCAGCACTTCGGCGTCCATCCCCGACCAGCGATTCTTGCGGGAATACAGCCGGCACCATTCACCAAGAAACAGGACGGGGCCATCGTCAGGCCAGGTTTCTTCCAACGCAGTTGTGACTAGAACCCGTTTTACCATGCAGACCGCCCACCATCCATCGCAATCACGCTGCCATTCATGTAGGCAGATGCATCCGAGCAGAGGAAAACGACCGCCCCTTGGTATTCATTCACGCGCGCCATTCGTCCCATGGGAATAAGTTGATGGATGCGTTCCAGAAAATCCGGTGGCTGTCCATTCTCGACCCCGCCCGGACAAAGGGCATTCGCCCGCACGCCCTCAGTGGCCCAGTAGGTCGCCAGGTAACGCGTGAGCCCAAGCAGCCCGCTTTTCACCACCGAATAGCTCACCGGTTTCTTGGGCTGGGCCGTCGCCGGAGCCCCGGGTCTGGCATAAAGTCGCTGGTCTGGCGCAATGAGCCCGAGATCAGATGCTATGTTCAGGATTACACCACTTCCCTGCCGGGCCATCTGTTCGCCAAAATACTTGCTGCAGAGCACGGCTCCCGTCAGGCCAACGGCGAGTTCCATCTGGAACATTTTTGGATCAAGATCCTCGAGCCGGCCCAATAAATTTTTTCCGTTACCAGGGCCGACTTTGGGATCCAAGGCGGCGTTGTTGATCAAAATGTCGATCCGTTTAAACCGTTTAACCAAGATATCGCGCACGGTTGCGATGGATTCGGGCCGGGTCACATCGAGCTCGATTCCGAAAGCACGGCGACCAACCGCACGCGCCGTTGCCTTGGCGCGGGTTAGATCGAGATCAGCCACCACGGGAATTCCGCCAAAGGCATGGATAGCCGCCGCATGTTGCCGCCCAAGCAGCCCAGCCCCGCCCGTAATCACCGCAACCCGTCCATGCAGATCAAAAACATGCTTCACAGTTTTCATGATAGACGGGGCAATAAGGGAGCGCGGGACAGGGAATTCAAATGGAGCCAGCGGCTGAACACCGCATCGACCAAAACCTCATCAAGTTTGGACCGGTCTTCTGTTGCAAGGGTTGGACGAACAATAACGGCAGAATGCATCTTGGCATAATCAGCCACGTAAGCCTCGTAAGCGGCCAACTCCCTTGGATTGCCTTCAAATCGGTCCATTTCATGACCGGCACCACGTTTGGCAATAACCTCTGCGCTCGGGAGGATGAAAATCGTCAAGTCGGGTTGAGGAAAACTGCGGTGGATGTTTTTGAGGATTTCACGCTCGGTCGGCGTGACATCGTCGGCAAGGGTGCCCTGGTAGATTTCCGTGGAAATATAATAGCGATCACAAACTACAACCGCGCCCCGGTAAACTGCCGGCATAATCACTTTATCCGCGTGCTCTTTGCGACCACCATTGAAAACGAGGGCCGTGGCAAACGTTCCCCCAACCATATCGAGATTCTTAAGCACAGCCCGAAGACCTTCACCCATCGGAGTGCCTCCCGGTTCGCGGGTAACGACGACCTCCCGGGCCTGGGCCTTCAGATAATCCGCCAGTTCACGAATAAGCGTGCTTTTGCCTGCACGATTGGGGCCTTCAACCACAATAAAAAATCCTGTGCTCATAACCGGTTAGGTTCGCGTCTGTCCCCCGTCCACGGTGAGACAGGCTCCGGTGATAAACGATGCCTGGCCCGAGGCCAGGAAGACGACCGCGTCCGCAACTTCCTTGGCGGTCCCGAATCGGCGCAGCGGGACCTGCGCCTCCAGCATCGCCGTCGTCGCCTCGGGAACTTCTTTTATTTTTTTATCCCACGTGCCACCGGGGAAAAAAATGTTCCCGGGGGCCACCATATTTACACGGATGCCATGGCTGGCGAGCTGTTGTGCGGCGCCTTTCATGGCGTGGTGCAGGCCAGCCTTGGCCGCACCGTAAGCGATCGGAGCGCCGAGCGCCTCCAGTCCTGCAATCGAGCCGACCAAGACCACCGAGGGGTTTCGCCCCTGGCCGAGCAAATCCGTGGCCAGCCGAAGCGTGTCCATCGCCGCGACAAGATTCAGGCCCAGCACGCGATTCCATTCGGCCGCATCCGGCAGGCCGGGCACACTGCGGCCTGAGCCGAGATTCAGCACGAGCACATCCAACCCACCCCAGGTTTTTTTAATCCGGCCCAATACGCGGCTCACTACCGCCGCCGACGTTAGGTCCCCCGGGCAAGCCAGCATGTGATCTGCCCCGAATTTTGGCGCCCATTCCCGACTGAATTCGCGCAATATCACGCGATCACGCCCGGTCACGGCCACCCGGGCTCGTTCGGCAAGAAAAGCGGTGGCGATGGCAAGGCCAATGCCACGGCTTGATCCCGTCACCAAAACACGGCGGTTCCGCAATTGAAGATTCATTCTGGTTAGGCTGCCTTTAAATCGCGCAGCCAAGTCTGCACTTGTGTGTGGTAACCGCGCACCGTGTTGCGCTCGTCCGAACCGCGGGCAACCTGCAGGACAAAGTCGCCGCGATAGGGAATCTGGGCCAGAAGGCGCAAGACCTTCGGCACGTCGGTGTCGCCCTGCCCCAGCGGCACCGTGCCCCCGCCACGGCGGCGATCTTTGATATGAACGTTGTTTATCCATTGTCCATAGGCCGCAAACTCCTCGGCCGGGCTGTAACCGAGCGCCGCACTGTTGCCCGTGTCGTAGTTGGCGCGAAGATTCGGATGACCGATCCGTTCAATCAACGCACGGAAGCGTTCCGGCCTCAGTGAAGTCTCAAGACCGACCTGCAGTCCAAGCCTCGCCGCCTGTTCAAGGCCAGGCTTAAGCATGCGGGCAAGTTCGTCTTCTTCGGCGACGGTGCGAATTTCAGATGCATCGACACAAGGTAGCTCAATCCCTTGGACGCCAAGGTGGGCCGCCTGATCAATCAAATGCGCGAGCACGCGGCGGTTGTGATCAGCGCTCACCGGCGACATGCGGACGAGAGGTGATTCCATGAAGTAATCAGCAATCACAAAATCGACTGACACGCCGGTTCGGGCGATAAGCGACCGAATCTCGGCTACACCCGCCGATGACCATAGCGGGTTGGCCTCGAGTGGAGACTCTACAATCCATTCGATCGAGTGCAGTCCCAATTCCGCAGCCAAGGTGAACTCGTCGCGCCATCCCACCGCGGGAAAAGCCTGGATGCGCCCGCCCATGGGCGGGGTGAGCCGTCCCTGCATGATCCCAATCTTGGAAGAAACCGCTGTCATAACGCTCACTCCATTTTTTCCCCGAAAAACATGATCCAATGGTCGTTTTTCGCCCCACTTCGCGAATCAACCAGCTCGTTCGTTACACGGATTCGAAATCGCCGTTCGAAATAGCGAAGCAAAGCCGCCGGATTTGGCAGAATTTTCTTGCCCACAAAGTCCTGGTCCAGCGGGGGAAAATTTTGGGCCACAAAAATCATGCCTCCCGGGGAGGTCAGCGCGTGAAGATTGCTCACGACCGACTCCATTTGTTCGAATAAATACCAAAAGCAGCCGCGAATAACCACCAGATCGGCGGGTGACGGCTGTTCGGCCCAAGCCATTCGCGGTTGCGCGATATCGAGCACTTCAAAACCGACCTTGGGAAATAGCCCGCGAGCTTTGGCAATTGCCGTCGGCGCTATATCAAACCCCGTGATGCTCGACGGGGCCAGTCGTACCCGGAGCATCTCGGCAAAATAGCCGAGCCCGCAACCGACTTCGATGACCTTCGCAAAAGGCCCGTGGGCCGAAATGAATTCCGCCGCCAATCGACAATCGAGACGCACTGGATCACTGTCTTGATGCCAAGGCACCGCGGATGACTTCTGATACATCTGCTCAAATTCGCCAACCAACCTGCCATCCTGAAACACGAAATCGTGGTAGTCGGTGGAGTGAATTTCAGCCATGGAAATATTCGCCTGAGCGCTTCATTCCTCTTGGGCGGCGGAAAATTGATACGGCGTGGCCCCCGCCGCCGGTCCGCCTTGGTTGGCCGCGGCATACGCCTGGATCTGGCCGATGATGTCCACCCCCACATTCTTGCTCCAACGTTCAATCAGTTTGGCATAGATCGGGCCGACTTTCCCGGTGCCGATATTGCCCCCATGATATTTCACCGCCGGAACGATACTGAAGGGCGTGCAGGTGAAAAATGCCTCGTCGGCCATCATCACGTCGTACGGCTCAAGGTTCTTTTCGTGGAACTGAATCCCCAGGTCGCGGGCCAGCTCGATGACATAATCACGGCTGATGCCGCGGAGGATATTGCGCGGCTCGGGGCTGTAGATGGCGCCATTCTTGACCAGGAAGAAATTCGATCCGGTGCCCTCGGTGAGAAACCCATCGGGGTCAAGCAGCACCGCCCAGGCGTTCTTGCCCTTGTAATTCGAAAGCTCGACATTGGCCATCAGGTAGTGGATGCGGTTGCGATTCTTTGCCTTCGGCTCAAGCAGTGACGCCGGGATCATGCGCTGCGAAGGAATGACGACATCAATGCCCTCGGTGTAGAGATGCGCCGAGTCCTGCACCGTCCAGCGCAGGGGAAAGTCCGCGATAATGAGGTTTACGCCCGGCTGAACATCCACCCGGCCGGCGTAGATCCCAAGCAGCCCGCGCGTGACATCGATCATCAGGCGATGTTCGTCGTCCGGCGCAAACAACGGGTCATTGGCGGCGATCACCCGTTGGCAGCACTCCTCGAGCTCATCGACCGACATCGAGAAGGGGATGTGCAGCCACCGGGCGGACGCAATGAGCCGCTCCAAATGCTCGCGCAACTTGAACTGCTTCCGGTTGAAAGAGCGGGTCATCTCAAAAGCGACATCACCAAACATCAATGCCGAATCATAGATGGAGACACGGGCCTCTGATTCAGGCGCCAGCTTCCCGTTATAATACACAACCCGTTGTTTGTTGCCCTGAGATGAATCGCTCATAAATGGGATAGTCGATCAAATAATGCAGGCGGACGGTCCGATCTATTTCCAATAACGAAGCTTCTTGGCCACGCCGCGTTCGGCGTCTCCAAAAGTTTTTTCCCCGGTGCCGAGGCAGACTTCAGCGGTGCGGACGCCGCCCACGAGGATTTCCAAGCCGCGCTTTTCCAATGAAGCGGCCTGATCCGACCCATACATGGCGCGATCCAACGTAATATGACGCTCGATGGCCGACACCCCGAGCCCGGCCGCGATGATTGATGGGATCGGGCTCACCTCGTGCCCGCTGTAGCCCACCGGCAAACCATAGCGCTTTTTCAGGGTTTCGATGCACCGTAAATTCAATTCCTCCTCCTTCGAGGGATAAGTGGAAACCGTGTGCATCAACGTGATTGGACAATTCGCCTTCTTAAAAAATTCCACGGCAAAATCGATATCGGTAAATTCGCTCATTCCGGTCGAAACATAGGTATGCCGTCGTTCCTCGGCGACAGACTGCAGAAACTCCCGGTTCGTGATCATGGCCGAGGCCACTTTATTATGCGGGCAGTTGAACGGCCTTAGAAATCGCTGGCTTTCGACATCCCACGCCGAGGCAAACCAATCGATGGCTCGTTCCCGGCAATAGCGGTCGATTTCCTGATATTCCCCAAGATCGAACTCAAGCCCTTCCTTCTGCTGCCGGGTGGTGGTGCCCCAGGGGCTTTCGCGCGGGGTCGCCAGCACGGCGGGCGGGTAAACGATGTCAATCGTGCGTTTTTGGAACTTTACCGCGTCGCAACCAGCCTCCTTGGCCAGATCGATCAGTTGCTTGGCGATTTTGATGTCACCATTATGGTTGATGCCGATTTCAGCTATAATATATATTTTATTCACAGGTTTTGAGTTCAATGTTTATGTTAACAAAGGCGGTCAGCCAGCTCACGAATCACACCTTCGCCGCCGCGCATGCGCAGGCGGCGGGAGCAGAGCTGAAGAACCCCTGGATGGGCATCCGCAGGACACACGGGATAGCCGACCAGGCGCATGGCTTCACCATCATTGATGTCATTGCCGACATATAATAACGCCAGTGGTGAAATCTTCTTTTGCAGGCAATATTGCTCCACGGCGATCCGTTTATCCTGACATCCCTGAATGTGATCCAAGCCAAGTTTTCGCGCGCGAGCGGCCACCACCGGATTCGCTTCGGTGCTCAGGATTAACTGCGGGATGCCCTGGGCCTTGATCATCTGGACGCCAAGCCCGTCACCACGGTTGACATAGACTGACTCGGTCCCGTCCTGGGATTGAAGGACCCGGTTATCTGTCATCACTCCATCAAAGTCATAGATGATCGCGGAAATCGAGCTGGCTTTGATCTTCCAGTTCATGTCGGCATCGGAAAGATGTTGTCGGAATAGAAATTCACACAACGCCACATCTTCGGGTCCATCGATTTCAAAGGATTTCCAAAATGGCATCTCAAAAGTGGCCGGATCCGCCGTCAGCCGGTTTTTAGTGCGATGCAGCACCGCTGGCTTAAAAATATAAAAGGAACCGTTTTCCAAGATCAACGGCTTGCGGTCCTGGCGCCGTCCGCGCTGGAGCGGGTTGTAGTTCAGTGCTTCAAGCTTCGTTCCGTTGGCCTGCCAGATAAGATGATCCACCAGCGGCGAGGTGGAAAAGAGCGAATCGGCGCCCATTTTCGCGATGTGGGCCAATGCTGCGTCGATATCGCTGGCCTCGCGAAGCGGGGAAGTCGCCTGCAAAAAAACCACGTAGCCCACCTTCGCACCGGCGGCCTCGATTTCATCTAACGCGTGCAATAACGCCTCTTCGGATGAAGCGGTGTCGCTCGCAAATTCGGCCGGCCGTTTGATCGGTCGTGCCCCAAAACGCACCGCAGTGGCAAGGATTTCGTCGTCGTCCGAGGTTACATAAACCTCATCGATTCCCTTGCTCCCCCGGGCTTGTTCAATCGACCATGCGAGCAAAGGCTTCCCGCAGAAGTTGAGCAGGTTTTTCCGGGGAATGCCTTTCGAACCACCACGAGCAGGGATAATGGCAATATTCATTCGGATATCAGAAGCTGCGGATAATCATCCTGCGCGCCTCCATTGAGTTCGTTCATTGCTATTCTTATTTGTGCGCCATCGCGTGCATAGCTTCGCCCCGTCGCTTCTAATAAAGCGAATGAAAGAGGCCAGGATCGCTGCCATTCGACTTTGGACTACTCGTTCTTTGGACCAAGCAGCCTGTTGACCACCGGCAGGACGATCTTGAGTCGTCTCTGCCATGTTTCCAGTTGCTTAACCCGATCCAATAAAAAGTCGTTTTCCTCGCCATCACCCTCCGCCAATTTTCGCAGGCGGGCGAGAGGATCCTTTTCCATTGTGGCCAATGGCATCACCCTCTTCTGCAAGGCCCCGCTCACCAACTTGCGCAGGCTCAATTCGGGTTCAAAATAGTCGCGACGCGACGGCTCAACTGGGCTCACCACAGAAGGATTGGCGGCTGAACGCAAGGAGCCGGGGATGAGCGGGCGGGCAATTTTGATCGCGCCGAGCGCGCGGAGCGATTGGAGACCCTGGCTGGCGGAGCCATTGCTGATATCCAGCCGCTCGACAAGGTCCGTGAAGCTGAGCGCACGGGGCGAGGCAAACAACAAGCCATAAATCTGCCCGAGTGAGCGCTGCACGCCGAGCATCTGCGCCAGCTCTGCAAAAAACTGCACACATTCACGCTCAAAATCCGCCGAGAGCTCGCCCATCACCGTTGAATCGCGGGCAGCGATAGGCAAAACCGGACGAGCATTCTTAGGGGGCATGTCTTACACTTCTTAAGCGTCTTCCGGAGCGAAGTTCAAGAAAAAATGAACAAAACGTGGAGGCCGGGCAAAACCGGAAACCAAGCCGGCAAAATGAACCCCTCCTGCCCTAGACAGGCGCGCGCGAGCCCGCCTTTCATTTGCTCAGCTTTATTATAAGGATATCGCTATAGACCGATTGCTCCACATGCCGGAAAAGTGGCTTGATGAGATCCCGGATGGCATTGGCCCGATCCTTGTCGCGCTGGCTGACGATATACGCCACGGAAATAGCATCACCTTCCCTGGAAAAATATTTCCCGAACCATGCGTCCTCCCCGCGCTTTTGTTCGGCCGTGCGATACAGGAGAGACTGATCCTTCTCGCCCTGATAAAAATAGTCCTCAAAAGCCGGCTGGCGGATGATTTTGCATTCCGAGTGATCGAGATAGAACGCATACAGAGGCACCTCGGTGAACTCCGGATCGATCAGCACCACCCCCTTGGTTGTGCGGCAATCTTCAGTAACCCGCGCCGCAATCGTACGAATATCCGGTTTCCATTTTTTTCCCGGCGGATCCTCATTTAATATCACGATGAAATTAACCAGCAACGCCACCATGACGACGGCCCCGAGGTTACTTGTCCATTTATCGGCCGGCCAGTCCGCGATGGAGGCAAACAGGATAAAAAGAACCGGAAGCACCGGGACAACATAGCGGATCTGCGCATGATGGGTGACGAGGGACTGGAAAATCAAAAAGAGCAGATACCCCCCGGATGCAGTGAGCCATATCGCGGCATGCTTATTTTTCCTCGCGAGAGAAAAGGCGCCAAAGGGTGCCCAAAAAAGCGCCGTCGCCAAGGCCATCCACGCAACCGTCCTGGGGATCGATCCCGTGTTTGAATCAACGGCCGGCACATAATAGTCACGTGTGCACCAAGAGGATAGATTTTCATCCAAAGGGCCCGAGACAAAGGAATTGATGATTCGCGCCGGGTATGATCTTGCCCACGCATCAATCGGTCGCGATTCAAGCTGGCTGGTCCCTCGGAAGGAAAGAAAAGACACCAGCTGCGGGGCGTCCATTAAGCTGACTGCACACATGCAGGCAATGGCCACACGAGTAAATCTTCGATCGGAATTGCTGGCCGCGTATAAGCCGAAAATAATCAAAATAAATAAAACCAGGTAGATATGGGATAGCCCAGTGATCACGGCAAAAATCGCCGTAAAAATTATATTGCGAGGCGTTATTTCACGAGTCAACCGCACCGCATTAATCAGGAAAAGAGCCAGGAAAGGGCTGGCAATCGCATAGGCGGCTCCTTCCTCCGAATAGGTAATATGCAGTGGACTCAGGCACAAAAGCAGGGCCGCGAGTAACGCGGCCCTGCGGCTGAGGACAAACCGGGCCAATCGATAGGTCGCGGGCACCGCCAAAGCGCCGGCCAGCCCCGACATCAGGCGAACCGCCCATTCGGAGTGGCCAAACAAGTTTAAGGCCGATCGGAGCAATCCCGTATAACTGAAGACCTGATCAAGCCAGACCAACGGCATCTGGAGAGGAGATTTTAACGGGGCTTCAGCCAGTGCCACGCGCCAGGTTTCATCATACCATAACGAACACCTGCTCAAATAAGGCAAACGAACGGCCAACCCCGCCAGAAACAAACAGGTGAAAATAACCCACTCAAAGCGCTGGTCGGAGGTTTTTTCTGAGGCCGGTGGAATAGAATGCATGTGGGTATCAATGAGCCAGCCATTGGTTGCCAACGGCCGTCTTGATCCGGTTGCGATTGCACCAGTCGTTCTTGGTAAATTGCACGTCATTATAGAAGACCAACAAGTCGACGACTTCGTCGAGGTCGAAATAAGCGCGCCAAGGCATGTAATTGGACTGGATGACCCCGACTTTCAATATTTGGCTAGGATAATATCGGCTACTCGAGAGCTTTAAACTCTTCAATCATGTTGGCATAACTGCGGCCCTCGTCGGGCCAACGCGTGGATTTCCAATCCGGACACTGGCCGCAGAAACCATGGCAGGAATAGTTGTTAGTGAGGTGCGCTTCGCGTAATTGACGGTAAAATTCACCCTGCCATACTTCCTTGATCGTCGTCGTGCGGTAATCGGCGATGACAGACCCATGGACCCAATCGGAGGGGCAGAAGGCGAGGTCACCGCGCGCATTAAGCACAATACGCTCCCACGGGTAGAGGCACGGACGGCGCTGGCCAGTGACAGCATTTTCGGAACGGCGTTGCACGGCGAGGTCCTCCTTCGCTCCAGAACAGGAGTGGAGACGGCGGATAACAACGGAATCGGCGCCCGAGCTTTTCCAGAAGCCCTCAAAATCCGCAGTCTCATGAGCATTCAGGGGTTGTTCCACGTAGCTGACGACAACTTTCGTGGAAGCCTTGTGCTGGCGAATGAGCGCAATAAGGCGCAGGACATTGGCACGTGTGACAAGCAAGTTGCCGCCGACACGGATTTTCGCGTAAACCTCGGGGCTAAATGCGTCGAGACTGATATCGATCACGTCAACCCCGGCCAGAAGCAAACGCTCAATGCGTGACTCGACCATGAGCTTGCCGTTGGTAGTGAGCGTGACCATGACACCAGAGTGGCGTTTGGCGTACTCCAGCATCTCATAGATTTGCGGGAGCGTAAGCGGCTCGCCGTTGCTGGCATAACGGATGTAAAGGGTCTGCCCTTGGCCGTGCTGACGAACTTCATCAACAAGTTTGGTGTTAAGTTCGAGGCTCAAGCTGCGACCGGCGTAATGTTCCGACTTTTTGAACGAAGGATGAGGGCAATGAACACAGGCGAGATTACAAATCTCAGTGGCATCGACTAACAGTTGCGATGGAAACCCGGATTTAAGCCGACCATAAAATCCGTATTTGATGGCAGACCCATGCTCGGTTGAAAGGATATCTGCAGCAGACATAGGAACAAATTCAAACCTTCGTGGCAACATACGGCGAGGAAAAAGACTCAGCCCAAGCAATGCCCAATGCTTGCATCACATCCTCGGCATCCGTCTCTGTCATGCTCGCACTAATGGGCAAGGTGAGCAGGCGTGGTCCGAGGGCTTCAGTCACAGGCAGCGAACAGCTCGGGCAACTGGCATAAAGCGGCATGTGGTGCAACAGACTGTAATGGATGCCAGCGCCGATATTTAACGTGCGCAAGCGCACGAGCAAGGCATTGCGTTGTTTCCCGCCCATGGCTGGGGGTGTGCACAAAACAAACAGGTGACGGGCATGTGCTGGATTAATAAGGTCACGTTGCACTGTGCAACCGGGCGCAGTCGCCGCCAGCCGGCTCAAATAATGTTTGGCAACCGCAAGCCGACGCTGTGCGAATTCCACCTGTCGACGCAATTGCACGCGGCCGAGGCTGGCCTGCAGGTCGGTATAATTCATCTTGTAGCCGAGCTGGGTGAGCTGACCGGAACCAATTTGGCGAGGATCGATGAAGCGACGCCATGCATCGTTAGGCAGGCCGTGCTGGCGCAATGAGCGGATGCGATCAGCCTGCGCTCCATCGAAAAGTGCGATCGCACCACCCTCTCCTGTGGAAAGATTCTTATTGGCGTAAAAACTGAAACAGGTGGCATTACCCGACGAGCCAACTGGCTTGCCATTGGCAAAGCATGAGCCGAACGCATGAGCCGCGTCCTCAATAATCGCAACGGACTTTGGCAGCACGGCACGCAAGGCGGCGATTTCCATAGCCAGCCCGCCGAAGTGCACGACCATCACCGCCTTTGTCCGGGGAGTGAGCGCAGCGCGCACCGTTTGGGGCGTAAGGCAAAGCGTGTCAGGATCGACATCGCAAAAAACGGGTATTGCGCCAAGATAAAGCGCGGCATTGGCGGTGCTGCACCATGTGAGGCTGGGGCAGATGACCTCGTCACCGACACCCACCCCATGCATGAGCAATGACAGAAACAGCGCCGATGTGCAGGAGTTGACGGTTACGACATGCTCGGCCCCGACCGCCTTCGCCAATTCAGTTTCAAACGCAAGGGTCTCAGGCCCCATACCGATCCATCCTGAGCGAAGAACGCGTGCCACCGCATGCATCTCTGCATCGGAAAAGTTGGGCTTTCCGAAAGGCAAGTATTCCGATCGTGAAAAAGACATCGTGAGTCGGTGCAGTGGCACGGATTACTGTGCACGGGCCTCCAAGAGGCAGCTTGCGCCAATATGCCTTACTCCGCCACTGTTAATCTGATGGGTTTCACGATGCAAGGTCGCTTCTAAATGCCGGCCAATTTTACCCTTGGGCAGCCTGTGCTCTTTATCGCTCAGTTCAGGTGTACGAGAGGTTCTCATATGGGGCGCACTGGGTATTGTTCGAAGTAAAAAGATAGAAGAGCAAGAGGAGCAAAGAAATAGCTACAATATTCAACCTTAAATCCAGTCGTGTTAAAAATATTGCTCACTTCACTCAGAAAATAACGTCTGTAGTGTCATGGAATATCCTCTCCTCCAGCACTCGCCAGTCGGTCCTGTCGGCATGCATAAACTCGGCATCTCAATGGCTGAGCGTCGTCAAGACCCATCCTTCCCTTCAATAAGATTTTCGGCAATTACCCGTAGATCGATCATAAATATGAGTGGAGTGAATGAAATTTTATCCTCGACATAGGCAAAGCAATAAAAAGGGTCTTGCCATGAACAGCCCTGATGCGCACGCGCACAATCCCTCTGGCTGTCCCACCGGGCAAGCCATGGTCGAAGACGACGAGATTATCGACCTGCGGGACATCTTCATTCGACTCGGCCGCGGGCTTAGGCAGATCCTCGGCCTAGCCCTGCTTGGATTGGTGATCGCGGTCATTGGATACCTTGTTATCACCCCGCGACAACTGGTCTCGACCTCGACCAGCATCGTATTCTCCTACCCCGGTTTTGAAAAAGGCGAATATCCCGATCATTCCAAATTTCAGCCGGACGATTTGCGTGCCCCGGAAGTCATCGCCGAAGCGCTCAGACGGCAACGCTTGGATACGTCGGATGAATTTCAAAGCCAGATCACGGGCGCCATGGGCATTGAAGGCGTCATCCCACCTAAAAGCACCAAGGATTACCTGCCGGATGAATACATTGTCACCCTGACCCTGCCCGAGAAATTCCCGCTCAGCAATGAGCAACGAGCACTCCTCCTCAACAAGATTGTCGGTGTGTATCGTGAAAACTTTGCGCGCACTTATACCAGCACCCTGGCTGCCTTTGGCCATGCCTTTGAGGCCCTGCCCAGTGTGGACTTCCCTGAATACCAACTAATTTTCAACCGGGAAATCGACAACATCACCGACTACCTCACACAACAACTCGAACAGGGTAAAGACTTTCGTTCTCCCACCACCAACCTGTCCTTTCAAGACCTGTTGGATCAAACCCAGCTTTTTGCCCGGAATCGACTCAGCGAACCATTGGAACTCATCTATCGGGATGGTTTGTGCCGCGATCGCACCCTGGAGATGGCAAAAATGGAATACTCCCTGCGAATCCTCGATGAGCAGGAACACCATGCCGCCGAAGATCAAAAAGTCTTTACCGATCTACTGACTCAACCCCAGGCGCGGCGCTATGTTTTAGACACAAAATTACAGGCAAATCTACCACCGTCCGAGGTTCCCGTCCTCGACCAAGCGTCCGACCCCCTGCTGGCAAATGATACCGGTAGTTTATTGATCCTCAGTGCAATCAAAGTGGGTTTGAAGGTCAGCCAACTGGAAGCAGACAAGGCTCAGTTGCTCGAACAACTGGAAGCCTTGAAATCGGCCACGGACGGTGCCGGCGACACGGCCCAGGTCCAAAAATTACTGGCTGAACTGGAGCCGGCTTACCATGAATTGATCGACAATATCCGCAAGACCCAGGCGGATTTTGCCCGGCAACAATTTGCCGATGCCATCCGTATAAGTGACGCGGTTACGACAACCAATGGAATAGCCAGGAAGCTGGTTTTGGTTGGCGCCACGGGTTGCTTCCTGGGCCTGGCCGCTGGCGCGGGACTGAGCCTGCTCGGCATTTATATAGGTTCTTGTAAGAAAAACTGAGGAGAAATAGGCACACGCGATTGTAAGTCGGGGTTTATCCCCGACGTGTCGGGCGTAAAGCCCGACCTACGAAATATGTCCGGCTGGCGGAGTGTACCGCGCGTAGCGAATGGAATTTTTGATCAGGCCGCGGTTGCCTACGAGGGAAAATAGCACCGCGACGAAGGCCAAAAAGACAACCGCGCGCGCGATCGCGCGCCCATCGCGATGCAGCCTGAGGGCAAAGTAAACGGCCAACAGAAGAATCCAGAGCATGATCGCAAGGTAGCCAGATGAAAGCAGGCAGCGCTTGAGGTTGCGCTTGTTCATGCCTTCCGGGATGATCGGCCGGGGGAATTGAACTTGCGAATGGGGATCATCAGCCTTGGCTCCCACCACCAGTTTCCATCCACCGTTTACAGGGATGATGGCATCAATCTGATGGGTTGGCTGGAAGTCTTGCTTCGTAAAGCGGCAAATTTCTTCGCCGCGGCGGTTGATGATCCGAAAATTTGTGATCGTGAATTCCCCGGCTCCGCTGACGAAAGGATCGAGCCTCAGGTGACGCAACGGCGCATCGGGTAGAGGAAAAGTATAAGTATAGGCGGATTGGCTCGGACTGATCGGCCAGCGAATCTTTTCGAGTTCATTGAAGCCGCGGCCATTATCCAGGTAAACGTCCGTTTCACCCGACACGTTCGCGGCACAGGTAATTTCGAGATAGTTCAAGCCCGACGATGGATTATTCAGCGAATAATATTCCAACGGCACCTGTTGGGGCAGCAGGAACCCGATTGCCGCCATAACAACAGCCAGCAGCCCGCGGCACCACGTGGGCTGGAAGGGGTCGGTTGCAGGAGAGGGAATTTGTAGTTGGGAGTTAGTAATTGGTAGTTGGTAATTGGTAGTTGGTAATTGGTAGGGCGACGCGTCCCCGCGAGCCGACTGATGAATACTTATATCGACCACGGATTACACGGATGACCACAGATTCAATCCTTTTTTAACCCCGAATGGACGCGAATTAACGCGAATTGGCTGCTGGAAAACTGTGCGCGACGCAGCACACGGCGCGGGCCGTGCAGGCCGTCGGGTTGCGCCAGAAAGCGCTGCGGCAGCGTTTTCTGATCGCAACGACGGCCTACAGTCCTTTCCGCAGCCTGCTCACATCGAAATCGATCCGTGATAAGTGCACATAAGTATTCATCAGTGGTTAAAAACCCAATCCGAATTCGCGAGTTTCCGCGTCATCCGCGGAGAAAGACCAAATTGAACATCAGCGTGGGATCAACAGGGTTCCAGGAATGCCCTGGTCGCAGGTGGCAAGTTTTGCCCCGAGGGACTGGGCTAATTTACTTAGATGCGCATCCGTAGTCTGGGCCGCTGTGCGGCACCACGAAGGGAAGTCCTTTGGCATGGTAATACCGTGCATTTGTCCTTGGTTACTTGTCATTAGTCATTGGCCCGTCCGCGTCAACCGCCGGCATCGCTCGCGTGGTTGTTGACAGGTTGCTGATTCGTGACTCATTTTGGTGATACATGAAAACCGCCTCTATCCGCCAAATCCGTAGTAAATTTCCAGCGGTCCTTCGGATGATTCAAAACGGCGAAAGCGTTGCCATCACGTCGCGGCGGAAGATCGTCGCCACCCTCACGCCGCCACCCGCCAAAACCCCGGCTAAACGCCCCTGGGCGGACGTCGATGCTTATTTCCAGCACCTTCTCGCGCAACCCAAACTGCGCGTCAGTGGCGCTGAGATAATCCGCGAGGATCGCGACAGTCGCGACTAACCTTGAGCGCCTACGCTGACACGTCGTTTTTATTCTCGTTGGTGGTCTCCGATCACAATACACCGGCCGTGGCCGCATATATGCGTGCGCATCGCCAGCCACTTTTAATTACATCCCTGCAGCGGTGTGAGCTCAGCAATGCCCTTCGCCTTGCCGTCTTTCGTAAGCACATTGACCAGGCTGCGTGCAACACAACCCTGGCGCAAATCGAGAACCTGTTCGCCGCCGGGAAATTCTTATATGCGCCGCTGGTTTGGACTGACGCGGTCGCGGAGGCGGACCGCCTTGGCGCGCTACATACCGCCTCTTTGGGCGTCCGCACTCTTGACCTTGTCCATGTCGCTGCAGCCATAAGCCTGGCCGCGAAAGACTTCCTCACCTTCGACACGAGACAACACGCTTTTGCGAAGGCTTCCGGCCTGCGCGTAGGCCCGTAAGCCATGGCGATTAGCGGCTGTCGCCGACCGTCCAACATCCAACCTCACTCGTCATTAGTCCTTCGTCATTGGTCATTGGCAATTAGGAGTTCGTAGTTGGTAATTCGTAGTTTGTGACTGGTAATTAGCCGCCCGGTGTCGGATTCAGTCATTCAGTTTTTCAGTCCTTCAGCCCTTGATCGTCCGCATGCTCGGCCTGGATCGTGAATCCTTGTGTCGTCATGACCACCGTCACGTTGCCATTGATGCCGCTAACATACGCCGGAATATGATGCTCTGAAAAATAATCCCGAATCCGTTTACTGCGGAGGGAAAACCAGAGCGACTTGGGCGCAGGAACCAGCGCAGCCTTGGGATCGACCCGATTGAAAAATGCGTTCGTCGCACAACTTTCGGTGCCATGGTGGGGCACTTTGAGCAAGTCGGCCCTGAGATCAAAATTGCTTTGGGCCAGCCATGTTCCCAGGGGAGAATTTAGGTCACCAGTGAAAAGCGCGCGAATCGGACCGTGGCTGAGGCGCACAATGATGCTGGTATCATTGATATCTGTTTTTCCGATGGGCGTGTGGACGCCGTCGTAAAGACAAATGACATCGAGCGACGCGGTCTGGCCGTCCGCCAGCGGGACTTCGATCAGCCGGTCTCCGGCCTTGGGCCGAAAATAGGGGATCTGTTTTTCGCGCAAAAGTTGCAGCACCGACGTCATATCGTCCCAATCGGCCAGCGGTGTAAGCTTATGCTCGTAATCCATCTGTTCCCGGGTGGCCGGAATATTGCAGGCCACCCGGTCAACTTTGATGCCCGAGTTAACCAAATCCCGCAGGCGTCCATAGTGGTCTTTGTGAAAGTGCGAGATAATCACCAGGTTGATATGCCTGATTTTGTGGCTTTTCAGAAAAGCCAGGGCTGTGCCGGGAGCGTCCATGGCATCGGCAATATCAATGAGCACGTTTGAACCGTCGGGAAACTCGATCAAGTGACAGTCGGCCTGGACCTCCCCTGGCGCGACATTGATCATGGTCCAACGCGTCTCCTCGCTGTGCCGGTGGCACGAGATGAGACAAAACAGGAGCGGCAAGGCCAGCAACCAACGCTGAACACTGAACACTGAACGCTGAACGCTGAAGCTTCCTTCTTCGCCAAGGCTGCGACGGACAAGATGGAGGGCAGGAAAGATTGCGAAGGTTCGTTGGAATCTCACCTTCCAAGGCTACCAATCCTGCCAAACTGTTACAGAAGAAAACAAAGGTAACGAAGAGCTGCTGGTAGTTTTGTGATCAAAGGCCATGCTTCGCCAAGGCTACGCATGGCGCGGCAAAAGCGAGCCTGCTTGGAAATTTGGCACAAGCCAACACTAGTCGCTACGTTTCCTTGGTTGCCGTCCATGTCCTTGCTTGGGACCCTGAGCTTGCCGAACGGGCTTGTCGAAACGGTTCAGGGCTACTAAGTCCTCCAGACTGGTTAGCAGTTTGTCGGAGATGAGCTTGGCCCGGATTGGGACGCACCGCTGCGCCACAAGGCACCCGAGCGTATCACCTTGCACGAAATCAAATCCGCCGTCATTTATCGGCTCGAACAATGCGCCAAGAAGGGCTGCGGCCGGGGCTTGCTCTTATTGGCGTAGCATGTATTTCTCCGCACTTTGTTCAGGCTGTTACTATAATAATATTTAACGTTAATCTATGTTTAATCTGAGATCAATCGGTAGCAACCTCATCGAGAGCAATGAAGGGATTTTAACGACGCCTGCTCACCGGGACTTAGAATTTGCCTATACTGACGACACGAACTGGCTTGCGGTTGAAGGAACCTCTTTTTGGTACCGGCATAGAAATCGATGTTTTTTGGCCATCCTCCAAAGATTCCAACCAACCGGACCCGTGTTTGAAATTGGCTCAGGCAATGGCAGCGTGGCCATGACATTGCAATCTGCAGGTCTGGAAGTCGTTGCGGTAGAACCCACCGTCAAGTCGGCTTTGGCATCTCGCAAGCGCGGGGTAAATTGCGTGATCTGTGCAAAAATAGAAGAAGCTGGTTTTGACGATGGTGCACTTGCCAATATCGGACTTTTTGATGTCCTTGAACACATTGAGGATGATATCGGTTTCGTCAGGCAGCTTCGCAAATTAATGCCCCTTGGGGGCTATTTTTATTGTGCCGTCCCCGCCTGGAATATGCTTTGGTCATCAGAAGACGCTGCCGCAGGGCATCGCAGACGCTATTCCTTACGCCGACTAAGTAATATTTTTGAGACCGCCGGATTTAAAATTGAGTATCGAACCTATTTTTTCGCTCCACTCCTTCTGCCAATTGTCCTGTTGCGTACGATACCAACTGCTTTGCGGTTAAGAACCTTTCGCACGGCTGAGCTAAGCAATAAAGAGCATACTTTGCCAAAGGGTGTGATCGGGTCTTTTTTAAACACGGCGTTGGAACGCGAAGTCCAGTGTCTTAGCCGTGGGGGAGTGAAGCACATTGGCGCAAGCTGTCTCCTCGTAGCGCGGGCTTGTTAAGCGGCTCTCCTTCCAAAGCAACCTACTGCCGTTGAAAATCGGAATCATCCAATCCAATTATCTGCCTTGGAAAGGTTATTTCGACCTCATCCATGATGCTGACCTCTTCATTTTTCACGACGACCTGCAATACACCAAGAATGACTGGCGCAATCGCAACAAAATTAAAACGCCCCAAGGGCTTGCCTGGCTGACAATTCCGGTTGGAACCGATGAGCACCGCCTAATCAATCAGGTCAGGCTGCCAGCAGATGGGAGTTGGGCTCAGCGTCACTGGCAATTATTGACTGAGCACTATCGTGCGGCACCCTATTTCAAGCATTGCGAAGCATTTTTTCGTGACATATACGAACGCATGCCTTGGGCGACACTTTCAGAACTGAATCAGCATCTGATCACAAAAATTACAAAGGAATTTCTCGGGATTGATAAGTTGTTTGCACGCTCGGAGCAGTTTTCATTGCAAAGCTCCAAGCAAGACAGGGTACTGGAACTTCTCCATGCGGTTCGCGCCACCGCTTATGTTTCCGGCCCGGCTGCAAAAACCTACATTAATCCGGAGCGGTTTGCCCGAGAAGGCATCGAACTCATATGGAAGGATTACAATGGATATCCGGAATATCCGCAATTTTATCCGCCATTTGAGCACTCGGTTTCGATCATGGACTTGCTATTCCAAACCGGCCCTGCCGCGGCTGATTATATCTGGGGCTGGCGCAAGGCCGGCTGAAATTTGAGCTTTGTATGAAGATATTTTCCATTGTCGTTCCAGTTTATCAGAACGAAAAGAACCTTCCTGATACGATACCTGTGCTGCTTGCCCTGGAGCATTTGCTGCCTGGTTATCGCGTCGAACTCGTGCTGGTGGATGATGGTTCGCGGGATGCGTCACGTGCACTCATCTTGGATTTTGCTAACCGTCATCCGGATCGAATTTGCGCAGTATTTTTGACGCGAAATTTTGGCCAGAACGCCGCAACCCAGGCCGGTTTGCGCCACGCCAAAGGCGATTGCATGGGAGTAATTTCATGCGATCTGCAGGAGCCGTACAAGGAATTCGTCACCATGGTGCACGCTTGGGAGCAGGGTGCAAAATTTGTCCTCGGCGAACGCGTCGAGCGCATGGAGAATTGGCTGCACCGCAGGATTTCAGGTTGCTATTGGTATCTGGTCCGTCGCTTTGCCTTTACCGATTACCCGCCGATGGGTTTCGATTTCTGCCTTCTCGACCGTCAGATCGTTAATGACGTAAATCAGATCAATGAAAAGAACTCTTCGATTTTCACCCTCATCTACTGGCTGGGTTATGCTCCGCATCGGATTCCTATTTGCCGGATGCAGCGGACGAAAGGGAAATCACAATGGCATTTTTGGAAGAAGGCCAAATTTACAACGGATACATTAATTGGGTTCACTTACCTGCCGGCACGAATAATCACAGCGGCCGGTTTGATCAGCTCGATGCTATGCCTCGTCTATTTGGCGGTGGTGATCGGCTTAACCCTTTTCCGGCATCATGGGCCGGTTGGCTGGGCGACGCTCGCTGGATTACTGCTTCTTTTGGGCGCCGTGATTCTCTTCTCGCTGGGAATCCTGAGCGAATATCTGTTGAGGATACTGGATGAAACCAGGCGGCGGCCTACGTTCGTTGTTGAACGTGTCATTGAACCCTGCACTCCGAAAGAAACAAATTAAAACCTCCCGAAAAAATTTAGCACCCTGCCTCACGAGATGTTTTATCCTCAAGCCATTCAAACTTGAACAATCCATCAAAGCCCACTGGGAAAAACTATTTTCCCGAACTCGACGGGCTTCGTTTCATTGCCTTTTTCGGTGTTTTTTGCCGTCATTGCTGTCATGTTTCGCCTGCGGGAAAACTATTTTCGCTCGATTCCGTGATGGATGCGGGTGTTTTCGGCGTCGATCTTTTTTTCACCCTCAGCTCCTTCTTGATCACGAGACTGCTTCTCGCAGAACAAGCAGCCGGACAGATTTCAGTAAGGAATTTCTATATCCGACGCGCGCTGAGAATCTGGCCGCTTTATTTCACCTTTCTGGCCGCGAGTCTGGCGCTTGCCCACTTTGCGCATATCCGGGACATCGGCTGGGCGTATTGGCTCACGTTCTTTACTTTTACCGGTAACTGGGCTTGCGCCTTTTGGGGTTATCCGTCTTCATATATCTTTCCCCTTTGGAGTGTCGGGGTTGAAGAGCAATTCTATCTGGCCTGGCCTCTTTGCATTAAGTTCCTCGGACGACGCACCTTTGTCGGAATGTGCGCAGCAATATTCACCATGTCCATGGCCGTGAAGGCGGGCCTGGCCCTTTCGGGGGCAGTTCATCCCGCGGCCTGGTGCAATACCTTTGGCCGTCTTGAACCGATTGCCCTGGGAGCCCTGCTGGCCTGCCACAAATCCGAGACTCTTCCAGCAAGCGAACCTGTCTTATGGCTTAGACTGCTTCTGGCTCTCGTTATTGTGGTGATTGCAAATGTATTCTTCCCGTGGAATCACGTGACGCTCGGCTCGGGACTAATAACCTATCCGTTGGTGGCTTTGGCGAGTGCAGTATTTATCGGCACGGCAATGCATTCCTCCAGCCTTCGGAGAGTTTTGAGCATTCGCCCTCTTGTTTATCTTGGTCGCATTTCGTATGGGCTGTATGTCTTTCACATAGGATCACTGTATCTTTCAGACGCTATGTTTAGCCACATGGTTAGAAATTGGGGCGGAGCGACATTGTTACGTCCAGCTATAGCATTCACGATAACGATATTGTTCGCAGTCATTTCGTATGAACTCATGGAGAAATATTTCCTCAGGTTGAAATTGCGTTTTACCCGAATAGAATCACGGCCTGGCGGATAAAGCATGGGTTGAGCCCCCCTCATGCGTCTTTCGACTTTGCTGAGCTGCGCAGTCAACGGTCAGCAATGAGACGTAATTCTACCTTTTGCCTGTATGGATCTATCTTAGATGGCGCTTTCTCCGAGGTTGAAACCATCAACGATTTGAAACTAGATTCCTGGCTCCATGCTGCTTTCCATTGTCGTCCCGGTTTACAACGAGGAGAAAAACATCCCGGAGTTTCTCCGTCGCCTGCAGCCCATCCTTTCCGGCCTCACCGGGGATTATGAAATCATTTTTTCCCTCGACCCTTCCCCGGATCGGACGGAAGCCATCATCCTGGAACACCGCGCAGCGGACGAGCGCATCAAGCTGCTGAAGTTTTCCCGTCGCTTCGGCCAGCCCATGGCCACGCTCGCCGGCATGCAGTATGCGAATGGCGACGCCGTGGTCGTGATGGATGTGGATCTGCAGGATCCGCCGGAGCTGCTCGGTGAAATGATGGCCAAATGGCGGGAAGGTTATGAAGTGGTCCTGCCCCAACGCCGCCATCGAACCGGTGACACCTGGTTGAAAAAATTGGTCTCCGCCATCGGCTACAAGGTCATCAATAAAATTGCCGACGTGAAAATTCCGCCCAATACCGGCGACTTTCGCCTCATGTCGCGCCGGGCAGTCAACGAGATCGTGCGCCTCAAGGAATGCCACGGCTTTCTCCGCGGCATGGTGGCCGTCGTCGGTTTCAAACAAGTCATCATCCCTTTTGACCGGCCGCCGCGTTTCGCCGGCCAGACCAACTACAACCCTTTTCTCGGCTCGCTGCGCATCGGCTTCAACGGCCTTTTCTGTTTTTCCACCTACGCCCTCACGCTCGCAACCAAGGTGGGGTTCATCATCGCCGGGGGCTCGTTCCTGTTGATGACGGCTTATCTTTTCTACAAGTTCATGGGCTGGGAAATCCTCTGGGGCAATCCGACCCTCGTCATCCTGGTGTCTTTCCTGGGCGGGGTTCAGCTCATCAGCGTTGGCATCCTGGGCGAATACATCGGCCGCATTTACGAGGAAGTCCGCGCCCGGCCGAAATTCATTGTCGATCGCGCGGAAGGATTTGAAAAAACCAAGCCGTAATTGGTAGTTAGTATTTTGTAGTTGGTAGTTGGTAATTCGTAGTTTGTAATTCGTCGCTGGTAGTTTGGATTTGGCAGTTAGCTCGGACGCCCTCCTTCGCTCTCCGAGCTATTGAGGACACGGCAAGTGTTGGATCGAAACCAACTACTAACGACTAATTACAAACTACTACGGCCTTTCCCCATGCAAAAAGCTTTTATCACCGGCACCGCCGGATTCATTGGCAGCAGCCTCGCTGATCGCCTGCTCGCCGACGGGAAAATCGTCGTCGGCTGGGACAATTTCTCCACCGGCCAGGAGAAATTCATCGAAGGCGCGCTGAAAAACCCGCGCTTCTCGCTCGTGCGTGGCGACAACCTGGATCTCGCCGCGCTGACCCAGGCGATGACCGGTTGCGATTTTGTGTTTCACCTGGCGGCCAACGCCGATGTGCGCTTCGGCACCGAGCATCCACGCCGGGACCTCGAGCAAAATACGATTGCCACCTTCAACGTCCTCGAGGCCATGCGGGCCAATGGCATCAAGCGCATCGCCTTTTCCTCCACCGGTTCCACTTACGGCGAGGCTGCCGTCATTCCCACGCCCGAAGACGCGCCGTTTCCGATCCAGACCTCCCTTTACGGTGCGTCGAAGGTCGCCGGTGAAAGCATGATCGCCGCCTATGCCGAGGGCTTCGGCTTCGAAGCCTACATTTTTCGCTTTGTTTCCATCCTCGGCGAACGCTACACCCACGGCCACATCTTTGATTTCTACCAGCAGCTCACCGAGCATCCCACCTGGCTCAAGGTCCTCGGCGACGGCACCCAGCGCAAAAGCTACCTTTACGTGCAGGACTGTATCGACGCCATCCTGCACGTTACCCGCCTCGGCACCGCGCGCGACGCCCAGCATCGCACGCAAATCTACAATCTCGGCGCACCCGAGTATGTGCAGGTCAAGGACAGCATCGGTTTTATCAGCGGGGCGCTCGGCCTGAAACCGGAGCTGCGCTATACCGGCGGCGACCGCGGCTGGATCGGCGACAACCCGTTTATCTTTCTCGAAACCAAAAAAATCCAGGCCACCGGCTGGAAACCCAAGCTGACCATCGAGCAAGGCATTGTGAACACCCTCCGCTGGCTCGAGGCCAACCGCTGGATTTATGAACTTCGGAAATGACCCGTTTGAACCACTGATGAACACTTATTCTCACTTATTAGTTCGGATCGGATTTTTTAACCGCGGATGGACACGGATGAACACGGATACAGATCGGACTTTTGACCACTGATGAACACTTATAAGCACTTATTTTACCACGGATAACACAGATAAACACGGATTGGATTTAACCACTAATTGTCGCTAATGTGCACTAATAGGCTGCTGAGAAACTTTGCTGGCCGTCGTTGCGATCAGAAAACGCTGCCGCAGCGCTTTCTGGCGCAACCCGACGGCCAACACGGCCTGCGGCCGTGTGCTGCGAACGCAGCACAGTTTTCCAGCAGCCTTTTTCCTCCTTGCCGTCCGTGTGAAACAAAATTAGTGCCGATTAGTGAAGATTAGTGGTTCAAATGTATGAAATCAAATGAGTGACTCCTTGCGCATCACCGTCCTCGGGCTCTGGCACCTCGGTTGCGTCACCGCAGCCTGCAGCGCGAAGCATTTCCAAGTTACCGGGCTCGATTTTGACGCCGGCACGGTCGCAAAACTAAACACCGGCCACGCCCCGCTGCTCGAACCCGGGCTGGACGAACTCATTTCCGCCAGCCTCGCCGCCAAGCGGCTCACCTTCACAACCGATGCAGCGGCGGCCTGCGCCACCGCCGATGTGCTCTGGCTTTGCCATGATACGCCGGTGAACGAGAGCGACGAGTCGGATGTCGACTCCGTGCTGGACAGTTTGCGCCGCAGCCTGCCGCACCTGCCGGCGGGAGCCCTCGTGCTGGTTTCCGCCCAATTGCCCGTCGGCACCTGCCGCCAGCTTGAAGCCGAGTTTCCGCAATTTCACTTTGCGTGCTCGCCGGAGAACCTGCGCCTGGGCAAGGCCATCGATGCTTTCACCAAGGCGGATCGCGTGATCGTCGGCATCCGCAGCAACGCGAAAAAGCCGCTTCTCGAAAAAATCTTCGCTCCATTCACCGCCAAAGTGATTTTCATGCGCACTGAGTCGGCCGAAATGGTGAAGCACGCCCTGAATTCATTCCTGGCCGTTTCCATCACCTACATCAACGAAATCGCCCGGCTCTGCGAGCACACGGGAGCGGACGCAAAAGAAGTCGCCGCCGGCTTGAAGAGCGACGTCCGCATCGGCCCCCGCTCCTATCTTGGTCCCGGCGGACCGTTTGCCGGCGGCACGCTGGCCCGCGATGTCGTCACCTTGACGAAACTGGGCGCCGCCGCCGGCGAAACCCTGGCCGTCATCCCGGCGATCAAGCAAAGCAACGATCTGCACCGCGGCTGGGCCCTTCGCCGGCTGCAATCCCGGCTCGGCGACTTGCGCGGGCGCCCCATCGCCGTGCTCGGCCTGGTTTACACCCCCGGCACCGATACGCTCCGCCGCAGCGCCGCGATCGAACTTTGTCGCGCGTTGCTCACCGCCGGGGCCCAAGTCCGCGCCTTTGATCCAGCCGTAAAGCAATTGCCGGACGAGTTCGCAAAAGTAGCGGTCAGTCCTGATATCGCGGCCGCAGTCCATGGCGCCGACGCCGCCGTCGTCTGCACCGAGTGGCCGCAATTCCGGCAGGCGGACTGGCCCAACCTCGCTCCGACGATGCGCCAGCGCGTGTTTATCGATGCCAACCGGTTTCTCGAAAAAGAATTGCTTCCCGTGCCCGCCGTTGAACACCTATCGGTTGGCCGCGCAGGCGGCTAATAAGTAGTAATTGGTAGTTTGGATTTAGTCGTTGGGCGGTTGTAGTTGGTAATTCGTAGTTGGTAGTTTGTAATTGGTTTCGAGCCAACGCTTGCGTCCGAACCAACTACCAATTTCCAATTACTAACTACAATCTCCCCTCCCCCACCCAAATGAAACTAAAGGGCCTCAACGCACTTGTCACCGGCGGCAGCCAGGGATTGGGCGAGGCGATCGCCGAACATTTCCTGCGCGCGGGCGCGAACGTGGTTATCTGCGCCCGCGGCGAAAAAGAGCTCCTGGCGACCCGCGCCAAACTAGCCGGGCTTTTCCCCGCGCAGAAGATTCTCGCGAAGACCTGCGACGTCGCGGACGAAAGTCAGGTCAACGCGCTCGTTGACTTTGCCCTGCGGGAGCTCGGTCCGTTGCACATTCTCGTCAACAACGCCGGCATCTACGGCCCCAAGGGCCCGACCGAATCCGTCGATCTGGCCGCGTGGCGGCAGGCCATGGAGGTAAATCTCTTCGGCGTCTTGTTGCCGTGCCGCGCCGTCATCCCGCATTTTAAAAAGGCCGGGCGCGGAAAAATCATCATCATCTCCGGCGGCGGCGCCACCAATCCCCTGCCCAACATCAGCGCGTATGCCGCCAGCAAGGCGGCGGTCGTTCGCCTGATGGAGACGCTGGCCGAGGAATTGCGGTCCTTTCAGATCGACGTCAACGCCATCGCCCCGGGCGCGCTGGCCACCCGGCTGGTTGATGAAATCCTGGCCGCCGGGCCGGAAAAAGTCGGCCAGGCTTTTTTCGACAAGAACAAGCAATGGAAGGAAACCGGCGCCGTCCCGCTCTCCCTCGGGGCTGAACTCGCCGTGCACCTCGCCAGCGCCCAGGCCGACGGGATCACCGGCAAACTGATCAGCGCCCAATGGGATCCGTGGGCCAAACTGCATGAACATCGCGACGAACTCGCGAAAAGCGACATTTACTGCCTGCGACGCATCGTGCCGGAGGACCGTGGGCTGAAATGGTAAAGAGAAGTAATTGGTAATTCGTAGTTGGTAGTTGGTTTCGATCCCACGCTTGCCGTGCCCTGAGCCAGCTTGCCTTGAGTTTGCCGAATAGGTCGAAGGGCGTCCCTGCTAACTACCAAATCCCAACTACCAATTACCAAATACCAAAACTATCTCCGCCTGAATACGCGGTAATTCAACAGCAGAAAAACCACTAGTGTCGAAGGCGGCACAGCCACCGCAGTGGACCACAATTTATCCAGCCCAAAAACATCCAGGCCCAGCCGGAAAAGCGAAAAGTTGATCACGAAACTCAACGCCGCCGTGGCGAGATATTCGCCCAGCTGGCGCAAGGTATCGGCCCGCATGCTCGGCAATGCCCAAAACCGGTTCAATAAGTAATGGGTCGAGGTCGAGCCCATGAAGGAAAGCGTGAAGGCGAGATTTGTGCCCAGCCGGGCCAAGAGCAGCTTCATGCTCGCCATCTGCACCAGGTAGGCCGTTCCGCCGACAGCAAGAAACCGAAAAAACCTCACTTGCGTCTCGCGGCGGGTCAGGATGCGCTTGAACATTCATTACCCGAATGAGCAAAGTCGTTCCACCGCAACTTTTATTCGCCATCATTGGCTGCGGCGTCATTGGCCGGAAACGGACGGTTGCGCTCGGCAAGATTCCCGGACTGGCGCTGGGCCATGCGTGCGATCTTGACGCGGCGCGCGCCGCCGATCTTGCCCAGCTCGCGCCTAGCTGCAAATCCACGACCGATTTAAATGTGGTGCTAGCCGATCCGGGCGTGCACGCCGTCATCGTCTCCACCCTCAACGCTTCACTCGCCCCCATCACCCTATCGGCCGTGCGCGCGGGCAAGCATGTGCTCGTGGAAAAGCCCGGAGCACTCCATGCCCGCCAGCTTCGCGAAATCCGCGATGCCGCGGCCGTGACCGGCGCGCTCGTCCGTCTCGGCTATAACCACCGCTTTCATCCCGCGTTGCAAAAAGCCCGCGAGCTGATCGACGCCGGCGCGCTCGGGCCGTTGATGTTCCTGCGCGCCCGGTACGGCCACGGCGGGCGCAAAGGCTACGACCGCGAGTGGCGCGCCGATCCCAAACTTTCCGGCGGCGGCGAACTCATTGACCAGGGCGTGCATCTGATCGACCTCGCCGGCTGGTTCCTCGGTGACTTTGCAACCATCGAAGGCCACGCCGCGACTTATTTTTGGGACATGAAAGTGGACGACAATGCCTTCCTTTCACTGCGCACGCCGGCCGGCCAGACCGCGTGGCTGCACGTGAGCTGCACCGAATGGAAAAACCTGTTTTCCCTCGAGATCTATGGACGCGATGCAAAACTTGCCATCGACGGCCTCGGCGGCAGCTACGGCCTCGAGCGGCTCACCTATTACAAAATGCTCCCGCAGATGGGCCCGCCCGAAACGACCACCTTTGAATATCCGAACGGTGACGATTCATGGGGCAATGAGACACGCGCCTTCATCGACGACATCCGCCTCGGCCGCGAACCCACACCAGGATTGCGCGAAGGCATCCGCTCGCTCGAAATCGTCGAGACCATCTATCAAAAGAGCGGCTATCCCCTCCGCTGACGCGGATCACAGATTGCAAATTTCAGATTTCAGATCATCTGCCTACGCCTTTAGCCTTTCTCTTTCCCAATTTCCTGCTTTCTAAGCCTCACCCATGATCATCACTCGTTCGCCTTTGCGCGTTTCCCTCGGCGGCGGCGGCACCGACCTGCCTTCCTATTACCGGGAGCACGGCGGCTTTCTCGTCGGCGCGGCGATCGACAAGTACGTTTACATCACGCTGCATCAGACCTTCGTGCAGGAATTGATCGTGAAATACTCCAAGCTCGAACGCGTCGCCTCGGTTGACCAACTCGAGCACCCGATCATCCGCGAAGCCATGAAATTTGTGGGCATCGCCGCGCCCAACCTCGAACTCACTTCCATGGCCGATATTCCGGCGGGAACAGGACTGGGTTCATCTGGAAGTTTTACGACGGCTCTTTTGAAGGCGCTGCATTCCCTCAAAAAAAACATCATCCACCCATCCGAACTCGCAGAGCAGGCTTGCCACATCGAAATTGAAAAGCTCGGCGAACCTATTGGCAAGCAGGACCAGTACATCGCGGCCGTCGGCGGCATCACCGCGTTCACCTTTCACCCGGACGGCCGCGTCGAATACCGGCCGTGCAAAATCTCCGAGGAAACACTCTTTAACCTCGAGGATAATTTATTGCTCTTCTTCACCGGCTACTCGCGCAGCGCCTCGGGCATCTTGAAAGACCAGAATGACCGCTCGAAGAAAAACGACCCGGCGATGCTTGACAACCTGCACTTCACCAAGGAACTCGGCCACAAGTCGCTCGCCGCGCTCGAGGGCGGCAACCTCGAGGAGTTCGCGCGTCTCATGGACGTGCACTGGCAGCGCAAGAAAGCCCGCAGCTCCGGCATGAGCAATGACTGCATCAACCAATGGTATGACCATGCCATGGCCAGCGGCGCGCTCGGCGGCAAACTCATCGGCGCTGGCGGCGGCGGGTTCTTGATGTTCTACGCCGGCGACAAGGCAAAACTCCGCCACTCCATGCGCGAAAAGGGCCTGCAGGAAGTGCGCTTCCGCTTCGACTTTGAAGGCACAAAAGTTGTCGCCTAGCGTTGAAAAGCGAAATTCGATGTCTTCGCCTTCCGCTTTTCGCTTTCCGCCTTCCGGCATGCCTGTCGCCATCCTCGCCGGCGGGCTGGCCACGCGGCTGCGGCCCCTCACGGAGAAAATTCCCAAGCTTCTCGTCGAGGTGGCGGGCGAGCCTTTTTTCTCCCACCAAATTCGTCTGCTGAAAAAAGCCGGGCTCACCCGCCTAGTCCTTTGCGTCGGCTATCTCGGCGAAAAAATCGTCGGGCTCTATGGCGATGGCTCGAAGTGGGGCGTGCAGATCGAATATTCCTTCGATGGCGACGAACTTCTCGGCACCGGCGGGGCGCTCATCCGCGCCCGGCCAAAACTCGGCGATGCGTTTTATGTCCTCTACGGGGATTCATACCTGCCCATCGACTATCGCGCCGTGGGTCAGTTTTTCCGGAAATCCAACCAGCTCGGGTTGATGACGGTTTACGAAAACCACGGGCACTACGACACCAGCAATGTCCAGTTCGAGGCGGGCGAGATCAAGATTTACGACAAGAAGAACAAAACGCCACAGATGCACCACATTGACTATGGGCTTGGGGTATTCCGCGCCGCGGCGTTTGACGGATTCCCGCGCGACGCCGTCGTCGATCTGGCCGATGTGCAAAAGTCCCTCGTCCTGAAAAAACAACTCGTCGGCTACGAAATTGAAGACCGCTTCTATGAAATTGGCTCACCCGAAGGATTAAACGAATTGGACGCTCTGCTGAAAAAGACTGAAGAGAGACAGCCCAGATTTTGAACCATTGATCTACACTTATGCTCAGACAGCTGATAAAGCCCGACTCCGAACATTGCCAACAACCATTTCAGCTTCTTAACCGCGAATGGACGCGAATTAACGCGAATATTTTCCCGCGGATAAAAATCTGCTCGGAATCCGCGAGTATCGGCGTCATCCGCGGAGAAAAACCAACTACCAAACCCCAACTACAAATTACCAATAGCAAATTTCAGCCTTTCAGTTCTTCAGCCATTCAGCCATTCAGCCATTCAGCCATTCAGCCATTCAGCCATTCAGTCTTTCCCTCCCATGTCCTACTCCGTTCAACATCTCAAGGAAACCGCCGACATTGTCGCCAAGATCAACCCGTCCGATTGCGAGAAATGTGTCGCTGAGCTTCGCGGCGTGCGCGAACGCGGCGGACGGCTCTTTATCCTCGGGGTCGGCGGCAGCGCGGCCAACGCCTCGCATGCGGTAAACGACTTCCGAAAAATCGCCGGCCTCGAATGCTATGCGCCCACCGACAATGTCTCCGAACTCACCGCCCGCACCAACGATGACGGCTGGGCCAGCGTTTTCGTCGAGTGGCTGCGCGGCTCCCGCCTCAACGCCAAGGATGCCCTGCTCATTTTCTCCGTCGGCGGCGGTAATCTCGAGAAAAATGTCTCACCCAACCTCGTCACGGCGCTTCAGCTCGCCAAACAAGTCGGCGCGCGCGTCATCGGCGTGGTCGGCAAAGACGGCGGCTACACCGCCAAGGTCGCCGACGCCTGCGTCATCGTGCCGACGGTAAATCCCAACAATATCACGCCGCACAGCGAGGCTTTCCAAGCCGTCGTCTGGCACCTGTTTGTCTCGCATCCGGACTTGAAAGTGAACCAGACGAAGTGGGAGTCGGTGGTCACGGGCAAGGCGTGATGGCACAAAGTACCAAGTATCAGGTAACAAGTGGCAGGATTAATTGATCATCGCGGCAAATGACTCTTCGCACTTGATACCTGACACCTCTCACTTTCCAAAAAGGAGGGCCGCGGTTTTTCTGGATCGCGACGGCACGCTCAATGTCCAGGTCATCCGCAACGGCGAACCTTATGCGCCGGACAAACTCGACGATTTTCGCCTTTTTCCCGAAGTGCCGGCCGCCTGCCGTGCGCTCAAGGCCGCCGGTTTCGCGCTCGTCGTCGCCACCAACCAACCCGACGTGGGCCGTGGCACGCAGTCACAAGCCGTCGTCGAGGCCATGCATGCGCGGCTGCAACAACTCGTGCCCGAGATCGAACGCATCGAGGTGTGCTATGACCCGGGTCGAGGCGAACCGTCGCGCCGACGCAAGCCCGAGCCAGGCATGCTGCTCGATGCCGCGGCCGCGCTTGGCCTCGACCTCAAGCGCTCATGGATGGTCGGCGACCGCTGGCGCGATATCGATTGCGGCCAACGCGCCGGCGTGCGCACCGTCTTCATCGATTTTGGCTACGCCGAGAAGTTGAACACACCGCCAAATTTCACCGTGAAAAGCTTCGCCGAGGCGGCTCGAATTATCCTTGCCCAGCCTTAAGCCCAACTGCTCACTCGCCCCATGCCGTCACTTTCAGACCTCAAGGTTCAAATCTATGCCGATGGCGCCGACAAGGCAGGCATTCTCGACCTTTACGCCAAGCCTTACATCAAAGGCCTCACGACCAACCCGACTTTGATGAACAAGGCCGGCATCAAGGACTACGAGGCCTTCGCGCGCGACATCCTGCAAACCGTCACGGCCAAACCCATCTCGCTCGAGGTCTTCTCCGATGATTTTTCCGAGATGAAACGCCAGGCGCTCAAAATCGCCGGCTGGGGCAAAAACGTTTACGTCAAAATTCCCATCACCAATTCCCGGGGTGAGTCCTCCATCCCGCTCATTCGCGAGCTCGCACAACAAAAAGTTCAGCTCAACATCACGGCCATCCTCACGCTCGCCCAAGTGCGCGACGTGGCGGCCGCACTCAATCCCGCCATACCCTCGGTCGTTTCCGTCTTTGCCGGCCGCATTGCCGATACCGGCGTGGATCCCATGCCGCTCATGCGCGAATGCCGCGCGCTCCTCAAGTGCCAGCCGAAAGCCGAACTGCTGTGGGCCAGCGTGCGCGAAGTGATCAATATCCTCCAAGCCGAAGCGTGCGGCTGCGACATCGTCACCGTCCAGCACGACATCCTCGCCAAAGCCGCCAAGCTCCTCGGCATGGATCTCACCGCGCTTTCGCTCGATACGGTGCAAATGTTTGCCCGGGACGCCGCCGCGGCCGGCTTCAAACTTTGAATGCACGCTGCACGCCTTGTACCTATGCTTAAAGATAATTGGAATTTTGCGACCGGTCCGGTGGTAGGGCGGGACCGCCGGGCCCGCCGGAAAGGTATCGGCGCGCCCGGCGGTCGCGCCCTACCTCAAAGTCCAAATATTAAGAGGCGTTGGTATTAATCGACCGTTGAAGCGCCTTGCCCTGACCCTTGCACCGGCCATGCTCCCGTCCATTGTCGTTCATGACTCGTAATTCAGAGGATCCTCCCTCATTTGCCTGACAATCCTCCACTCAATCCAGACCCTGCTGACGGAAGAATTCGGGTGCCGGATTCGGTTCCGCTGGAACAACCGGCCTTTCCTTCCGCCAAGGTCATTGGCGACGAACTTTGTCGAAGCAAGGTCATCGATTCCCCGGCTGGACTGCAGTTGGAACCCATCCAGGGCAATCCCAACCGCTACGATTATTTAGCCAAAGCCAGTTTCCGGGTCACGGTCGGAAACCGGACCGTTTGTCATCTGACGGTAGGCCTCAATCTCGCCCCATTATGGGAACGCACCCAGGCTTTCGCCAGTGCTTGCCCAGAAATCACCTGCCGGCCTTTGTTTTTCCATCGATCGGGAGAATGGGATTACCTTGGCATCGAGTTCTTCGATGGACGGACTTTGGACAGCCTTGCGCTTGAGAACCTATTGACCCCGGCCGAAGCGCTCAAACACAGCGAAAAGGTTTTGGCCGCGTTGGAACGCACCCTGCAGCCATCCACCGCCGAGGCAGCGGCACGAGAAATTGACGCGTTATTCGCGCAGGTCTGCACTTTGCCGGTCTTTGCCGAATTCGATCAAGCCATCCTGCGACAAATCGTTTTCCCGTTCGTGCGCGCCGGCGCCCTGGCCGGCCCCTTTCGCATCCGCTGGACCAACGGCGACCTGATTCCCCGCAATGTGCTGGTAGATCAAGAAGGCAACGTCCGCCTGGTCGATTATGAATTCGCAGCCCGGACGCACTTCTTCGCCGAGGACGCATGGCGGTGGCGCACTTTTTCCTCCCTGCCGCCGGAAGCGCGCGATCTGCCGGGCTTGGGCAATGGTGCCGTGCCGCAACCCTGGCTCGAGGCATTCTTCCTGTTGAAACACTTCGTGCTTGCGCATGAAGTCAATGGGGCTCGCCAGGCTAACATCGATTTACGACCGGCCATCGAGCGGCTGGTCGAGATCGCCGCCCATGGACATGAGGCATTCCGCGCCAGCGTGTTCCTTCAACTACTCGCCAGCGTGCCCAAGCTGAAAGAAAGCCTCCAGCAAAAGGATCGGATAATCAGCGAAAAAGATAATGCCGTCGCCGAAACGCTTGCCTTGGGCCGGGCTGTAACAAATGACGCTCAATATGAACTTACGCGACAGCGCGATCGGCTTTACCAGCGCGAAGAAAAAATTCGCGCCATGCAGGCATCGTTTTCGTGGCAATCCACCGCACCGCTGCGGGCCTTGCGCCGCACGTTCTTGGATCGATATAACCCACCGCCATCCACCCCGCCCGACCCCGCCCGCCTTCCCAAGTTCAATTTTCCTTATTCACCGAGCGACTTTGAAGATGACATCACCCATTTCCGCCATGGATTCGATCACCCGCGCACGTGGGACCGGCTGGTCGGCCAAGTGGAAGCGCAGGGCTGGTGTTTTGCCGTCGACCAGACTCCGCTCAACGCGGTGCGTGCGCGCGTCGGCGATCGGATTTTTCCCGGCGTTTATGGCCAGCCACGCCCAGACATCGCGACCCAACATGCGCAGTTCTCCCGGGCAGCGCATTGTGGGTTTAAGATCGAACTGACCCTCGAACCCAATGACAACCTGGTCATCATCGAAGTTGGCGACGAACAAGGAAATTGGCGCCGCATTCTCACCCGCAGCCTCGGCAAAAGCGCTGCATATGAAAACTATGACCTCTGGTTACGCGCCTACGACACGCTGACACCGGCGGCGGCTGCGCGTATCCGGGAGAATCTGCAAAGATTGAAACGCCAGCCGTTCATTTCCGTGCTCATGCCCGTTTATAATACGCCGGAAAAATGGCTGTTGCGAGCCATCGAGTCCGTTCGCTCACAAATTTACACGCCATGGGAGCTTTGCATCGCCGATGATGCCTCGACCCAGCCGCACATCCGACCCCTGCTCGAAAAAGCCGCCCGGGAAGACTCGCGCATCAAGGTCGTCTTCCGCGAAACCAACGGTCACATCTCCGCGGCTTCCAATTCCGCCCTCGCTCTCGCCCAGGGTGATTTTGTCGCGCTGCTGGACCATGACGATGAAATCCGCCCACACGCGCTCGCTTGCATTGCTTTCGAACTCGATCGTTTCCCTGACGCCGACTTGATCTACAGCGACGAGGACAAGCTCCATGACAATGGCTTTCGCTACGGCCCCTATTTCAAACCCGACTGGAATCCCGATCTGTTTTTTGCCCAGAATTTCATCTGCCACCTCGGTGCTTACCGCACGACCCTGGTGCGCGAAATCGGCGGTTTTCGCGTCGGCTATGAAGGCTCACAAGACTGGGACCTGGCCATGCGCGTGATTGAGCGCATCCCGCCCGGCCATATCCGTCATATTCCACGAATCCTTTATCATTGGCGCGCGGTGCAAGGCTCAACCGCCGTGCACGTCAGCGAGAAAAATTACTCCGTGACCGCGGCCGGGAAAGTCGTGGCCGATCACTTTGAGCGGGTCGGCATCAAGGCCGTCCTCACCCCGACCAAGGGCCATTACTGGCGGGCGCGCTATCCGCTGCCTCATCCCGCGCCCTCCGTCACCCTGATCATTCCCACCCGCAACCGGGTGAATTTGCTGCGTCCCTGCGTCGTCAGCATTCTCAAAAAAACCACCTATCCCGATTTCAAAATCCTGGTCGTGGACAATGACTCCGATGAGCCGGAAACCCGTGCTTACCTGGATGAGCTGCGCCAGCACCCGCGTTGCCGCGTGCTGAACTTTCCCGGGCCTTTCAATTTCTCCGCCATTAACAATTTTGCCGTCAACCAAACCGACTCCCCGCTCGTTGGCCTGCTCAATAATGACCTGGAGGTGATCAATGGCGACTGGCTCGAGGAAATGGCCAGCCAGGCGCTGCGGCCCGAGATCGGATGCGTCGGAGCCAAGCTCTATTACCCGGATGGCCGCATCCAGCACGCGGGGCTCATCCTCGGCATCGGTGGCATGGCCGGCCATGCCTGGCACGGCTTTCCCCGGGATACTCACGGCCAGGGCTATCGCGCCCTCTTGCAGCAAACCATGTCCGCCGTCACCGCCGCCTGCCTGGTGATCCGCCGCGAAACTTATCTTAAAGTCGGCGGCCTCGACGAAGAAAACTTCAAGGTGGCCTTAAATGACGTGGATTTCTGCCTGAAGGTCCGCGCCGCCGGCTATCGGAATCTCTTCACGCCCTTTGCCGAACTTTATCACCATGAAAGCGCCAGTCGCGGGTACGAAGACAACGACGAGAAACGCCAGCGCTTCGCCCACGAAACGGAACGCCTGCAAAAGAAATGGGGCGAAGCCCTTTTCAACGACCCGGCCTACAATCCAAACCTCACGCTCGACCGGGTGGACTTCAGCCTTGCCAACCCACCGCGCATGCCGGCGTTCGGCCAGCCTGGCACCACCTAATCCCTTACCTATTTTATTCGTATCTCAATCCAGATCTTTGAGTTTTGCATGAAACGCTTCCTTGCCCCCTCCCTGCTGCTTGCCTCGCTGTTTTTGCTCATTATTGGGGCCAAATTCTCGCTCATCGATCGCTACGGTAGTGATCTGCCATATTGGGATCAATGGGATGGCGAAGCCGCCAATTTATACCGTCCATATCTGCAAGGAAAACTGAATGCAGGGGAACTTTTCAGCGCCCACAATGAACACCGGATCTTTTTTACGCGCCTGCTCGCCTTGGGTTTGCTTGAAATCAACGACCGCCAGTGGGATGCGCGCCTGCAAACCGTGGTTAACGCCCTATTGCATGCGTCCGTGGCACTGCTGTTGGCGGCCCTGGCCCTGCAGGTGCTTCCAGCGGGCAGCGCCGCTATTTTCATTGGCATGACCGCACTTCTTTTTGGGACGTCGCTCTCCTACGAAAATACGCTCTTTGGATTTCAATCGCAGTTTTATTTTTTGCTCCTTTTTTCAGTCCTCCAAATTGCCGGGACATTCCTAGCCCGCCCACGCTCATGGGCCTGGTGGCTCGCGCCACTGGCCGGAGCCGCGGCATTATTTTCCATGGCTTCGGGCCTGCTCTCGGCGCTGGCCATCCTGTTTATCGCCGCCTGGCGGGCGTGGCGTGACCGGAGGATAACGCGGGATGATGGATGGATTTTTTCGACCAATGCTTCGCTGTGCGTGGTTGGGTGGATGCTGAAAGTCGATATGCCGGGGCATGCTTATCTGAAAACCACCGATCCATGGTCCTGGTTGGACGCGTGGCTGCATCAGCTTGGTTGGCCGATGCCCACACATTGGGCCGCCCCCCTGGGCCTCGTACCCCCAGTGCTCCTGGGTCTCGCCTATCTCCGCCGAAAAATTGACGGGCCAATCGTGTGGACGCTGCTTGGCGCAAGCGTCTGGTTTTGGCTGCAAACTGCCGCCATTGCTTTTGGACGGGGTGCGGTGGAGTACGGTTGTGCCTCACGGTATTGCGATATCTTTGTCTTCGGTCTACTGGTCAATCTTCTCATCCTCGCCTTTCTCGTCACCCATGCAGTATCGCCAGTTGCGCAGCGGAGCCTGTTCATCACTACGGTTGCATTCATTGTCGTGACACTATGGGGATTCGCACAGGAGACCGTTGTCACCGGCGGGGAATATTTGAGCCCAATGCCTGGGATCAACGCCACACGCATTGCCACGGTGCGAAATTACGTCTGCACCCATGATCCATCATTTTTCGAAAAGAAGCCATGGGACGAATTGCCCTACCCGTCAGCAGGACAACTTGCTGAACTGCTCGACACGCCCGTCCTGCGCGCAGTGCTGCCTTCCTCGGTGCGTCCACCCATTGACCTTATGGCGGATGCCTCGTCCACCCATGACTTTAACCGCTATCCCCTAACCGGCCCCGCCGGCGACACCCCGTCCTCACTTAAAGCATGGCTGGCTTTCTCCGCAGTTCCACCGAAAGCTCCTGCCGCCCACTTCCTGAGCACACCGTTTTTTACTGATCACACCCGCATCAGTCTTTATGTCGCAGGCGTGAGCCACGCCCACCTGCAATTGATCGATGAAAGCGGCAGGATCCATGAACCGCTCGGCCATGTCCTTGCCCTTGGGCCATATTGGAAACGGGTCAATTTTTCCGGCGCCAAGGGACACTACCAACTCGAAGTCACACCAAACAGCCCTGGGTGGTTGGCCTTTACCCAACCATTTACCGATACGCCACTTTCTCACCTGGCCCGAAGCGCAGTTCAATTGGGACCCTCGCTCCTCGGCTTCGGTACCATGCTGGGCGTGATCGCACTGGGACTGTTCGCACGATCTGGAACGTTTATCGCCCAAGCCAAGCCCGGCGGAGCGGCTTGATCTTTGTTCTCGCTCACATAATCACGCCGGCGTTTCCTCCGAGCCTTATCCTTTGATATCTTTTGATCACAGACATCGGAACTTGTGTGGCACACTCGCCATCGTCTTTTTTGCCGCCCTGCTCCTTCGTCTCCATGGCTGGTCGACGCCTCTCTGGCACAACATCATCGATCACTCTAAGAAAACGGAAATCCTTTTCGGACATGCGCGGGATATCCGGTCCGATGATTATTTATTGGATCTTCCCATGATCATGGCCCAGGCGGCCGATCAACCTTCGTTTTCCGTCATCAACCATAATATCGGCACCGGCCAATACATGCTGGCCCCGATCAGGGTTCCGGCCAGGGATTTCATCACGTTGTATCGTCCTTTTACTTGGGGCTTTTTTCTGGGGGACGACCTGGGGCTTTCCTGGATGTGGTGGGGGCTTACGCTGGGGCTCTTCTACTCATTTTTTTTGGTTTTCATGCTGGTCAGCCGGAATCTTTTTTGGATTTCATTTTGGGCCGCTTTCGCCCTGGTTTTCTCCCCGTACTTCCAATTTTGGAGCCTGCATAAAGCTGAAATCGCCATCCACTGGGCCGGGGCGTTTGTGGCGGCAGCTTATCTGCTGGCCACACACAAGCGTTGGGTCATTTGGTGCGCGGGAATTTTCCTCGGCTGGTCCATCGGCGGGGTCGCCTTGGACCATATTTATCCTCCCATCGCCGTCAGCGTGGGCTGGCTCCTGCCCTTTGCCGGCGCGGCCTGGTGCTGGGAACATCGAAAGACCTTGCCCTGGAACGAACGCCTCCTTGATCGGGCGGGAGCCCTCGTACTCGCGCTCGCCATTGTCGGCGCCTCGCTTGGGATGTTTTTTCGCGAAGGCGGGGCCTATATTCAACTGCTCCAGAATACCACCTATCCTGGGCGCCGGTTTTCCACGGGCGGCGGATTTCCGCTTTGGGCTTTCTTCAGCCATGATTTTTTCGCCGAAACTTGCAATCGTCCCGGCTGCTGGCTGGGAAATATCTGCGAGGAGTCATCCTTTATTTTCGTGTTTCCGGCTGTCTGGGGCCTGCTCCTGGTGCTCTTGGTCCAATATCGAAGATGGTTTGATTCATGGAATCTGATCCTGGCGATCTACGTCGCCGGAGTCATGATTTACACTTACGCGGGATTCCCGGCCTGGCTGGCCCGGCTTACGCTTTTCGGGATGTCGACCGATAATCGCACGCAAATGGGCCTGGGCCTGGCCAATTTCATCATGTTGGTGGCAGCTCTTTCCAATCCACGGTTAAGGGAGTCATTAAATCCAAAAACCCGCTGGATTGGTCTTTTCCTTTGGATCTCCCTGCTTGCGGTCGGCGGCTTCTGGTTCAGTTCCCATTGGCGGCATCTCAATCTTTCCTACTGCCTGCTTGGAGTGGGCCTTCAGGTGCTTCTGGCCTGCTTGTGGTGGAGCAAGAATCTTCGGAGCTGGGGCATGGCGCTCCTCGCCCTGGCTTCGTTCGCCTATACGATCAAATTCAATCCCTGGGTCATGGGCGGCAGCGATTTCCTTTTTAAAAACCCCCTCTCGGCCAAAATCCTTGAGCTGGATCGTTCCGACCGGGGCCTTCACCAATGGGTGGTGATCAACGATAATGGGCTCAGCGAATTGCCTCGGATACTTGGCGTAAGGTCCCTGGGTGGATATCATGGCTATCCTGATTTCGACTTATTCAAGTCGTTTGATCCGGCCGGGAAATACTACTCCACGTATAACCAATGTGGATTCCTGATCTTTGAGGCGGGTGACTCCATGGAGGCGCAATTCACCTGTTCAAGCCCTGGGATTATCGTGGCGAATATCAATCCCTCATCGCCCGCGTTTGATAAAGCCGGGGTTCGTTTTTTCATTGTTCTTGGGCAGTCGTCGATCCGGGCTTTCGAAAAAAGCGGTAATTTCAACACTCTTTTCAGCCAGCCCGACAAGCTTTTTAGCCAGGCCGACAAGGCGATCTTTGAGCGCAAGCATGGTTGATGCGCTTATGTTTTGCCTCACGGCACGGTTGGCTGAAAAAACAGGTCGCATCGCCGGGAGCGGCATGCTGGTGTCAGTTTCCTGCTTCTAATGAAACACCTGCCCGTCCCTTGCACTCTCACCATCGTCGTGCCCGTCTTCAACGAAGGCCGCACGGTGCGCGAGACCCTCGACGCGCTGCTGGCCAAGCAAATCACGGGAGTCCAGTTCGAGATCATCATCGTGGAGAGCAATTCGACCGATGGCTCCCGCGACATCGTGCGCGGCTACCAGACCGATCCTCGCGTCAAGATCATCCTGGAGGACACTCCGTGCGGCAAAGGGCATGCCGTGCGCGCGGGCCTGGCCTGTGCCACCGGCGACATCATCCTCATCCAGGATGCCGACCTTGAATACGATCTCGACGATTATGAAGAGCTGCTGATTCCAATCATCACCGGCCGGCAAACCTTTGTGCTCGGATCGCGCCACGGTCCGGGCGGTTGGGCCATCCGCAAGTTCGACGACCAGCCGCTGCACGCCCTGGTCATGAACCTCGCGCACTGGACCTTCACCCTGATGATCAACATCGCGCTGGGCATCTGGCTGAACGATCCCTTCACGATGTACAAGGTCTTCCGTCGCGACTGCCTCGACGGGCTGACGTTCGAGAGCAACCGCTTTGATTTCGACTGGGAACTGCTGATGAAGCTCGTGCGCAAGGGCCACCGCCCGATCGAAATTCCCATCTCCTACAAATCGCGCTCCTTCAAGGAAGGCAAAAAGATATCCATGATTCGCGACCCGCTCACGTGGTTGCGCGCCGTGGTGAAATATCGGTTTGTTAAACTCTGAACAGTTGTTTCGTTACTCACCTCATGTCCAAAACCCTACTCGTCACCGGCTCTTCCGGTCTCATCGGCTCCGAGGTTTGCGTCTATTTTGCGCGCGAACT
>Ga0210398_10000048_pt1 | contig 146721 bp, 135 predicted proteins | sample IncBWC4OmetaG_FD_161047 | JGI IMG/M metagenome (GOLD analysis project Ga0210398, IMG submission 161047) | Forest soil microbial communities from Barre Woods Harvard Forest LTER site, Petersham, Massachusetts, United States - Inc-BW-C-4-O | ecosystem: Environmental > Terrestrial > Soil >... | reverse complement strand
CCTTCACGGGGCACCGGACGCCACTGCATGACCGCCGCTTCGCCTACGCCCTCGGGCTCCGCTACGCGACGGTCAGCCCGCTTTCCACAGGGCCCCAACAGGCGCTATGGAAATTACATGGCCGTTTTGCGCCGCTCACGGTCATTAACCATGTGGGCAGCATCTCCACCACAAATGGTAGGCACGCACTCAGCACCGAACGTCTGCGCCTGACAGCCGCGGACGTCATGACCGGCCGCGAGGTGGCAGCCCTGCTCCACGCGCCGGTCTCGACCGTCGAAGATTGGGCGCGCCGCGGGCTACTGCCGAGCGTCAAGATCGGCCGACGCCGGCTCTACGTGCGCCACCGCATCGAAGCCGTACTGACCGCCGAGCCCGACTCATAGACGCTACTTTGGTACCCACGAGCGGTACCCACGGGCAATGCATCCAGACTGGTTCCGATACTGGCAATAAAAAGCCCTGCGATTTGCGGGGCTTTTCTGTAGTGCGCCTGGGGGGAATCGAACCCCCGACCTGCGGCTTGAAAGGCCGCTGCTCTTTGGCACCCCGTAGGTTGCCGTTGACCACTGAGCTACAGGCGCGTGAGTATGGACCGGGATTGTAGTTGGATGCGCCGCCTGCGTGTGGTGAGGGATGCTGGCAAGGTCGAAACCGCGCCGACTCGCTGCCGCCTCGGCCCCTCGCAGAGCCGCCGACGGCGCTCACCCCTCGACGGCCGCGTACACCTCGTCCAGCAGCTGCGTGCGGTCGTCCAGCTGAAAGCGCTCGGCGAGGTAGGCGTCGGCGCGCTCGCGCGGCTGGCCTTCCAACGCCATGTTGAGCGCCACCAGGCGGGCGCCGTCGAGGTCTTGCTCGCCGCGCGCACCCACCGGCACCGGGCGCTCCGCTTGCCCGGACGAGGTGGCAACCGGCAACGGCTCGGGTGGGACGGCGGCAGGCAACAGCTCAGGCTGGGCGACGGGCGACGGCTCTGGCTGGGCGACAGGCGGCGACGGCTCGACCAGAGCAACCACCGGCGTTGCCGGCGGTTGCGGCACGGAGGCTGCCGGCACCTCCCCCACCTCACCGCGCAGGCTTGCCGTGAGCGCCCGCAGCTCCCCGCCGAGCACCTGCACGCGCTGGTGCAAGTCGCCGCTCACCCGTCTGAGCGTGTCAACCTCGGCGGCGAGATCGCGCAGGTAGGCGTCCACGGCGGCGCGATCGTAACCCTCGCTCACCGGGAAGCGGCGCTGCTCGCTGTGGCCGTCGTGCTCCACGATCGGCCAGCGTAGCGGACCCGCGCCAAAACGCGCGCAGCTGCGCGTGCGGCCGTTGCCGCGACTCGCGCCCTACGCCGGCACGTGCGCCGGCCGCTCTACGCCGGCTCCTTCGCCGCCCCCTCCGCCTCCTGCGCTTCGCGCAGGTCGCGGCGCAGCTCGCGGATCTCGTCGCGCAGCTGGGCGGCGTACTCGAAGCGCAGATCCTCGGCGGCCTGCAGCATCTCCTCCTCCAGCTCCACCGCGAGGCGCTCCAGCTCGTGGGTGGGCATCTCCTTGGCCTTGCCCCTGCCCCGTGCGGCGGTGCGCCGGCGGCGGCCGCCGCGGGGAACCTTGGACTCGCCCTGCAAAAACTCGGCGATGTCCGATACGCCCTTGACGATCGACGCGGCGGTGATCCCGTGCCGCTCGTTGTACGCCACCTGGATTTCGCGGCGGCGGTCGGTCTCGTCGATCGCCGCGCGCATCGCCTTGGTCTCCTTGTCGGCGTACATCAGCACTTCGCCGTTGACGTTGCGCGCGGCGCGGCCGATCGTCTGGATCAGCGAGGTCTCCCCGCGCAGGAAGCCCTCCTTGTCGGCGTCGAGGATCGCCACCAGCGACACCTCCGGCAGGTCGAGACCCTCGCGCAGGAGGTTGACGCCGACCAGCACGTCGTACTCGCCGAGGCGCAAATCGCGGATGATCTGGATGCGTTCCAGCGTGTCGATCTCCGAGTGCAGATATCGCACGCGGAAGCCCATCTCCAGCAGGTACTGCGTGAGATCCTCGCTCATCTTCTTGGTGAGCGTGGTCACCAGTACCCGCTCCTCGCGCTCCACGCGCGCGCGGATCTCGTTCATCAGGTCGTCGATCTGGTTGCGCGTGGCACGCACCTGCACCTCCGGGTCGACGATCCCGGTGGGGCGCACGATCTGCTCGACGATCCGCCCCGAGCGGGTGCGCTCAAATTCTCCCGGCGTGGCGGACACGAACAGGAGCTGCGGCGTAATCGACAGGTACTCCTCGAAGCGCTGCGGGCGGTTGTCCATCGCGCTCGGCAGCCGGAAACCGTAATCGACGAGCGTCTGCTTGCGCGAGCGGTCGCCCTCGTACATCCCCCCCAGCTGCGGCACGGTTTGGTGGGACTCGTCGATGAAGCACACGAAGTCTTTGGGGAAGTAGTCGATCAAGCAGTACGGCCTGTCCCCCGGGCCACGGCCGTCGAGGATCCGCGAGTAGTTCTCGATCCCCGAGCAGAAGCCCATCTCGCGCAGCATCTCCATGTCGTACTGCGTGCGCTGGCGCAAGCGGTGGCTCTCCAGCAGCTTGCCTTCGGACTCCAGCTGCGTGCAGCGCTCGTTCAGCTCGCGCCCGATCTCCGCGACCGCCGCCTCGATCGAGCCCTCCCTGACGTTGTAGTGGGTGGCCGGCCAGATCGCCACGTGCTCCATGTCGTCCTCCAGCAGCTCGCCGCTCACCGGGTCGAAGTGCGCTAGCCGCTCCACCTCGTCGCCGAACAGCGTGGCGCGGTAGGCGGTCTCGGCGTACGCCGGCCAGATCTCGAGCGTCTCCCCCCGCACCCGGAAGGTGCCGCGCGCCAGCGCCGTGTCGTTGCGGGTGTACTGGATCGACACCAGCTTGCGCAGGAGGCCGTCGCGGTCGATCTCGGCGCCGCGGCTGAGGATCTGCATGTTCATCTCGTACACCTCGGGCGAGCCGAGGCCGTAGATGCAGGAGACCGAGGCGACCACGATCACGTCGCGCCGGGCGAACACCGCCGCGGTGGCGGCGTGGCGAAGACGGTCCACCTCCTGGTTGATCGCCGAGTCCTTCTCGATGTACAGGTCGCGGCTGGGCACGTACGCCTCGGGCTGGTAGTAGTCGTAATAGGAGACGAAGTACTCCACCGCGTTGTCGGGGAAGAACGTGCGGAACTCGTTGCACAGCTGCGCCGCCAGCGTCTTGTTGTGGGCGATCACCAGCGCCGGGCGCTGCACCGCCTCGATCACGCCCGCCATCGTCATCGTCTTGCCGGTGCCGGTGGCGCCCAGCAGCGTCTGGAAGCGCTCGCCCTGCTCGACCCCCTCGGCCAGCGCCGCGATCGCCTGCGGCTGATCGGCTGTGGGGGTGAAGACGGAGTCGAGGCGGAAGGGAGGCATACGCGGGCGTGGGGCCTATCTAGAGTAGCCCCGTCAGCTCGGCCCCAGCTGCGCGGCGTACGTCGCCCGGTAGGCCCGCTGCGCGCTCAGCACCCGCCGTACGTATTCGCGGGTTTGCGCGAACGGGATCGCTTCGACAGTCAGTTGGCGGCCTTCGCCGCGCGCCCGCGCCACCCATTCGTCGACGTTGGTCGAGCCGGCGTTGTAGGCGGCCACCGCCAACATCTCATTGCCGTCGTAGTGGTTGAGCAGGTAGCGCAGGTAGTAGCTGCCGTAGGCGATGTTGACCGACGGCGTGGCCAGATCCCCGGTGTGGAAGCTCACGCCACCGGAGAGGTGGGCTAGGAACAGCGCGGTGCTCGGCAAAATCTGCATCAGCCCTTGGGCCCCTGCCGAGGAGGGGCGCGGGTCGAACTTGGTCTCGGCGTAGATCACTGCCGCGATCAGCGCCGGATCGAGGTGCTTTTCGGCCGCCTGCTGGCGGATCACTGATGCGTCCTGCAACGGCAACGTCAGTTCGCGCACCGCGTGCTCCAACCGCGGGGCGAACACCACAATCAACGCAATCGCCGCTGCGAGCACGGCAACCGTCGTAAGCCTGCGCCGCCCCCTCGATCCCCCTCCCCCGGAGCCGTACACCCGCGCGCCCCCGCGGCGGGTGGGGACCCGCACCGCGTACAGCTCTCGGGTGTGGCTCATCGCACCAGCATGCCAAGTATCTCCGACAGCTTCTCCCGCAACTGCGCTTCGGTGCCATCGTTGCAAACGGCGTAGGTGGCGCGCGCCGCCTTCTCGTCCTGGGAGAGCTGGCGCGCGGTGCGCTCCTGCAGCAGCTCGTGGCCGCGACCGGCCGCCCGCTCGCGGCGCAGCTGTTCAGGGGCGAAAATCGCGATCGTCGCGTCGTACAGCCCCTCCATCCCCGCCTCGAACAGCAGCGGCACCTCCACCACCGCGGCGCGCGGAGGCGGCGAGTGAGTGCGAGCCGCCGTCAGCCACTCCCCCACCCGCTCGCCCACCAGCGGCCACAGCAACCCCTCCAGCCAGCGCCGCTCGTCGTCGTCGGCGAACGCGTGCCGCGCCACTGCCGCGCGGTCGACCGCTCCGTTGGGCGCCACTTCAGGTCCCCAGCGCTCCACCACCGCGTCGCGCAGGCGCGGGTCGCCGGCGTACAGCTCGTGCACCACGGCGTCTGTGGACAACACCGCGGCGCCGAGACGCTCCAGCGCAGCCAGCGCCGTCGACTTGCCCGCACCGATGCCGCCGGTCAGCCCGATCAGTGGGACCGACCGCTGCGCCTGCGCCACGGGATGCCGGTCAGCTCTGGGCAGCGTCGCCGGCGGGCGCCGGATCTGGCTCGGCGACCGCGGACGGTTGCTCGGCGGGGCTTTCGGGCGCCGCTGCCTCGTGGGCAGCCGGCTCGGTCGCGGAAGACTCGCTCGCAGCCGGCTCGGCTGCTTCGGGCTCCGACTCCTGGCTCTCAGCCTCGGCCTCGGCTGGCGGCGCCTCAGCAACCGCTTCGTTGGGCGCCTCAGCCACGGTCTCGGCCGGCGCCGCCACCTCCAATGCCGGCTCGGCCGGCTCGGCATCCTCGGCCGCGGTCTCCGCGGTCCCCTCGCCCTCCGATGCCTCCAGGGCCTCGGGCGCCACAGCCTCTGGCGGCACGACCTCAGACGCCACAGCCTCGGGCACCGTGGCCTCGGCTTCGGGCGCCACAGCCTCAGGCGCCACAGCCTCAGGCGCTGCACCCTCGGACGCCACGGCCTCAGGCGCTGCAGCCTCAGGCGCTGCACCCTCGGACGCCACGGCCTCAGGCTCCACAGCCGGTTGCTCTTTGCGTTTCAGCGGCAGCACCTGCCCCTCGACGCGCTTGGCCGACAGCGACAGGCGCCGGCGCTCGGAGTCGATCTCGAGGATCTTCACGCGGATGTCGTCGCCCGGGTGCACCACCTCGCGCGGGCTTTCCACGTGGTGGGCGGCCAGCTCGGAGATGTGCACGAGACCCTCCACGCCGTCGAGGATCTCGACGAACGCGCCGAACGTCACAACCTTGGTGACGGTGCCTTCCAGCTCGTCGCCGATGTTGTAGGTGTCGATGATCCGCTGCCACGGGTCTTCCTGGGTCTGCTTGAGTCCCAGCGAAATGCGCTGGCGGTCGCGGTCGATGTCGAGCACCTTCACCTGCACGGTGTCGCCGATGTTGAGGATCTCGGAGGGGTGGTTGACGTGCGACCAGGAAAGCTCGGAGATGTGGATCAACCCGTCGATCCCGTCGAGGTCGACGAACGCGCCGAAGTCGACGATGTTGGAGATCTGGCCCTCCACCACGAGGCCGGGCTGCAGCCGGTCGAGGATCTGCTGGCGCACCTCCTTTCGCTCCTCCTCCAGCACCGCGCGGCGCGACAGCACCACGTTGTTGCGTGAGCGGTTGAGCTCGATCACCTTGGTCTCGATTTTGGTGCCCATGTACTCGTCGAGGTTGGGCACGCGGCGAATGTCCACCAGCGAGGCCGGCAAAAAGCCGCGCACTCCGAGATCGATGATCAACCCGCCCTTCACGACCTCGATCACGTTGCCCTCCACCGGCTGGCCCGACTCGGCCGCCGCCTCGATGCGCCGCCACGCCTTCTCGAAGCGGGCGCGCTTCTTGGACATGATCAGGCGGCCGTCCTGGTCCTCCTTGGTGAGGACGATCGCGTCGACCTCCTCGCCCAGCTCCACCTCGTCGTGCGGGTCCACCGACTTGCGGATCGACAGCTCGGCGGAGGGGATGACGCCCTCGGACTTGTAGCCGATGTCGACCAGCACCTCGTCCTTGTCGATCCGCACCACGCGGCCGGTCACCACCTCGCCCTCCTCGAAGGGCTGCATGGTGGCGTCGTAGTTGGGGACGATCTGCCCGTCGATTTCGAGCAGAAGGCCGTTGGATCCCTCGACCACGTGGGCGTCGGGTTTCTCGATCAGAGCTTGCACCGGTCGAAGCCTAGCGCAGCGCGCCCGGTGCGCGCCGGCCAGCCCCTCACGAGGGTCGGGCGGGCGCGGCGCGCTCGTATGATTGACGGCGTGCCGGTGCGAGCAACCAAGCGAGGTGAGGAGCGCACGCCTCTGGAGCGCGACTGCGACGTGCTGGTGTGCGGCGCCTCCTTTGCCGGCCTCGCGGTGGCCCGCGAGCTGGCCGGCTGCGGCGCACGGGTGCTGGTGATCGACCGCTACGAGATCGGCGAGCGCCAAACCTCCGCCTGCGGCGTTCCCACCACCTGGCTGGACGCCCTGCAGCTGCGCGGTGCGCTGCGCCAGACGTTTGGCGAGCTGCTGGTGCACACCCCCTGGCGCAGCTCGCGCTGGAGGCTGCCGTGGACGTTTTCGACTTTCGACTACCGAGAGCTGTGCGCGCTGATGTGGGAGCAGGCGCGCACCGTCGACACCGAGTTCGAGACCGCCACGGTGCGCGAGCGCGTGGGTCACACGGTGCACACCGACCGCGGCGAGCTGCGCGCCCCGCTGATCGTCGACGCGCTCGGCTGGCGGCGCACGCTCTCGCGCGCTACCCCGATCCAGCCGCCGGGCGCGCGTTTGTCGCGCGGCCTGGAGGTGCATCCGCAGGGGAACGGGGAGGAGATGGAGTTGTGGATCGACCCGCGTTACATCCGCTCCGGCTACGCCTGGAGCTTCCCCGCGCGCGAGGAGGTGCGGGTGGGCGTGGGCTCGTTCTGGCCCGCTCACCACGTGCGCGAGCCCACCGTGCGGCTCGCCGGTGAGTTGGGGCTCGGCGAGAGCGGCTACCAGGGCAACTGGATTCCCCACCAGCTGCGCGCGGCGACGGAGGACGGCGTGTTATTCGTCGGCGACTCCGCCGGCCACTGCTTGCCGCTCACCGCCGAGGGGATCCGCACCGCCTTCTACTTCGGCATCGCCTGCGGCCGGGAGCTGCGCGCGGTGCTGGCCGGAGAGGCGACGCGCGAGCAGGCGCTCGCCCGCTACGCCGCCTTCTCCGATGCCCACAAATGGAAGTTCGAGTCACTGCTGTTCAGCCAGCGCGCGATCGGCCGCCTCACCCCCACCCGCGCGGTCACGCTGCTGGCGCGCTCGTTCGAGCGCCCGGCGGTGTGCGAGTGGGCGTTCGAGCACTACATGCGGATCGCGCCGGCCTCGTTCGCGGGGCCGGGCCCTCAGGCCACCTTCCGCAACCGCGGGCGCCCGGCGGCTGCCAGCGCCAACCGCGCCGCCTCCAGGCCGCTGGCCCAGGAGACCTCGGCGAGCAGCCCCGGCGCGGCGACCATGTCGCCGGCCAGGTAGACGCCGTCGCCGCGATCGACCGCGGGACGGTCGCGCCAGGTGTTGCCGGGCGGGTCGAGCGCCCCGGAGCGGGCGTCCATCACCTGGCGGCGGCGCCAGGTCTCGCGCTCGCGCCAGCTGGGCACCGACTGGTCGATCAGCCGCTCCAAACGGGCGCCCGCCTGGTCGGTGCTCTCGCCGGGGCGGATCGGCATCTGCGTCTGGATCAGCTCGTGGCCTTCCGGCGCGATCTGGCGATCGGAGGAGGAGTAGCGCCCGATCCAGCCCGACTCGTCCATGTCGGAGACGATCCACGGATCGCCGCGGCGGCGCGAGAGGCCGACGTCGAGGCACACGGTGTTGCCGCTGCGCCACTGCAGGCGCTCGCCCAGCAGCTCGGCCGCCTGGTGCAGCTCGGTGGCGAGGATCACCGGCGGCTCGGGCAGCGAATCGACGCGATGACCCGTGTGCACCTCCACGCCCAGCTCGCCCAAACGGCGCTGCAACGGGGCGACCATCCCGCTCCAGCCGCCCGCGGCGTAGCGCACCACCGTGGAGGGCGGTGGCGTGGAGAGGAACAGGCGCACGGTGCGCTCCCACACGAACGCCGCCGACAGCTCTCCGGGGTCGTGGTGGTACGTGTAGACGCCGGCGGCCGACGACAGCGCCGCGGCCACACGCTCGTCGGTGTGGGCCGTCACCCAGCCGCGGAAGTCCTGCTCCACCGGCGCCTGGCGACCGCGCAGGCGCAGCACCGCCGGGATCGTGCCCAGCGGCGGCGTGCGATGCACACGGTCCTCGTGGCGGAAGCGCGCACCGCTCAGCGGCGGGCGAACGTGGTTGGGCAGCAAACCACGCTCGTTCAGCCAGTGCCACATGGGGCCGTCGCTGTACAGCGCGTGGGGACCGAGGTTGGCTTTGTAGGGCCCGTCGGCGCTGCGCGCCCGGCCGCCCAGTTGCTCGTGCGCCTCAAGCAACCGCACCTGTGTGCCCCCCTCGGCGCACGCGATCGCCGCCGTCAGCCCCGCAAGCCCGCCTCCCACAACGGTTATCTGGCTCATGGTGTCCTCCTTGATCGAGAGTGTGGGATCAAGCTACGCCGCAACTGGCTCGCTGTACAGTGCCAGTTGTGTCCCATCAGAGAGGACCAGTTGGCCCAGAGCTGCTGGTGGAGCTCGACCGCGGCGGCGAGCTGTCGCTGGGCGAGCAGCTCGTCGGCGGCATCCGCGAGGCGATTCGCACGGGGCGCTTGGCGCCCGGCGCGGCGCTGCCCTCGACGCGTGGTCTGGCGGCCGAGCTGGGGGTGTCGCGCGGCGTGGTGGGCGAGGCGTACGGCCAGTTGGCAGCCGAGGGCTATCTGAGCACCCGCCGGGGCGCGCCGGCGAGGGTGAGCGCGGCGGTGCGCGCCGCCACTCAGCGCGCCCCCGCCCGCTCACTGCTGGAGCGCTTCCCCTACCACTTCCATCCGGGCCTGCCCGACCTCGCCGGCTTCCCGCGCGAGCAGTGGCTGCGATCGCTGCGGGCGGGGTTGCGGGAGTCGCCGCTGGACGCGCTCGGGTACGGTGACCCGCGCGGGCTTCCGGAGCTGCGCGAGGCGCTCACCGACTACCTCGCGCGGGTGCGCGGCGCGGCGGCCGACACCGAGCAGATGACGATCTGCACGGGCTTCATGCAGGGCTTCGCGCTGGCCTGCACCGTGCTGCACGGCCTCGGTGTGGAGGCGATCGCACACGAGGACCCCGGCTGGCACCAGCACCGGCTGATCGCCGAACAGACCGGCCTTCAGGTGGTGCCGATTCCCGTCGACGCCCAGGGTTTGCGCGTCGATGAGCTGATCGCCAGCGACGCCGCCGTGGTGGTGGTGACGCCCGCCCACCAGTTCCCCACCGGCGCCGTGCTCAGCTCCGCCCGTCGCGCCGCGCTCGTGGAGTGGGCGGAGAGCGGGGATCGGCTGATCGTCGAGGACGACTACGACTCCGAGTACCGCTACGACCGCGTGGCGGTGGGCGCGCTGCAGGGTTTGGCGCCCGAGCAGGTGCTGTACGTCGGCTCCGCCTCCAAGCGCCTCACGCCGGGGATGCGCCTCGGCTGGATGCTGGTGCCCTCGTGGCTGACGTGGCAGCTGGCCACCGCCAAGGCTGTGCACGACGGCGGTTCGGAGACGCTGGGGCAGCTGGCGCTGCGCGACTTCATCGTGCGCGGCGAGCTCGACCGCCACGTGCGGCGTATGCGTGCCCTCTATCAACGCCGCCGCGAAGCGCTGCTGGAGGCGCTCGCCCTGCACCTTCCCGGCGCGCGCGTGAATGGACCCACCCACCCGGCCGCCGGCCTGTTCGAGCTGGTGCAGCTACCCACCGGCGCCGACGAGCCGGCGCTGCTGAAAGCCGCCGCCGCGCGCGGAGTCGGCGTGGAGGGCCTTTCGCTGCACAGCTTCACCGCCGGCGGCCCGCCGGGGCTGGTGCTCGGCTTCGGCAACCTCTCCGAGCCGGCCATCGCCCAGGGCGTGCGGCTGCTGGGCGAGGCGTACGCGGAGGTGGCGGGAGGTCGAGGCGGGAAGTCGAGCCGGCCGGCGGGCGCGACGCGTGGTCGGTAGATGTCATCCAAATGCGCGCCAACCAAATCCTGACAACAAAAATGAGGTCTTGAGTTGGTTGGCGTCCAAAAAGAACAACATCAACAACTCCCTCCCTCCCTCCCCCTCTCCTCTTCCGCCCGAACCCCGACGCGGCCGCTACCGCCGCACGACCAGCACGACGCCGGCGACGAGCAGCGCGAGCCCGACGATCCGGTGCAGCGCGAGCGGCTGGCGGGCGATGCCGAGCAGGCCCAAGCGGTCGATCGCGACCGAGATCGCCAGTTGGCCGGTGATCACCGCCACCGTGAGTCCCGTCGCCCCGAGCGTGCGCACCGTGAGGATCGCCACGGTGACGTAGGTGGCGCCCAGCAGACCGCCGATCAGCGCCCACCACGGCACGCCGCCGACGTGGCGGAAGGAGCCGAGGCCGCCTTTGGCGACCGTCGCCGCCACCGCCAGCGCGACGGTGCCCACCAAAAACGAGAACAGTGCCGCCTGCAAGCTGCCAACGCCCCGGCCGAGACGGGCGTTGACCGGCGCCTGCATCCCCACCAGCGCGCCCGCGCCGCCCGCCAGCAGCACCGCGAACAAACGACTCACTTCGCCTCCAGCCAGTTGCTCCCCACGCCGATCTCGACCGCCATCGGCGGCTCGAGGTCCCACACCCCGACCATCTCCCGCTCGATCAGCTCGCGCGCGGCGGGCACGTCGGCGGGTGCGGCTTCGAACAGCAGCTCGTCGTGGATCGTGAGGATCAGGCAGGCATCCAGCCCGGACGCGGCGAGCGCGTTGTGGCAGCGCACCATCGCCAGCTTGATGATGTCGGCGGCAGTGCCCTGCACGACGGTGTTGACGGCGAGCCGCTCGCCGAGCGAGCGCACCTGGAAGTTGCGCGCCCGCAGCTCGGGGATCTGGCGGCGGCGGCCCCACAGCGTGGTGACGTGCCCCTCCTCCTTGGCGCGCTCGATCGTCTGGAGCATGAACGCCGCCACGCGCGGGAAGCGGGCGAGGTAGGTGTCGATGAACTCCTTGGCCTCGGCGCGCGGGATGTTGAGGCGGTCGGCGAGACCGTAGTCGGAGAGGCCGTAGACGATCCCGTAGTTGATCATCTTCGACTTCGAGCGCATGCCGGGGTCGATCTGCTCGGGGGCGACTCCGAAGACCTGCGAGGCGGTGGCGGTATGCACGTCTTCGTCGCGCGCGAAGATCTCCTTCAGCACCGGCTCCTCGGCGGCGTTGGCGAGCACGCGCAGCTCGATCTGCGAGTAGTCGGCGGAGATCAGCACGCGCCCCGGCTCGGCCTCGAAGCAGCCGCGGATCTCGCGACCGAGCGAGGTGCGGATCGGCACATTTTGCATATTGGGGTTGGTACTCGACAACCGCCCGGTCTGCGCGACCGCCTGCAGGAAGGTGGTGTGGATTCGAGAGCGCTCGTCGCACTGCGCCGGGAGCACGTCGAAATAAGTCTTGATCAGCGTCGAGAGCTCGCGCCAGCGCTCGATCTGCGGCACGATCGCGTGCTCGGAGCGGATCGCCTGCAGCACGCGCGCGTCGGTGGAGTAGCCGATCTTGCCGCGCCGCTTGCGCGACAGCCCCAGCTTCTCGAACAGAATCTCGCCCAGCTGCTGGGGCGAGGCGATCAAAAACTCCTCGCCTGCGAGCGCGAAGATTTCCTGTTCGAGCTTCTCGATCTCCTCGCGCACACGCGCCGCCACCTCCTGCAGGCGGGGCACGTTGAGACGCACGCCGAGCACCTCCAGGTCGCGCAGCACCGCCACCAGCGGCAGCTCGATGTCGCGCATCACCCCCTCCAAACCCCGCGCGGCGATCTCTCCGCGCTGCCACTGCGACAGCGCCCCCACCAGCAGCGCGTCGCGGGCGGCGGGGTCGTCCAGCGCGCTGAGAAGGCCGCGCTCCTCGCACAGCTCCGCGAACGGGTAGCCGCGCCGGGCCGGCTCCAGCAGGTAGGCGCCGAGCATCGTGTCGTGCACCAGCCCGGGCGGCACCCGCCCGAGCGATTTGGCGTCGTGCACCACCACCGGGCGCTCACCGCACGCGGCGGCCACCGCTTCGGGTCCGTCGCAGTCGCCAACCAGCACTTTTTTGCCGTGCGCCACCGCAAAGCGCCAGCCGCCCTCGGCGAACAGCGCTCCCTCGGGCACCTCCGCCTGGTGCACCGCGACGCACAGCTCCCCTGAGTGGGTGGGATCCCTCACTGCGGGATCCGGCAGCGCGGCGAGGTCGGCGAGCGTGCCGGCACGCACGCGGCCAACGACGTGGGTCTCGCCCGGCGCGGGCGCCGGCGCGAGCGGCGTCTCCCCGAGCGCCTCCTCCAACCGGCGCAGCGGATCGCGCAGCTCGTACTCGCGAAACACCTCGCGCAGCCGCGAGCGGTCGGGCTCGCGCGCCGTTTCGGCGGCAGGGTCGAACTCGAGCGGCACTTCGCGGTCGACCGTGGCCAGCTGCTTGGAGACGCGCGCGTCCTCAGCATGGTCTTCGAGGTTTTTTTTGCGCTTGGCGCCGCTGATGTCGGCGACGTGGGCCAGCACCTCCTCGAGCGTTCCGTAGCGCTGGATCAGCTCCGCGGCGGTCTTGTCGCCGATCCCGGGAACGCCGGGAATGTTGTCGGAGGTGTCGCCCTTGAGGCCGTAGAAGTCGGGAATCAGCTCGGGCGGGATGCCGTAGCGGTCGATCACCGCCTGGCGGTCGTAGGTCTTGGTGTCGGTGATGCCGCGCGCGGTCGCCATCACCTCGACCAAACCCCCCTCGTCGATCAACTGGAACACGTCGCGGTCGCCGGTGACGATCGTCACCGGCACCGGCGGGTTGGCGGCGGCGGCGCGCGCGGCGAGCGAGGCGATCACGTCGTCGGCCTCGTATCCGTCCACGGTCACGTTGCGATAGCCGAACGCCTCCACCAGCGGCGCCATCGCCGGCCACTGCTGCTTGAGCAGGTCCGGGCGCGAGCGCCGCTGCGCCTTGTATTCGGGAAACAGCTCCGTGCGCCCGGACGTGCCGGCGTCCCAGGCGACCGCGGTGGGACACACGCCGTGCTCGGTCACCAGCTTCACCAGCATCGAGGCGAACCCGAAGATCGCGTTGGTGGGCACCCCGGTGGAGGTGGCGATCGACTCCGGCAACGCGAAGAAGGCGCGGTAGACGAGCGAGGGGCCGTCGATCAAAAAAAGTCGCCGCCCCCCCATGGAACCGTTGGCCGCCGCGCTCATCGCCGAGCACTTTAGTCGCATAACATGGCGGCAATGCCCCTCGATGAAGGAGCCGGCCACCCGTGAGCATCATCCCCAGCGCGCAGTACCGACTGACGATCCGCGTCCGCCTCGACGACACGACCCCCGGCGCGGTGGCGCACGTGACGGGCGCGATCGGCGAGGCGGAGGGCGCGGTGGTGGCGGTGGATCTGGTGGAAGCCGACGCCAGCGCGAGCGTGCGCGACGTCGTGGTGGACGCCGCCAACCGGGAACACTGGGCGCGGATCCTGAAGGCGATCGAGGCGCTCCCCGGAGTGGAGGTGATCGACACCACCGACCGCACCTTTTTGCTGCACCTCGGAGGCAAGATCGAACAGCGCAACAAGCACTCGCTGAAGACGCGCGACGACCTCTCGATGGTGTACACGCCGGGCGTGGCGCGGGTGTGCATCGCGATCCGCGACGTGCCCGAGCGCGCGGCGCAGTACACGATCAAGCGCAACACGGTGGCGGTCGTGTCCGACGGCACCGCGGTGCTGGGTCTCGGCGACATCGGCCCAGCGGCGGCGATGCCGGTGATGGAGGGCAAGGCGTGTTTGTTCAAGGAGTTCGCCGGCGTAGACGCGTTCCCGATCTGCCTCGACACCAAGGACCCGGACGAGATCGTGCGCACCGTGAAGCTGATAGCGCCGGGCTTCGGGGGGATCAACCTCGAGGACATCTCGGCGCCGCGCTGCTTCGAGATCGAGGATCGCCTCAAGCAGGAGCTGGACATCCCGGTGTTCCACGATGACCAGCACGGCACCGCGGTGGTGGTGATGGCGGCGCTGCTGAACGCGGCAAAGCTCACCGAACGGCGGTTGGAGGACCTCAAAGTGCTGGTGATCGGCCTCGGCGCGGCGGGGGTGGCGGTGACCAAGATCATGCGCGAGGCGGGCGTGCGCGACATCATCGGCGCCGACTCCAGAGGAGCGCTGCACGTGCGCCGCGAGGACTACGTGGACGGCTCGATGAACGCGATGAAGCGCTGGTATGCGGAGGTGACCAACCCCGAGTGCCGCGCGGGCACCCCGGCGGATGTGATCGACGGCGCCGACCTGGTGATCGGCCTCTCCGGCGCCCGCGTGTTGCCGCCGGAGGCGCTGGCGAAGATGAACGGGGACGCGATGGTGTTCGCGATGGCCAACCCCAACCCCGAGGTGGCGCCGGAGGAGGCGGCCAAGTACGCGCGGATCGTGGCGACCGGCCGCTCCGACTACCCCAACCAGATCAACAACGTGCTGTGCTTCCCCGGCATTTTCCGCGGTGCGCTGGACGTGCGCGCGAGAGCGATCACCGAGGAGATGAAGATGGCGGCGGCACGCGCGATCGCGGCGATCGTGCCAGAGGAGGAGCTGCGCGAGGACTACATCATCCCCTCCGTGTTCAACCGCGACGTGGCGCCGGCGGTGGCCGCCGCGGTGGCCGAGCAGGCGCGCTCCAGCGGCCAGGCGCAGGCCGGCCGCGAGCTGGGTTTCGCCCCGGCCGACGCCCCCGCCGGGACCCATGCCGCGATGGCGTCCGCCAGCGCCCCGACCGGCGAGGGCCGCGTGCCGACGCCCGGTTGAGATGCGCGTCACCGTCACCGGCGCCACCGGCCTGATCGGCGGCACGCTGGTCGCCCGGCTGCGCGAGCAGGGCGCCGAGGTGACGGTGATCTCGCGCGATCCCGAGCGTGCCACGGCGGCGCTGGGGGTGGACGCCGTGGCGTGGGATCCGCTGCGCGAAACAGCCCCGGCGCAGGCGCTGGCGGGCTGTGACGCTGTTGTGCACCTGGCGGGCGAGAACGTGGCGCAGCGCTGGAGCGAGCGCGCCAAGCGGGCGATCCGCGAGAGCCGCGAGCTGGGAACCCGCAACCTCGTGGAGGGGCTGCGCGCCGGCTCCGTCGGCGTACTGGTGAGCGCCTCCGCGATCGGCTACTACGGCGCCCACGGGGAGGAGCCGCTGGACGAGGAGGCACCGCCTGGAGACGACTTCCTGGCGAGCGTGTGCGTCGCCTGGGAGGCTGAGGCGCGCGCGGCGAGCGAGCTGGGTGTACGCACCGTGCAGGTGCGTACCGGCGTAGTGCTCGACCCGCGCGGCGGCGCGCTGGCGAAGATGCTGCCGCCCTTCCGCCTCGGCGTGGGCGGCCCGGTGGCGGGTGGCGGGCAGTATGTGTCGTGGATCCACGTCGACGACCTCATCGGGATCATGCACGCAGCGCTGGCGGACACGCGCTGGGAAGGTCCCGTGAACGGCACCGCGCCCGAGCCGGTCACCAACCGCGAGCTTTCGCACGAGCTCGGTCGGGCGCTGCACCGCCCGGCGATCCTCCCCGTGCCGGGCACCGCGTTGCGCCTGCTGTACGGGGAGATGGCGCAGATCGTCACCACCGGGGCACGTGTGCTGCCGGCAAAGCCGCTGATGCTGGGGTACGAGTTCCGTCACCCCCACCTGGGTGAAGCGCTGCGCGCGGCGCTTCAGCTCGGCGCAGGCAACGAGAGCACCCGGTAGAACACCAGCCGCCCGTTGTGCACGCGGTTGACGGCGTAGTGCGACAGCGTGGTTTCGCCGTCGGGCAGCACCGAGTAGGTTCCCAGCACCGAGTCGCGGCGGCGGATGGCGAAGAACTTGTGCAGCACCGCCTCGCGGTTGTCGCCGTGGCGGCCGGCGCGGTGGATGGCGAGCAGCACGGCGCTCATCGCCTCATACCCATACAGCGCATACGGCCCGGCCGTGCGGTGAAAGCGCCGGCGGTATTCGCTCAGCACGCGCTGCGCCGGCGACGGGTAGAGCGACAGCGGCAACAGCGGCGTTGTGAGATAGGTGTGGGCGGCGGCGGCGCCGATCTGCCTGGCGAACGACGGTTCGGCCAGTGCGCTGGAGCCCAGCAGCCGCAGGTGGGTGTCGGCCGTGTGCAGCTGCTGCCACAGCGCCACCGTGCCGGCGGAGGGGGCGCCGCTGAAGAACACGGCGCGCGCGCCGCTGGCCAGCACCTTGTGCACCTCGCCGACGTATTCGGTGGTGGAAGTGTCGAGCTGTTCTTCGCCCACCACCTTGATGCCGGCGCGCTTGGCGTCTTCGGCGACGATCGCCGCCAGCGGCGCGTCGAACGGGTTGAGGTCGTAGATGATGTACACGCTGGGCAGGTGCAGCGTGCGCATCAGCCGCACCTGCGCGGCCGCCTGCACCGGGTCGCCGGGCTGCAGACGCACGAACGTGCGCTGGCCCGTGGGGTAGAAGCGGTCCGGTTCGTCCTGGCCGGCGTCCAGCGAGGAGGTGAGGCCCACGTAGGGGCTGGAGGGGCTCACCTGGAGGATGCCGGCCTCGTTGATGAACGACAGCGACACCGCCGTGGCGTCTGAGTCGAGCTCGCCGATGTAGGCGATCGTGGAGGTGTCTTGCGCCGCCACGCGCGCATTGGACGCGGTGATCCCGGGCGTCGCTTCGCCCGTGGTCGGGTCGGCGTCGTCGAGCGAGGCGTAGTCAACGTCGAAGCGTCCCACGCGCCCGCCGACGTGGGCGAGCGCCAGCTTCTCGCCGTTTTCGATTTCCAGCGACGCGCCCGCGTCGGGCCCCTGGAAGGGGAGGCTGGAGTAGACCGTCAGGTGGTTGCCGGGCAGCGTGCCGGCGGTCGACACCCCCACCCCGCCACAGCCTCCGAGAGCGACGAGCGCCCCCAGCGCGAGCAGCGCCAGCCCGGCCGGCGCAACATCGAGACGACGGCGAGGCGCGACATCGGGACGAGGGCGACGCACGGCCGGCCACCCCGGCACAAGCATCGACCGGACGCGACGCACCGGCCGCTCAGGTGTCGCTGCGGCGGCGGCCGGGGAGGTAGCCGGCGAGGATCCGCACAGAGGCGCCCGCCAGCATGATGACCGCGGCGAGCATGAACGCGTCAAAGCCCTTGGCGCCAAGCGCCCACAGCACGATCCACACGACCAACCCGGCGGTGATTGCGGCGATCAATCCCATCGGCTGAGCATCCTACCGGCACGGCGGGCGGCGCGTCACGCCAACCCCGCCGCCAGATCGGCCACCAGCGCACCGACCGCGGCCGCCGGGTCGGGCGACTCGGCCGCGGCGCGCACCAGCCGCGAGCCGACGATCACGCCGTCGGCGCCGGCATCGGCCGCCTGGCGGGCCTGCGCGGGGGTGGAGATCCCGAAGCCGAGCGCGACCGGCACCTCGGTGGCGGCCTTGGCGCGGGCGAGCACTCCGGCGAAACGCCCCGCCCGCGCGGCGCGCTCGCCGGTGGTGCCCACCACCGACACGGTGTACAGAAACCCCCGCGCGCGGGCGCCGATCCGCGCGAGGCGCTGCGGCGGCGTGGTGGGCGCCACCAGCGGCACCAGCGCCAGCCCATGTGCGTCGCACGCGCCCAGCACTGGATCGGCCTCCTCGTAGGGCAGGTCGGGCACGATCAGCCCGCTGGCCCCGGTGCGCGCCAACCGCTCCACGAACTTCTCGGCGCCCGGCGCCAGCACCATGTTGGCGTAACACATCAGCACCACCGGCACCCGCGGGGCGAGCGCGCGCGCTACCTCGAGCACCCCGGCGAGGTTGGCGCCGGCGGCGAGCGCCCGGGTGGCGGCCTCGTGGATCACCGGGCCGTCGGCCAGCGGGTCGGAGTAGGGCACGCCCAGCTCAACTATGTCGGCGCCCGCCTCCACGCACGCTTCGCCGATCCGCCGCGACTCCTCCAGCGTGGGAAAGCCGCCCATCAGGTAGGGCATCAGCGCAGCCGCGGGCCGCCTGCTCGCGAACGCAGTCGCGATTCGCTGGATGCCCTCGCTCATGAGAGCGCGAGCACCTCGGCGAGATCCTTGTCGCCGCGACCGGAGAGGCACACCAGGTCGAGCTCGCTGTCGGCTGCCCCGAGCGTGTAGGCCAGCGCGTGCGCGGTCTCCAGCGCCGGGATGATGCCCTCCAGGCGGGCCAGCTCGCGGAAGGCAGCGAGCGCGTCGCGGTCGCTCACCGCCGCGTAGCGGGCGCGGCCGGTGTCGCGCAGGTGGGCGTGCTGGGGGCCGGTGCCTGGGTAGTCGAGGCCGGCGGAGATCGAGTGCGCTTCGACGATCTGCCCCTCCTCGTTTTGCATCACCGCCGACAGCGCGCCATGCAGCACCCCCGCGCGGCCGCCCACCGTCAGCGGGGCTCCGTGGCGAGGGGTGTCGATCCCCTCCCCCCCGGCCTCCACGCCGATCAGCTCCACGCCGGGGTCGTCGAGGAAGGCGGTGAAGATGCCGAGCGCGTTGGAGCCGCCGCCCACACACGCAATCACGCGCGCCGGCAGGCGCCCCTCGCGCTCGGCCAGCTGCGCGCGCGCCTCGTCGCCGATCACCCGCTGCAGATCGCGCACCAGCGCCGGGTAGGGCGCGGGACCGACCACCGAACCGATCACGTAGTGGGTGTCGGCCACGTTGGTCACCCAGTCGCGGATCGCCGCCGAGGTGGCCTCCTTGAGCGTGCGCGCGCCGGCGTCCACGCTGTGCACAGTGGCACCGAGCAGCTCCATCCGCTGCACGTTGGGCCGCTGGCGGCGGGTGTCCTCGGCGCCCATGTAGATCTCGCAGCGCAAATCCAGCAGCGCGCACACGGTGGCGGTCGCCACGCCGTGCTGGCCGGCGCCGGTCTCGGCGATCACGCGGGGCTTGCCCATCCGCCGCGCCAGCAGCGCCTGACCGAGCGCGTTGTTGAGCTTGTGCGAGCCGGTGTGGTTGAGGTCCTCGCGCTTCAGATACACCCTCCGCCCGCACCGCTCCGACAATCGCCGCGCGTAATACAGCGGCGTGGGCCGCCCGCCGAAGTCGCGCAGCAATCCGTCGAGCTCCGCGCGGTAGGAGGGATCCTCGCGAGCCTCCAGCCAGGCCCGCTCCAGCTCCGCCAGCGCGGGCATCAGCGTCTCGGGTACGTACTGGCCGCCGTAGGGGCCGAAACGGTGCTCGATAGTGCTCACGCGGGCGAGACTACCGGCACCGTCTCGCGCACGGCGTCGAAGAATGCGCGCAAGCGCTCCGGGTCCTTGCGCCCCGGCGCCGCCTCGGTGCCGCTGGCGGTGTCCAGCGCGAAGGGTCGTGCGCGGTGGCCTTGCGCAGCGGCGGCGCGATACGCCTCGGCAGCGTTGTCGGGTGTGAGACCGCCGCTCAAGATCAGCGGCACCGATGAGCGCCGGACTGCGAGCAGCCTCCAGTCAAACGCCTCCCCCGTCCCACCGCGCAGGTGCCGATCGGCGGGCGCGGTGGCGCGGGCGTCGAGCAGGTGGAAGTCGGTGTGGAAGCGCTCCACGTCGCGCACCTCCCCGATCGAGGCCACCTGCACCGCCTTGATCACCTTGGCGCCGGTGCGGTGGCCGGCCTCGGCGCAGTAGGCCGGGCCCTCGTCGCCGTGCAGTTGCAGCAGCGTCAGCCCCAGCTCGTCGCAGGTCTGCACCAGCTCGTCCAGCGGCGCGTTGACAAACACCCCGCACAGCTCCACCTTGCGGCGCAGGTCGGTGACGATCCGCAGCGCCTCCGTGGTCGAGCAGGCGCGCGGAGAGGGCGCGTAGAACACCATCCCCACCGCCCACGCGCCGAGCTCGGTGGCCAGCTCGGCGTCTTGCAGGCGGGTGATGCCGCACACCTTCACGCGGGGGCTCGCTTCAGACATACGCCAACGGTAGCGACCAACCAGCCCCCACCACGTCAAGACGTCGGGTGCACCTCGCGCGCACCGCTGTCACCTGAGCCAATCGCTCTCGGCGACGCTGCTGGACCGGCCCCGTCAGCCTTCTTCCGGCTTGGCCGTGGGAGCCGAGGTTGGTCGCTGCGTCAGCGTGATCTTCAGTGATTTTTTGGAGTAACTGCCCGTGCCGTTGGCGCGCAGCAGTTCGACTGTGATCGTGTCGCCCGGCTTCCTGGATTCGATGTCAGCCGTGAGCGCTTCGGCGCTCTTGAGCTGCTTGCCATCGATGCTGGTGATGATGTCGCCGCCGACGGTGATTTCCCCACCGCCGACCTTGGCTTCGACGTTGCCACCGCGAATGCCGGCCTTGGCGGCCGGAGTCCCCGCCTGCACGCTCTCCACCAGTACACCTTCCTTCACCGGCAGGTTGAGGCTGGAGAGAGAGCCGTTGACCGTCATCGCGACGACACCGAGATAGGCCTTCTGCACGGTGCCCCCGCCCTCCAGTTCGGGAAGCTCTTTCTTGGCGGTGTTGATCGGCACCGCGAAGCCGATGCCGACGTTGCCGTCGCTGCCGCCGCCACCGGTCTCGATCTGCGAGTTGATGCCGATCACTTCGCCGGCGGCGTTGAGCAGCGGACCGCCCGAGTTGCCGGGATTGATCGGAGCATCGGTTTGGAGAACGTTGTCGATGGCAAAGCCGTTGGGCGATTCGATTTGACGCTGCAAAGCCGAGATCACCCCGGTGGTGAGCGTGTCGCGCTGGTTGAACGGGTTGCCGATCGCGAACACCGGTTCACCCACCTCGACGGTGCTGGAGTCGCCGAGCTTCAAAGCACGAAGCGTCAATCCTTCGGTGGGGATCTTCAGCACCGCCAGGTCTTGCGAGGGATCCTTGCCCACCACGTGCGCTTCGACCGTTTTGGTGTGTTCGAAGCTCACGGTCACCTTGACCGCATTCTCGACGACGTGCCAGTTGGTGAGCAGCGTGCCGTTGGCGTTGATCACGAAACCGGATCCCGTCGCTATCCCCTGCTGCGCGGATTCCCCGAAGCCAAACGGAGATTCGCTCTTGCGCACGATCGTCGAGGTCACATACGCCACGCTGGGCGACGCGTACTCGTAGATTTCGTGGGCGCGATCATCCTGGCGGTCGCCTTCGCGGAGACTCCTCCCCGAGGACGCATTGCCGGACGTGGCGGCCGGCGCTGCGGCTTGAACCTCGGTGACGGTTTTGCTGGAGGAGCCGAGCGTGCCGCTGGCGGCCAGCACGGCCACCACGATGCCGCCGCCGAACAGGGCGGAGACGAAAGGGATGAAGAAGAGGCGTTTCATCGCGGCGAAACAGTAGCGGTTGCGGGATCGACGGCGAAAGTGGTGGCGAGTGAGGTCATGAGGGTCATGGGCAGAGGATGATCGGCTGCGATGAAGACGATCTAAAGGTCGGCCGCGATGTCTCTAAAACTTTTGGGCGCCAACCAGCAGATCGCGGAGCGCGACGGAGGGGTCGGGGGCGCGCATCAGCGTCTCCCCCACCAGCACCGCCCGCACGCCGGCCTCCTCCAGCCGGCGCAGCTGCGCGGCAGTGGCGATCCCCGACTCCGACACCGCGCACGTGCTCGCGGGGATCTCCCCGAGCAGCGCGAAGGTGCGCTCCACGTCCACGCTGAAGTCGCGCAGGTCGCGATTGTTGATGCCGATCAGCCGTGTCTCCAGCTCCAGCGCCCGCTCCAGCTCAGCGCGATCGTGCACCTCCACCAGCGCGTCCAAACCGAGCTCGCCCGCCTCGCGGTGCAGCGCGGCCAGCGTTGGCTGGTCGAGCGCCGCCACGATCAGCAGGACCGCGTCGGCGCCGGCCGCCCGCGCCTCGTGCAGCTGGTAGGAGTCGATCGTGAAATCCTTGCGCAAAATCGGCAGGCCGCAGCCGGCGCGCGCGGCGCGCAGGTCATCCAGCGAGCCGCCGAAGTTGGGTTCCTCGGTGAGGATTGACAGCGCCGCCGCGCCGCCGCGCGCGTAGGCGGTGACGATCTCGCGCAGGTCGGCACCCTCGCGCAGCGTCCCCGCCGAGGGGGAGCGACGCTTGAACTCGGCGATCACCGCGATCCCGGGCTGGCTGAGCGCGTCATACAGCGAGCGGCGAGCGCGCGGGATGTCTCCGACCTCCGCCGCCAGCATCCGCACCGGCAGTTCGCGCTTGCGCCGCTCCACCTCCTCGCGGGTGGTGCGCAAGATCCGATCGAGCACCGACGGCACGCCCTCCGGGGTGGCGGTCACGACGTCTCCGCGGGGACATCGCGCCGGGTGGCGGTCACGCCGACATCTCCGCGGCGACATCGCGCCGGGTGGCGGTCACGCCGACGCCTCCGCAGGCGCATGCCGCCGGCTGGCGTCGACGTAATCCTCCAGCGCGCGCGCCGCGCCGCCGTCGGCGAGCGCCGCGCGGGCCGCCTCCACCCCCGCGCCGATCGAGTCGACGGTGCCGGCGGCGTAGATCGCGGCGCCGGCGTTGGCCAGCGCGAGATCGGTGTGGGGGCCGACGGCACCTTCGAAGATCGCGCGCGTCACCGCCGCGTTGCGCTCGGGGTCGCCGCCGGCGAGAGCCTGATGGTCGGCGTCGACCACTGGGAGACCGAGCTGCTGCGGGGTGAGCGTGTAGCGGCGGATCTCGCCGCCGTCCAGCTCCACCACGCTGGTGGGGGCGGAGATCGAGATCTCGTCGACGCCGTCCTCGCCGCTCACCACCAGCGCGCGATGGGAGCCAAGCAGGGCCAGCGCGCCGGCGATCGTCTGCAGGAACGCGGGGTCGGACACGCCGATCAGCTGCCGCGTGGCGCCTGCCGGGTTGGTGAGCGGACCCAGCAGGTTGAAGATCGTGCGCACTGCCAGCTCGTGGCGCACCGGCACCACGAAGCGAGTGGCGCGGTGGTGGGCAGGGGCGAACATGAAGCCGAACCCCACCTCCTCGATGCAGCGCGCCACGCCATCGGGGGCGAGGTCGATGCGCGCCCCCAGCGCCTCCAGCAGATCGGCCGAGCCCGACAGGCCGGTGGCCGAGCGGTTGCCGTGCTTGGCCACCGCGCAGCCGGCGCCGGCGGCGATCAGCGCGGCGGTGGTGGACACGTTGAACGTGCGCCGTCCTCCGCCGGTTCCCGCTGTGTCCAGCAGCTCATCGCGCGCCACCGGCACATGCGCGGCCAGCTCGCGCATCGTGCGCGCCATCCCGGCGACCTCCCCCACGGTCTCGCCCTTCGTCCGCAATGCGATCAAAAAGCCGGCGATCTGCACCTCCGAGCCTTCGCCCTGCATGATCTGAACCAGCACCTCCGCGGCCTGTGCTTCGCTCAGGTCTTCGCGCGAGGCCAGCGCGTCGATCGCGCGCGTGAGAACCCGGTTGGGCATCAGCGTGCGATCTCTTCCAGCGAGCCCGCGCGCAGCGGCGACCGGGCTCCGGCGAGCCCGTCCGCCGGCGGCTCGACGCCGAGGAAGTTGGCGAGCAGCCGCTTGCCCTCCTGGGTGAGCACCGACTCGGGGTGGAACTGCACGCCCTCCGCGGGCAGCTCGCGGTGGCGGAGCGCCATCAGCACGCCGTCGCCTTCCGCCGACGCCTCCAGGCAGTCGGGCAGGCGACGGTCGACGATCAACGAGTGGTAGCGGCCGACCGTCAGCGGCGAGGAGAGCCCGGTGAAGATCGTGCGACCGTCGTGTTCGATCGTGGTCGCTTTGCCGTGCACCGGCGGGTGCAGCACCACGCTGCCGCCGAACGCTTGCGCGAGCGCCTGATGGCCGAGGCACACGCCGAGCGTCGGCACCCCCGCCTCGGGCAGCCTGCGCACCACCTCCAGGCTGATCCCCGCCTCGTCCGGCGTGCACGGCCCCGGCGAGACCACGCAGCGCTCATACTCGCCGGCGAGCAGCTCGCTCACGGTGGCGCGGTCGTTGCGCACCGTGTGCACCTCGGCGCCCAGCTCGCCGAGGTACTGCACGAGGTTGTACGTGAACGAATCGTAGTTGTCGAGGACGAGCACTCTCATCTGCAGTGCTCGTTTTACCTCCTCGCGCTCCCTTTTGCCAGCTCCGCCTCCGCCACGGCGTCCTCGCGCAGTTTGCCAGCGGCGTCCGCGCGGCGCACGCTCAGCCTGAATCCGGGCTCACCGCTCGCCGACGGACCACCCCTCGTCGGGGAGCAGCAGGTGATAGCTGTCGGCTACGCTCGCAAGCAGCCGTGTCGGCTGCACTCCGCGCAGCCACGACACCAGTCGCGCGAGCTCCTGGGCCTCGCGGCTGTCCAGAGGCGGCTCGGAGCGACTCATCGTGTAGTGGCCGACGCCGGTGGTCACACCCGCCGAGAGGCGGATGCCCCGCGAGCTCGTCACGACCTGCGGCCGCCCCGGCCGAGGCGTCGGCAGCACGCCGGCCAGCTCACGCACGTGGCGGGCATCCAGCAGCGAGCCGCGCCGCCCGCGTGCAAACAGCGGGGCCGCCGCGAGCAGCACACCCAGAGCGAGGAGGTGCCCGCCGAGCCCCGGCACGACCCCCGCAGCGGCGAGCGCGCTCATCGCACCCACCACCAGCAGCGAGGTCCACTGCGCTTCGGAGAGTCCCCGCCAGTAGCGGCGCGCGGGGTCCCCCCGCAGCTGCTCCAGGCAGAATCGGATCAGGGCGTAGCCGGTCACGTAGGTGGCGAGCGCCTCCCCTGGGGCAGCCGGCACCACGAAGATGCACACCAGCACGAGACCCGCCGCGCAGCCGGCCTCGAGCGCCTGCACCGGCGCGAGCGGGACGTCGAGCAGGTAGCCGGGAAAGCCGTCCGCGACGTGGGTGGCCCCATAGCGGACACCACGTCGAGCCGGACGGCCATGGCAGCACCCAGCCAGCAGGCAGCCGAGGCGCCCGCAGGCGAGGAACGCGCCAAGGCCGACCGCGGTCGCGTCGAGACACCCGAGGACCGGGGCTCCGAGCAACTTCGCCACCACCACCGCCGCCGCCAGCACGGCGACCTCGTGGTGGTAGTAGACGAGCGTCTCACGACCGGTCACCGCCTTGGTCGCGAGCGCGAGCGTCAGGAACACGACGATCCCCGTGGCGATCACGACGAGCTCGGTGGTGAGCGACAAGCCCCTTCCCCCCGCGAGCGCGAGCGCCACGCCCACAGCTGCAGCCGTTCCAATCAGGCCACACGCCCGAAAGGGCGAGATCTCGCGCCCGCGCAGCCGCAGCCTCCCCGGCATCCTTCGCACGCGTCAAGCGTAGGCGAGCGGCGCGGTCGGCGCCGGCGCGCTCTAACGCGGTGGCAGGGCCGGCGCGAGCCCCTCGGTACGGTAAGGTTCCGAACGTGCGATGCTCCTCAAGCTGAGAGTCGGAGGGATTCGTCATCGACCCAGCACTCAGGGTGGATCCGTCGGAGAGGCCGGCGGAGCAGGAGGCGCAGAGATCCAGCGCGGCCGTCGCCGCCGCGGGTGGAGTCCCGGCGGTTGAAACGACTAAGGACCCGCTCGCCGGTCTCCTGCGCGGCTCCCCTGAGGAGGTGCTCGGCAGCGGTTCGACCGCCCGCGACCGCAGCCGCCTGATGCACGCGCTGCAGCGCAGCGCCGGCAACAGCTCGATCAGCCGCCTGCTGCGCGAGCTCGCCCCACCGCAAGCCGCACCCGCCGAACCGCAGGCGGGAGCTCCCGAGGCAGAGACCCGCCTCGTGGCCGACAACAGCGACCCCCAGCCGGGGCAGATGCGACTGTCGGACTTCCTTGCGCAGCTGAAGCCCGCGCTCTGCGGGATCGCTGAGTCACGGCTGGGCGACCAGGCTCAGGGCTGCCCGTGGATCGAATACTGGATCGCCAGCTACGGCGGCCGCCAGGTGGCAGAAGTCGAACAAGTCGTCCTCAACTACGCGCCCGTCGCCAGCGGAGCCACCAGCGCGGAGGGTCTGATCGCCGCGATGTGCGACCGCGTCAGCACAGGGATCACGACATGGCAGCAGACGGGTCAGCTGGACGTACCGGGTGTAAGCGCCGCGCCCGGCGCCGGTGAGCCCGGCGGCGGCGCGCCCGGCGCCGGGGGGCAGGTCTCCCTCATGCGCGAACAGGGGAGCATCGATAGTGCGCCGCAGGCGCACGAGGTGATCGGGCGGCTCGGTCCGGGACGTGCCCTCGACGCCTCGGTCGCGACGCGCATGGGCGCGGCGCTCGGGTCGAGCTTCGCGGACGTGCAGCTGCACGACGACCCCGCCGCCGCCACCACCACCAGCGCACTCGGCGCCCGTGCGCTCGCGGTCGGCAACCACATCGCCTTCGGCCCGAACGAATACCGCCCCGGGACCGCTCTCGGCGATGCGCTGCTCGCGCACGAGCTGGCGCACGTGATGCAGCAGGCCGGGAGCGGACAGCTCGACCGCAGCGAGCAGCCCGAGGCGGCGTTCGAGCTCGACGCCGACGCCGCCGCGCTCTCCGCGTTGCAGCGGCTGTACGGCGGCCCCGCCTCGCGCGGGCTCGGCCCGGCCCTACGCTCGGGGCTGCGGCTGCAGCGCTGCAAATCGTCCTCGACAACCCCGCCCGGCGGCACGACGGCACCGCCGTCCACCGCGCCGCCGAGCACCACGACCGCGGCGGGACCGAACGTGATGGCCGGCACGCACGTGATCACGCCCGCGCAGCAGTCCCAGATCGAGGCGATCCTGCACCCCGGCTCGACCGTCGCACCCACTGGCGGCGTCAGCTCGGCGCCGCCGATGACCGATGCCGGCCCGGGCAAGAGCTTCGAACACGAGCTGCTCGCCGCGCTGACAGCGTTCGTGCGCGCGCACGGAAAAATATTCAGGGCCAAGAAGGCGCACGGCCCCACGATGCCCACGGCCACAGTCGAGCCGATCGCCAAAGCCGCGCAGGCGGAGGTGGAGACGCACTTCAGCGCGTGGATCGGCGCGGCGGGCCGGACGCCCAGCGACGACTACCAGCCGGGCAGCTTCGACATGGGCGCACACGTGGACGAGACTCCCCATATGCCCGTCGATCGAAACTTCTGGGGTAACTACTGGGCGGAAACAGAAGGCAAAGCGATACTCACCAGCCACCACTTCAGCTCGCCTCGCGACGACGCCGAGCTGGCGCGAGTCGTGCAGATCTTCATCAACGACCCCGCCAACGCCACCGACATCGACGACACCGTCCACAACTGGCCGGGGGTCACTTCGGGCAGCACCGTGTACGTCGACCCCTACGCCGACGTCTCCACGACGAGCAAGCTGCGCAAAGCCCACTGGGACGTGTTCACGACGCTGCTGCACGAGATGCTGCACGTCGCCGCCCACCCAAACTTCGTGCAGACGCACGGCGCGGTGGGGGGCGCCGCCGAAATGGAGCTGCGCGAGGGCTTCTGCGACCTCATGCGCCACGACATCTGGGACGCCCCGGGGAACCTCAAGACCCGCATCGCCGGCGATGCCACCCTGCGGGAAAAGGTCGAGGGTGGTAGCTACCCCTACGACGCCGGGGTCGTCCTGTACCACAGTGACTACCCGGAGCTGGCCCAGGCGCGGCAGGTAGCCGCCGTGGCGGGGATGGACAACTGCAAGGCCGCCTACTTCATGGGGCGCACCGAGTTGCTCGGCCTGGGCCCCTCCTCGAGCGCCGCCACGCCGCTCACCGACCACACCGCCGCCTGGCACGCAACCGATGCGGCCGAAGCCGACATCTACGTGGCCAAAGGAGGCGAGACGCTGAGTGAGATCGGCCTCAAATGCGGCGTCGAGGAGACGCAAATCGCGATGGCCGACGGCAAACCGGTTCCCAGCGGCTACGCGGCAGCTGCGGGCGACCGTTTGAAAGTGCCGGGCATCACCTACATTCACGCGATCGCCAGCGACACGCTCGCCACGATCGCCCGGCAGTACGGCGTCACAGAGAGCGCGCTCGCCGCCGCCAACGGGCTCACGGCGGGCGCCACGCTGACTCCCGGTCAACGCCTGCTCGTGCCCCACGCACGGCCATGACCACGGTCGCAGAGGCACTCGCGGGCGAGCTGGTGGGGTGGTGGGGCCTCCCGCGGAGCTACGACGAGCGCGCGCTGCGCGGGGAGATCGCCGCGGAGTGGACCTTCCGCGAGCGCGCGGGGCATCGGATCGGGCGCAGCTTCGGCATCCTGCGCGCCTCGCTCGCCGCTCCGCCCGTTGTGGTCGAAGCCTGGATCCCCACTGGCGGGACGGCGATCTCCTCGCTGGAGTACCGGCCCCCAGAGGGCATCGAGCACGCCGCCGTCATCGCCGACTTCGGCGAGCCGGAGCTGCTCCTGCGCTCCCGCGCCTACGAGCGGGGGTCGCTGGTGCGCGACCGCGCCTACCCTGCGCGCGGCACAACGCTCTCGGTCGCCGAGCCCTTCGCTGACGAGCAGGGCCACGCCGATCCACCGTACGTAGTCTTCGTGCAGCTGTACGAGGCGACGTCGACCACGGCCTTCGTAACGACGATCGGCCAGCACGGCGAGGAGATCCGCCCCCACCCGCTGCCGTGACGTGACGCGCGAGACCTCCCGGGCGTCGACCCGGCTCAGGCCCAGTCGGGCTGCTCGCAGGCCAGCGCGATCGCCCGCAGTGGCGCCGTGGACTTCGCCACCGACTCCTCGTACTCGTAGGCGGGCTTCGCGTCCGCCACGGTGCCGCCGCCGGCCTGGATGTGGGCGAAGCCGTCCTTGACAACGACCGTGCGGATGTGGATCGCGGTGTCGAGATCACCGGTGTAGCTCAGGTAGCCGACGGCGCCCCCATACCCCCCGCGCTTGACCGACTCGAGCTCGTCGATGATCTGCATCGCGCGCACCTTCGGCGCGCCCGACAGAGTGCCTGCCGGCAGCACCGAGCGCAGCGCGTCCATCGCCCCTACGCCCTCGCGTAGCGTGCCCGACACCGAGGAGACGATGTGCATCACGTGGCTGTACAGCTCGATCTCCATCAGCTCGTCCACCGCCACGCTCCCGTACTCGCACACCCGCCCCAGGTCGTTGCGCCCCAGGTCGACCAGCATCACGTGCTCCGCGCGCTCCTTCTCGTCCGCCAGCAGCTCGGTGGCGATGCGGCGGTCCTCCTCGGGGCTGGCTCCCCGCGGGCGGGTGCCGGCGATCGGCCGCGTGGAGACGTTGCGGCCGGTGACGGTGAGCAGCGGCTCGGGGCTGGCGCCCGCCACCTGGAAGTCGCCGAAGTCCAGGAAGTACATGTAAGGAGAGGGGTTGACCGCGCGCAGGCCTCGGTATATGGAGAAGGCCTCCACCGGCACCGGGGCCGACCAGCGCTGGGAGGGAACCACCTGGAAGGCGTCCCCCGCGTGGATGTAGCCCACGATCCGCTCGACCATGCCTTCGAACTGCGCGCGCGGCATGTTCGACTCGAACTTCGGCATCGTCCGCGCGCTCGCGCGGCGCTCGGAGTGCGGCACCGGGCCGTCCAGCGCGAGGCGGATCGCGGCGATCTGCTCCGCGGTGCGCGCGTACTCGCGCTCTATGTCCGAGCCCCCGTCGGCGTTCGCGAGGATCGTGATCGTGTGCTTGAGATGGTCGAAGATCACGAGGGCATCGGAGAGCATCAGCGCCATGTCCGGCAGACCGATCGAGTCCGGGTTGGGACCCCGCCCGTCCCCGTCGAGCGGCTCCACGGTGCGCACCAGGTCGTAGCCGAAGAAGCCGACTGCCCCCCCGATGAACGGAGGCCCGTCCTCCCCCGCGAGCGGGGCTTGGTGAAAGCGTGCTAGGAGCTCGGCCGCGAGGGCGTAGGGATCGCCGGGGTCGCTGAGCGCCCAGCGCAACACCGCGCGCGGGCGCACGCCGATGAACGACCAGCGTCCCACGCGCTGACCCTGATCGGCTGACTCGAGCAGGAACGCCGGCTCCGCCGGTGCGAGCGCGCGCAACTTCAGGAACGCAGACACCGGCGTCTCGCAGTCGGCGATGAATGTATGGCGCAGAGGGATCAGGTTGTACTCGCGCGCGAGCTCCCCCGCGCGCGCAGGAGTCGGCTCGATCGGCAACTGCCCCGCGACGGGAGACACGCGCTCAGCGGCGGCGGGCATCGAGCACTCGCTCGGCGTCGGCGAGCGCGCGGTTGCGGCTGTGCAGCAGCACCAGCAGGTGGTAGAGCACGTCGGCCGCCTCTTCGTCGACGCGCTCGTCGGACTCCTCGCGCGCCGCGCGCGCCACCTCCTCGGCCTCCTCCATCACCTTCTCGCCGATCCGCGGCGGGTCGTCCAGCAGCTCGACGGTGTAGGAGCCAGCGGGACGCTCGCGGGCCCGCCGATCGAGCGTGCGCTCCAGCGCCGGCAGCGTCTCGCACGGCGTCGGCGGCTCCAGCTCACCGCGGTGAAAGCAGGTGCGCTCGCCCGTGTGGCACGCCGGCCCGGCGGGCTCCACCAGCGCGAGCAGCGTGTCTCCGTCGCAGTCCAGCCGCAGCGCGCGCACCGCTTGGATGTTGCCGCTGGTGGCGCCCTTGTGCCACAGCTGTTCGCGCGAGCGGCTCCACAGGTGCAACTCGCCGGTGTCGCGCGTGCGGCGCAGCGCCTCCTCGTTCATATAGGCAAGCATCAGCACCTCGCCGCTTTCCCAATCCTGCACCACGCACGGCACGAGGCCGCGCTCGTCGTAGACAAGCTGGTCGTCGATCGTCTCCGTGGCCGGGGCGCCCATGCCCGCAGATTGTAGGCGGCGCCTGCGCCCTTGGAACCGCGGCGACGGCGCGGGCCGTCATGATGCCGGACGATGTCGTCGGTGCTCGAGCGCAGGCTGGTGGTGGTGAGCGGCAAGGGGGGAGTCGGCAAGACGACCGTGGCGGCCGCGCTCGGTCTGGTGGGAGCGCGCCGGGGGCTGCGCACGATCGTGGTGGAGGTGACCGGTGGCGCAGCGGGGGACGCCGCCACCGGGACCGGCCGGCTGGCCTCGCTGTTGGGACACCCCGAGCCGCCCGCTCACGGCGTGGAGACCCCGCTGCGAGATGGGCTGTGGACCCTGTCGATCGACCGCGACCGCGTGTTGGCCGAATGGCTGCGCGCGATCGGCGGGCGCGTGCCGGCGCGCGTGCTCACGTCGAGCTCCAGCTTTCAATACATGATCGCCGCGGCGCCCGGCGCGCGAGAGATGATCGCGATGGTGAAGCTGTGGGAGCTGGCCGAGGGACGGCGGCCGGCCAATCGCAAGCCGCAGGGCGGCGACTTGCTTGGCGGCGAGCGCGACTACGACCTGGTGGTGTTCGACGCGCCGGCCACCGGCCACGCGCTGGCGATGCTGCGCTCGCCGCACACTTTCGGGGCGATCGCACGGGTCGGCCCGGTGGCGCGCCAGGCGGGGCAGGTGCGCGAGCTGCTGGAGGACCCCGCCCGCAGTGCCTACCTCGCGGTCACGCACGCCACCGAGATGGGGGTCACAGAGACCCTCGAGCTGTGCGCCGGCCTGCGCCGCGAGCTGCGCCGGGAGCCCGACGCGATGATCGTCAACGGCACGCTGCCACGGCGGTTTGCGCATGGAGAGCTACAGCGAATCGCGGCGCTCGATGGCACCGCCGTCGCCGGCGGCCGAGCCGCGGCGACCGTCGCCAAGAGCGATCCGGCAACGGCCGATGCGGCAACCGTCACCGCCGCGGCGGTGCGCGCGGCCAACGCCGTGCACGAGCGCGCACTGGCCCAGCAGCGCCAGATCGTGCGGCTACGTCGGGGCGCGGGCACTCACGACGACGCGCCACCGGTGTTGAGGGTGCCATTCATGTTCCGGCCCGAGCTGGACCTGGACGCGCTCGAGCGCATCGCCGACCGTCTCGCGCGCGGCCTTTGAGTGGCGCCGCACCCCGGGAGTGCGTGCGCCAGGCTGGCGCACGGCTGCCCCCGGCGCTGGTCGTCAGGACCGCAGCGCGGCGGTGATGCGCTCGGCGGTCGCCAACACGGACGGCCCGAACGCACTGCGCAGATCGTCGAGCGTGTAGTCGGCGGCCGGGACAGGCACGCCCACGGCGGCGATCACCTCGCCGTCGGGACCGTGCACCGGGGCGGCGATCGTGCGCACACCCGGGGCCAGCTCTTCGTCGCCCAGCGCGATGCCCTCCTCGCGCACCCGGTCGAGCTCCGCGCGCAGCGCCTTCTTGGTGGGGATGCTGTTGGGCCCGGGCCGCGTCAGCTCCAGTTCGCCGATCACGCGTGCGCGCTCACGGTCGGGCAGGTGGGCGAGCAGCACCTTGCCCATCGCGGTGCACTGGGCGGGCAGGCTCGCCCCGGCGCCGAGGTCGAGATCGACCGCATGCTGTCCGCGCCGCCAGCCGCGGCGCCGGTCGACGTAACGCACCTGCGTGCCGTCCAGCACCGCGAGCGACGCGGTGCGGCCGGTCTGCTCGCGTAGTTCGCGCAGCGGCTCGCGCGCCTTGCCGCGCAGCGCCATCGAGTCCAGCACCGACATGCCCATGTCGGCGACCCGCGGCGCCAGGCGGTAGCGGCGCGCATGATCCTGCTCCAGATACCCCAGCGCCACCAGCGTGGAGGCATAGCGGTGGGTGGTGGAGCGGCTCATGTTGAGCTCGTCCGCCAGCTTGGCGATGCCGAGCACCGGCTTTTGCGCGCTGAAGCAGTTTAGGATCGCCAGGCCGGCTTGCAGCGAAGAGGAGAACCGCCCGCGGCGCTCCTCCTCCAGCAGCTCCAGGCCCTGGCCGCCCATATCCCCGTCGGCCGGCGCGCCCTTGCCGGAAGACGACTTGCCACCCGACCCCCTGCCGGTGGACACACCGCCGCTCGACGCGCCGGGCGCCTTGCCGGCGGACCGCCTCCCAACGGCGGGCTTGCCGGAAGACGACTTGCCGCCCGAGGACGCTGCCGCTCGCGGACTCATGCTCCCCGCCTCCCCTCGGCGCGCGCCGCGGGGTGGGCGCCGGCGCAGAAGCTGCGAGCCGGACGCCGCATCTGGCGCCCGGCTCGCGGTCGAACGGTGCGGGCTCGGAGCACGCCACCCCTGGCGTCCGCCGCCGGGCGTCGCGTAGGACGCCGCGTAGCTTTCAGCAACGGAGCCATGACCCGTAGGCTGGCATTTCCGTCCCGCGTTGTGCCAGCGATCATCGCCGAACGCGTGCAGGCGCTCAATGCACAGGTGAAAATCTTCAAATCGACCATCCCCCTCGAACGCGGACCCTGGAGTGTGGCGTGTACGCGATTGGACACTGTGTATGTGAGTGTACAAGCTCGTGCTCAGGTTTGGCGTCACAGTACATCGCCTTGCGCGTCACACAAGCCACGCCGTGCCACCGTCTCGCCTCCACCGCTCGCCCCCTCAGTCGTGCAGCACGATCGCCGCTCGCACCCGCGCCGCCAGATAGCCGGGCACGGCGACAATCGCCACGGCCGCCCCAGCGACCGCCAGCAGGCTGCCGATCGCCACCTGCGCGCCTACCGACATCACCACCGGAAAGCCCGTCACCACGGCGAGCGCGTGGGTGAGCAAAAGCTGACCGCCCAGCCCGAACAGGGCGCCGATCGAGCAGCCCACGCCGAGGATCAACGCGCTCTCCACCAGTAGCGCGCGCCACAGCACCGCTTGATAGAAGCCGTCGACCTTCATGTCGGCCAGCAACGGCCGCCGCTGCCAGATCATCGCGCCCATCGCCGTCGTCATCGCCAGCACGGCGGCGATCAATACGAGGGTTGTGATTTGCGTCAACCGTGACAGCGCCTGACGGCTGGTGGAGCGTAGGCGCCGTTCGCGTTCGACACGCGTTTCCACCACCAACCCGGCGCCGCCGCCGGCCAGCGCGCGCCGTACCGCACGGCGCCCCTGCCGCGGGGACACGCCCGCTCGCAACGTGATTGCGTACGCGCTCGTGCCGCCACCCGGCCACGCGCGGGCGTAGTCGGCCGCGCTCATCACGATCGCGCCGGGCGGCCAGCCGATGTTGGTGCTGAGCGCCGCCACCCTCACCGCGATCGGCCGGGGCGCGGGCAGCACGAAGGCCTGGCCGATCCGCAGGTTGTGTTCGCCAGCCAGCCCCTGCGACACCACGACCCAACCGCCGTGGCGCACGCGCGCGGCCGCCGACGCGAGGTCGCCACGCACCAGCTGGCTGGACGGGAGCGGGTTGCGAGCGGTGGCGGGGAAGGCCATCACCCACACCCGTCGCGGGCCGTCGTCGAGAAACCCAGCGTGAAACAGGCCGACACTGCGCACCTGCGGCAGTCGCGCCAGCGCCGCCAGGCGGGACGGGCGAAACGTGTCGGTGGCCAGCACGTTCTGGGCGCCCGCCGCCGTCACCCAGATGTCGGCCGGTGCGGCGAGGTCGTGGGCGGTGCGGTCGAGACCACGCTGCAGATTGGTCTGCGCGCCCTCCACCGAGACGCTGCCGAACACGGCGGTGGCGCCGGTGGCGGCGATCGCCAGCGTGCGCGACCAGTTGGCGCTGGAACGCAACTCGATCGCCGCCAGGTGCGCGGCGGTGCTGCCGAACGAACGCTGCGCGGCGTCGGCCAGCCGCAGCGCAGCGTCCAACAGCCAGGGGAGTGCCAGCAGCAGCGAGGCGACCAGGCTCACGATCCCGACGATCGCTGCGCCCGGGACGACCAGCAGCGCGAGCAGGGTGATAGTCCAGCACAGAAGCTCCCCCATCAATACCTTCGCACCCGAGCCCACCCGCCGATGCTGCCGCGTCCCGCCCAGCAACCGCCGCGCGAGCAGCGCCCTGCGCAGCGAGAACAGCATGCCCGCGAACGCCGCCAGTAGCCCCCCGGCGATGGCCAGCGCGACACTCTGCCAGGCGACGACTCGCTGCGCGTCGATCGGGAAGGCGAACGAGAGGTAGCCGGGGTTGGCGCTGAACAGCCCTATCGACAGCAGATCGCCGAGCACCAAACCGAGCAGCGAGGCGAGCGCGCCGAGTACCAGCGCGTCGAACAGCAGCACCTCCACGATCATCCGCCGCGAATATCCGTCCAGGCGCAGGTCTTCCACGAGGTTGCGCCGCAACGTAGCGGTGAGCATCAGCGCGTTGAGCGCAAACAGGAAGCCCACCAGCGCGCCGATCACCGAGAACAGCTCGGCCGACTGGTTGCTGGGCGCAGCCGCCTCGTTGAACAGCGTGGCGTTGGAGTTGGCCGGCTCGACGTTCAGTCGCCCCGCGGCCACGCCTCGCAGCCCCGCCTGCACCTCGCGTTCGCGCCCGGCGCGCGCGCTGACGAAGATGCCGGTGAGACGCCTGGGCAGCCCCGTCAACTGCTGGGCGTAGGCGAGCGGCGCGAACACGAAACGGCTGTGCGCCAGCGCGCCAAGGTCGCTTTCGAACAGGATCGCGCCCACAAACGCCCGGATCGACCGGCCGCCGATCTGCAACTGCGCCGTTTCCAGCGAGGAGATGCCGACCGTGTCGGCGAGTTCCAGGGGCAACGCCAGCGCCCGCTGATGGTTGAGCTGGGCGGCGCTGAAATGCCGCAGCAGCGGCCCGCCGAGATGCGCGTCGCCCGCGTCGGTGCTCAGCAGTTCCACGGGTTGTTGGCCGGCCGGGCCGATCAGGTTGGCGCGCACCTGGAACAGCGGGATGGTGGACCGCACGCCAGGCAGCTGTCGCACCTCTGCGAGCAGGTTTTCGCCGAACCCTTCCGGCCCGCGCGCGGCCAGCTCGAAGCGCATCGTGCCGATCACCCCGTTGACGAGCTGGCGCATCGAGTCGTCGGGGCTGGCGCGCACGATCTGCGAGGCGAACAGCAGCGCCACGCCGACGGCGATCCCGGCGATCGCGAACAGCTCGTGCGCCAGCTTCGCTCGCAGGCGCACGCGGTAGAGGACGACGATGTTGCGCAGCCTCATCGTCGCGGCGCGCTAGCCGACATCGATCGAGGCGACTACCGGTTGGGGAGCGTAGTCGCGCAGCCGCCCGTCGCGCAGCAGATACACGCGATCGGCGTATGCGGCCGCCTGCGGGTCGTGCGTGACCAGCATGGTCGCCACCTGCCGTTCGCGGCAAACGCCGGCGAGCAGCGCCAGCACCTCGCGGCTGCGCCGCGAGTCGAGGCTGCCGGTCGGCTCGTCGGCGATCACCAGCTTGGGCTCGGTGGAGAGCGCCCGCGCGATCATCACCCGCTGGCGCTCGCCCATCGAGAGCTGGTCGGGACGGTGGCGCAGACGCTCACCCAACCCCAGCTGCTCGAGCAGTGGACTCACGCGGCGGCGCGCCTGCCGCGGGCTGAGCTCGGTGCCGAGCAGCTTCAGCGCCGCGTTGTCCAGCGCGGCCACCCCCGGGATCAGATTGAGCGTCTGGCGTACGAACCCCAGCTCGCGCAGCCGGTAGGCGGCACCCTCCTGCTCTGACAGCGCCGACACCTCGCGCCCCGCCACCGTGACGCTGCCGCTGTCGGGGCGCAGCAGCGCGGCGATCAGCATCAGCAGCGTGGTCTTGCCCGATCCGCTGGGTCCGTACAGCACCACCAGCTCGCCGGGCGCCACCGACATCGAGAGGCCGTCGACGGCGCGGATCGGCTCGTCTTCGCCGACCTGGTAGTGCTTGACCAGATCGCGCAACTCCAGCATCACGCCATCCGCCTGGAGCCTCGCAGGGGCAACACGTTGTCGCGCATCAGCTCCAGCGGCGGCGGCGACGGTGGGATCGAGACACCGCTCAGCCGGCCACCGCCGAGCGACCAGATCTGATCGGCGCGCATCGCCGCGGGCATGTCGGGCACCGCCATCAGCACCGCGATCCCCTGCTCATCGACCAGCGAGTGCAGCAGCTCGGTGACGCGCTCGCGCTCGCCCACGTCGAGGTTGGCGGTGGGGTCGTCGACCAGGAGCAGGCGCGGCGCGCGGGCGATGCCGTGGGCGATGCCGATCAACGCTCGCTCGCCGTCGCACAAGCTGCCCCAGCGCTGGCGCACCTGCGCCGCCAGGCCCACCCGCCCGATTGCCTCCGCGGCCCGCTCGTACGCATGCCGGCGGCCTTGCCGGGCCAGCAGCGGTAGTGCCACATAGTCGAGCATCCGCAGGTCGCTCTTGGGCCCGGTGCGACGCACCCAGCCGATCCACTCCAGCAGCAGCCGCGCGTGCTGGCGCTCGGAGAGGCTGGCCAGATCGACGCCGTTGAAGCACACGCTGCCGCTGTCGGGCACCTCCAAGCGCGCACCCAGTCGCAGCAACGTCGACTTGCCCGAGCCGCGCGTGCCCCAAACCGCCGCGACCTCGCCGGCGCGCACGTCCAGCGAGATCTCACGCAGCACCCGCACCTCGGTGTCGCCCCGCCAGTAGCTCTTGCCGACGTCTTTGAACGACAGCAGAGCGTCCACGCTCACCCCTCCAAACGGCGCCCGATCGCCAACCGCTGGGCTGCGCTTTGCAAACACCTCGTGTAGAAGCTACTCAACCCTTGCGCAACGCGTGCCCCGCCGGGTGCTCGCGCCCGCGGCCTCAACCTGTCGAGCGGCGAGCCGAGTGCCGCGCGCCGGCCGAGCCGGCGGGCTTGCACGCGGCCAGCCGTGGACGTGCCGGGGCGAGTCCGGGGCGCGGGGCCGCCGGCCCCGAACGGGCGGGCCCGCCCGCCTGAGCGGCGAGTCCGGCGGCGCCGGTGGCCAGCTCGTATTCGGCATGCATGCCTTCCAGCGATTTGCGCACGCCGTGCAGCCACGTCAAGCGCGCCTCCCAGAAGGAGAGCTCGGCGTCACGAATGTGCACGAGCACCAGCCCCGACCACCGATTGGGCGCAGGCGGACGCATGCGCTCGAAGGTCTGCTTGAGCTCCTGCACCCGCGCCAGACAGATCAGCTCCTGGCCGTACACCAGCTCCACCAGCCGCGGCAGGTTGTGGGGCTGGCAGAGGGCCACCTTCATGTGCAGCTCGTCGCGCAGCGGCGGCGCCGTGGACGAACCGAGCAGCCATTCTTCGAAGTGCCGCACACCGGCTGGAGTTGCTTCGAAGGAGCGCGAGTCCGACCGTGAGCCGGGCGCGCTGCGCCGCGCCGGTCGCGCGCGTCCCGCGACGATCTGCCGAGGTTCCGCCGCCTGACGATCGGGCACTGAAACGCCGGCAAGCGACTCGACAGCAGTCAGCCGGGGACGTGCGGCGACGCCATCTCGCACAGCGAACGGATCGTCGGCATCGGAACCCTCATGTGTCTGGCCGTACTCACGATCGTCGATCGTGCGTACCAGCCCGTCGCGCTCCAGGCGGGAGAGCGCCGAGTAGACGTTGGAGTCCACGAATCCCGCCGAGGAGAGCCGTTGACGCAGCTTTGCGGTCAGACGGTGGGCTGGGCCTGGCTCCTCGATCACCAACCCCAGCACTGCGATCTTCGCTGACATCTCCGCCGGCCCCCTTTACCCTCGCTCCTCGTGCCGTAGGACAACGTTTTCCAACCCCAAACAACAGGTTACACAAACCGTACACCAAACCACGTGTGCGCGCAGCTTTTGGACGAATGATTCCTATATCTTGAGAATAGATACCCGCGCTTGGACCGTAGCGTCAACACTGGGAGCGGCCCGCAAAAAGTGCGCGTAGGCCGCTTGAACAAGCGGTTTCCATGTACGCAGCGAGCAGCCCGGGCACGTCACCGCGGACGTCCTGGGACCCACTCGCGTGGCACCCCCACGCGCGCACCTACCGTCTCATGCCGGCACCCCAAGTCGATACGTGTGGTCGGATTTGTCCTAACCAGTCAGATGCTACTCGATCCCCAGCCGGTCCAGCAGGCCCTCGTCGCCCCGCCAATCGCGGCGGACGCGCACCGAAAGATCGAGGTGCACGCGCTTTCCCAGCTCCCGCTCCAGCTCTTCGCGCGCGGCGCTGCCGATCGCCTTGATCATGCGCCCCCCGGCACCCACCACGATCACCCGCTGGGAGTCGCTCTCCACCCAGATCAGCGCCCGCACCCGCAGCAGATCGGCGCGCAGCGGCTCGATCTCCTCAACCATCACCTCCAGCGCGTGGGGCAGCTCGCGGTAGGTGCGGCGGATTGCCGCCTCGCGGATCAACTCGGCGGCCATCAGTGAGCGCGACTGGTCGGTGCGGGTGTCGGCGGCGAACAGGAGGGGGCACTCGGGCAGCAGCCCCTCCAGGTGCACCACCAGCGCTGACACTCCAGTGCCGGTGCGCGCCGAGATCGGGAACACCTCGGCATCGGTATCCAGTTGCGCGGCGTCGCGCAGCGCCGTCAGCGTCTCGGCGCGGCTCAAGCGGTCGACCTTGTTGAGCGCGATCGTCAGCGGCGCACGCTGGGCCGCGGACCGCTGCGCATCCTCCGGGCCCGACCGCTCGGCGTCGTCGTCTTCGCCGTCGGGCCGATGGGGCAACTCGGCCGGTGAGCTCTGGGACGCCAGCAGAGTCTGCGCGATGAACCGATCGCCCGGGCCCACCCCCTGCTCCCCGTTGAGCACCAGCAGCGACGCATCGGCCCCGTGCAGCTCCTCCCGCACCCGTTGCGACATGCGCGCGGTGAGCGCGTCGCGCGGGCGCTGCACGCCCGGCAGGTCCACCAGCACCAGTTGGCAGTCGGCTGTGGTGCGCACGCCGCGGATCGCACGGCGCGTGGTTTGCGCGCGGTCGGACACGATCGCCACCTTGCCGCCCACCACCGCGTTGACGAGCGTCGACTTGCCCACGTTGGGGCGTCCGGCCAGCGCCACGAAACCGGCGCGCGTCATGGCGCGGCGGGCGGGGCCGCCACTGAAGCGTCACTCGCGACCGCGCTGGCCGGGAGGCCCTCCCAGCGCAGCAACTCGGCCTGCACCGCCAGCATCTCGCCACGATCGAGCTCGTGATCCATACCCACCAGGTGCAGCACCCCGTGGACGATCGCCTCGCACAGATCCCGGGTGTGCTGGGCGCAGATCACCACGTCGCCCAACTCGCGCACGCCCTCCGCGGCCGGGTCGGCGCCGTCGATCGGGAACGACAGCACGTCGGTGGGGCCGGGCTCGTTGCGGTGGGCGGCATTGAGCTCGGCGATGCGCTCGGAGTCGACGAACTCGATCGCCAGGTGGCCGTCCTCCGCGCCCGCGGTGGCCGCGGCCAGCATGCACAGCCGGCGCACCCGTTCGGGCGCCGGCACCCGCTCACCGAGCGCGTCGGCGCCCACCACCTCGATGTCCAGCACCGCGACTACCTCCGCCTGCCGTCTGCGGCCGCGGCGGCCCGTGGGCGCTCCGGGGGGCGCTGCGAGTGTTGGTCGTAGGCCTCCACGATCCGCTGCACCAGCTTGTGGCGCACCACGTCCTCACCGCCGAAACGCACGAACTCGATTCCCTCCACCGTGTCCAGCACCTCGCCGACCGCGATCAGGCCCGACTGCTGCTCGGGCGGCAGGTCGACCTGTGTGATGTCGCCGGTGACCACCATCCGCGAGCCAAAGCCGAGGCGCGTGAGGAACATCTTCATCTGCTCCGGCGTGGTGTTTTGCGCCTCGTCGAGGATCACAAACGAGTCGTTGAGCGTTCTCCCGCGCATGAACGCCAGCGGCGCGATCTCGATCACGCCGCGCTCCAAATGCTGGGAGACCTTCTCGGGATCGAGCATGTCGTGCAGCGCGTCGAACAGCGGCCGCAGGTAGGGGTCGACCTTGGCCATCAGGTCTCCCGGTAGGAAGCCCAAGCGCTCGCCGGCCTCAACCGCGGGACGGGTGAGGATGATGCGGTTGACCTCGTTGCGCGACAGCGCCGCCGCCGCCATCGCCACCGCCAGAAACGTCTTGCCGGTGCCGGCGGGGCCGACGCCGAAGGTGATGGTGTGGCGGCGAATGGAGTCGACGTAGCGCTTCTGGTTGACGGTCTTGGGGGCCACCCGCAGCGAGCGATGGCGCCACACCACATCCTCCAGCACCTGCGCCGGGGATTGGTGGGCGTCGAGCGCGCCGGTAACCGCGGCGATCGTCCCGGGGCCGATCTGATGTCCGCGCCCGATCAACTCCGACAGCTCCTTCACCACGCGCTCTCCTGCGCGCGTGTCGCCTTCGGAGCCGTCCAGCGTGAGCAGGTTGCCGCGCAAAAACACCCTGCAGTCGAGATGGCCCTCCAGCGCTCGCAACACGGCGTCCTGGCTGCCCGCCAGCTCCGACGCCACTTCCCCCGGCAGCTCGATCTGCGTTTTCATCCGCCGAGCGCAGCCCTCACCATTCCCGAGACGCGCTTGCCGTCGGCGCGGCCGTCCGCCGCGCTCATCGCCATCCCCATCGCGCGTCCCATGTCTCTCACCGACTCCGCGCCGCTGTCTTTCACGGCCTGCGCGACGATCTCGCGCAGCTGCTCGTCGGAGAGCTCCGCCGGCAGGTAGCCGGCGATCAGCTGCGCCTCGCGCTCCTCGCCGTCCGCCAGCCCGGCGCGGCCGGCCTCACGGTAGGCGTCGGCCGCCTCCAAACGGCGCTTGCGCTCGCGGCGCAGCACCGCCAGCTCGTCGCCGCCGCCGAGCTTGGCGTCCTTCTGCAGCTCGGACAGCACCATCCGCAGCGCGCCCACACGCTCTTTGTCCCCCGCCTTCATGGCGGTGGAGAGGTCGCTCTTCAGCTGCTGTTGGACGCTCACCTGTGGGTTGAAGGATAGCCGTGTGAGGCGCCGCTCAGCATGGGGTGACGCGCAGCCCGTCGGCGTACATCTCCCGCACCCGCACCTCCACCAGCTCCCCCGCCCGTGCGGCGCCGGCCGGCAGATAGCAGCGGGTGTAGTCGGCGGTGTACCCCGCGCACTGGGTGGGCGCCACCTTGTCCACCAGCACCTGCTCGCGCGTTCCCAACTTGGTGGCGCGGTGGTGGCGCGAGCGCACCTCCGAGAGGCCGCGCAGCGCCTGCGAGCGGCGCTTCTTCTCCTGCGGCGCCACCAGGTCGCCCAGGCTCTCGGCGACGGTGCCGGGGCGCGGCGAGTAGGAGAAGGCGTGCACACGACTGATGCCGGCGTCGTTTACCAGTCCCAGCGTGCGCTCAAACGCGGCACGATCCTCGTTGGGGAAGCCGACGATGATGTCGGTGGTGAGGTTCACTCGCGGAACCTGCGCGCGCAGCGATTCGACCGCCTGCAGGTACTCGCCCGCGGTGTAGTGGCGCCCCATTGCGCGCAGCACGCCGTCGTCGCCCGACTGCATGGGGATGTGCAGATGGGGGCACACCTTGGGCTCCTCACGCAGCGCGTCGATCAGCGAGTCGCGCACGTGGATCACCTCCACCGAGGACAGGCGCACGCGCTGTATGCCCCCCACGCGCGCCACTCGCATCATCAGCTCGCCCAGCTCCCAGCCGTTTGCCGGATCGCGGTAGTCGCCGACGCTGATCCCGGTCATCACCACCTCGGGCTGGCCGTGCGTTACGCGCGCGTGCACCTCCTCCAGCACCGCGGACGCCGGGCGCGAGCGGGCGGGGCCACGGACGGTGGGGATAATGCAGTAGGCGCAGTGGCAGTCGCAGCCGTCCTGCACCTTCACAAAACCGCGGGTGCGCGCCGCCGCGGAGCGGCCGTCGAGGGCCGAGTGCCATGTGATGCCGGTGGTCGCCGGCGCGGAATGGTCGGGGGGTGCGCCGTCAGATGGCGGACCGGTGTCGGAACGGCTTCCGGGGAGCCCCTGGAGGCTGCGTCGCGCGTTCCCCACCAGCGGCTGGTGCTCGAGGTCGGCGCACGCCCCGAGCGCGCCCGCCATCGCCTGCGCCACCTCCTCGGCCTCGCCGGTGAACGCGCTGACGGACGGGGCGATCTCGGTGAACTGGGCGGCGCGCAGGTTGACCGCGCAACCGCCCACATACACGGTGCGCGCCGTTTTCAGCGAGCGGCGCACAGACTGGCGCGACTTGGCCTCGGCCTCGGAGGTGATGCAGCAGGTGTTGACCACGTGCAGCTCCGCCTCCTCCTCGGGCACCTCCTCGTGGCCGGCTTCCAGCAGCCGCCGGCGCGCCAGCATGGCGTCGGCATGGGACACCTTGCAGCCGAGGAACTTCACCGCGAAGCGCATTGCCGGGAGGGTAGCGCTCGCGAGGGGGCATGTTGTCGCGACAGAGAGCGCGCCTCGTGAGCCTCGACCGGGACGCGCCCCTTTCGTGACGTTGCGGGCGCACGCTCCCGTCGAGGAACTTACGACGTTGCGGTGCCGGGCAGCCAGCGCAAGCGCCAAGCGGCGACGGCCGCGGCAGCGAGACCCCAGGCGTACCCGTTAGTGCTTGGTCCAGCTGCACACGGTCGCCGTCCCGGCACGCTTCGGGGCCCGGCCGGCCGCGATGTCCTCTCTGAGCCGCTCAACCCCCGCTCGTAGCTCCTCGGGATGGTCGCGCCACATCCGCTCGAAGTAGCTCGTCTCGCCCCTCTCTGCAGCCTCCAGCACACGATCGGGGTCGGCCGAGAGAGCAGCCAGCGATGCGTCCTCCATGTCCTCAAACGCGAAAGCGAAGAGCCGCGCGCCGGGTAGCTCCTCAAGTATCGCCGCCCGCGGCGGGTGAGTCGCCTCCATCCAGCGCCGGCTGCTCGGAAAGTAGTCGAGAATCCAGAGCGTGGCGGCATCCTCACCCGTGTAGCCGTTGAGCACCAGGCGTCCTCGGGGCCTGAGGACGCGCCGTGCCTGGGCCAGTGCGACGCTGCGGTCCTCAACGTGGTGCAGCATCGAGATCATGGTGGCGGCGTCGAACGTTTCGTCCTCGAACGGCAGTCGCTGTGCGTCCGCCTCTACGGTCTCGAGCCCCTTGGCAGCGGCCCACGCCAGCATGTCGGCCGAGCGGTCCACCACAACAGGCTCCCAGCCCTCCCGCTTGAGGGCGAGGGCGTAGTTGCCTGTACCGCCACCGATGTCGGCGAGCCGTCGGCCGGGCGCGCCTTTGAGGGCCTCGCGCAGCGCCCGCAGAACCGATGGGCTCGCGGAGCGCGTCTCGTCATAGCGCTCTGCTTGGCGGGAGTAATCGGGCAGCAGGCTCACGCTATACAGAGCTTGACAGCGCTATGCGGCGCTTGACGGCCGGCGCTCTCACACGTTGCGACACGCGACCGCGATCGCAAGCCACCCAAGCAGGAGCGCCACCAGCTCCGGGCGACGCCATGAGGTAGGCTTGCAACGAAACCGAGCCGAGACGGAGTGGTAGAGCACAATGGCCGCGTCAGATGCCATCAGCCAACTGTCGTCGTTGCCGCAGGCAGACCAAGAAGCGGTCGGCAACACGCTGATTTCGCTCAGGACGGGCTTTCAAGAGCGCGATGCCAACAAGCTGGTCGGCGTTTATAGCGCCGACGCTGACTGGGTCAATGCCTTTGGCAGCGTGAAGAAGGGAAGCGACGAAATCGTCGCATACCTACGAGGTCTGTTCGCGGACGCGAACTTCAGCGCGGGCACGCTCAGCGCGCCGCCTGAAGTGGCGATACGGGTCCTGACTCCCGAGGTCGTGCTCGTATCAGCGCACCTGCAGGTAGAGGGTCAAAAGCTGCTTGCCGGAGGTGAGATCGAGCTGAGGGACAACTACTCATTGCGCGTTCTGCATCGGCAGGCAGATGGGTCGTGGCCCATCGTGTCGGAGATGTTTAACGACGCGAATCGCGAAAGCACCTACGCCCCCAACTCCTAGCGCCGCTTCGGCTGGGCGCGAAGCTGCCGCATTGACAACATTTCGACTACCACGCCACCTCGGCGCGTAGCTTGCCGTCCGGACGAATAGGCGGAGCGGCGGCACCACGCCGCCGTTGCTGCCCGGGTCGTGAAAATGCGCTTGACGGCGCGAGGAAGAAGGGGCGAGAGACTTTGGTGCTTGGCCGGTGGCTGCCTCTGAGTTCGCCCCTGGGAGGAAGTGGCCCTATCTACGGCGGGCTGCCGCCGCCAGCGCAGGATTGGTCCAGCCGGCGTCCGTGGGGTTCACCGTCGTCCCGGGCGCCACGATCTCGTCGATACGGTCGAGGAGCGCGGTGTCGAGATGTGTGTCTGCCGCGCCGAGTTGCGACTCGAGCTGCTCCATCGTCCGCGGACCAATGATCGCCGCCGTCACGCCCGGATGGCGGATGACGAACCCCAACGCCAGGTGGATCAATGAAACGCCCGCTTCGTCCGCTAGTCGCGCGAGTGCGTCGGCGGCCTCGAGCTTGGCCTGGTTGGCCGGAATCGAGAGGTCGTACCGCTGCGGGATCATCGCCGCCCGCCGAGACGTCAAATCCTCGGCGCCCTTTCGCCACCGCCCCGACAACCAGCCACCCGCCAGCGGACTCCACGCGATCACCCCCATCCCAAAGTCCTGGCAGGCAGGCAACACGTCAGCCTCAATGCCGCGAGCGAGAATCGAATACGGCGGCTGCTCGCAGACGAAGCGCTGGACGCGCCGGTCACGAGCGACCCACTGCGCCTTGACGATCTCCGCGGCCGGATAGGTTGAGGAGCCGACATACCGCACCTTCCCCTGAGCCACCAGATCAGAGAGCGCACCGAGCGTCTCCTCGTGATCGGTCCACGGGTCCCAGCGATGCACCTGGTAGAGATCGATCCAGTCCGTCTGCAGGCGCTTCAGCGAGGCCTCGACCTCCCTGATGATCCAGCGCCGCGAGTTGCCCGCCTGGTTGGGGTCCTCGCCCATCGAGCCGTGGAACTTCGTAGCGAGCACGACGTTCTCGCGCCGTCCGCCGCTGAGCGCCTTGCCGACGATCTCCTCAGACTCCCCACGCGAATAGACATCGGCGGTGTCGATGAAATTGATCCCTGCGTCGAGCGCCCGATGGACGATGCGGATACTCGCATCGTGGTCAGGCTCCCCCCAAGCCCCGAACATCATCGCGCCGAGGCAGAGCGGACTCACATGCACACCGGTACGTCCAAGGCTTCGCTGATCCATGTCTCGCACCTTACCGCCCGTTCCCTCGCGAGACTCGGAATAGGCGGCGCCCTCCGAGTCGTCCACGCAAGCGCGAGCGCGGCCTCACCCGCATTGGGCGCGCGGACACCGTCCGAAGCGCAACTGCCGCCGAGGTGCGCCGAGCGATTCCATAGAGATCGCCTCCGACATGCGTGCAACGCCTATCCAGTCAAGAACCCAGCTGCCGACGCCATAGAAAAACCCCGCCGGAGCGGGGTTTTTCCTTAGCAGGTCGATAAGCCGGATCCTGTCGTGAGCAACCATCCATCTGAGCGGCCTACCTGGACCTCGGCGGGCAGCCTGCAAACGGTCCGGTTTGGCCTTGCATCGGGTGGGGTTTGCCTAGCCGCCGCGTCGCCGCGACGCTGGTGCGCTCTTGCCGCACCATTTCACCCTTGCCCGTCGGCCGTTCACGTGGGACGGCCGACGTCGGCGGTATGTTTCTGTGGCACTTTCCCGCGGGTTTTCCCGGGTCGATGGCTCGACCACCTTGCCCTGTGATGTCCGGACTTTCCTCGAAGGTCTTGGCCTCCGCGGCTGCTTGACCTGCACGCCGTAACTTAGCGCGCCAGGGTGGCGTTGTGAAGCGTCGCGATCAGAGGCTCCTAAGCAGTCCCACCACGCGCCCCAGCACTCTGACCTCCTTGCTGCGGATCGGCTCCATTGTCTCGTTCTCCGGTTGCAGGCGGATGTGGTCGGACTCGCGGAAGAAGCGCTTGACCGTCGCCTCCTCTCCTAGCAGCGCCACCACAATCTCCCCTTCGCGCGCGGTGTCCTGCGGGCGCACCACCACGATGTCGCCCTCGAGGATGCCGGCGTTCTTCATCGAGTCGCCGCGAATGCGCAGGAGGTACTCCCCCTGGCTCCCACCCGCCACCTCGGGGACGGAGATGTACTCCTCAATGTTCTCCTCGGCCAGCACCGGTTGGCCGGCCGCCACCGCACCCAGCAGGGGCAGTCCTTCGGAGCGCACGATCGCGCGCATACTGTCCACCGCGTTGCCCACCGCGCGATCCAGCAGCTCGATTGCACGGGGCTTGGCGGGGTCGCGCCGCAGCAGGCCGATCTTCTCCAGGTTGGCGAGGTGCGCGTGCACCGTGGACGATGACGCGAGGCCCACCGCTTTGCCAATGTCGCGCACGGTCGGGGGATAGCCGTACTTGGCCGAGTACTTGCGGATGAAGTCGAAGATCTCCTGCTGGCGCTTGGTCAGATCCATGATCTCTGTGTCCCTTGGGTCGCTGGGCTGGAGGGAAGAACGAACATGTGTTCGCACAGTAGCGCCCCCTGCGGACGGATGCAAGGGTCGGGCTATGCACCGCCGCCTCGGCGGTCGTCCTTGGGGGGTTATGTCGAGCTGCCGCAGCCGATACTCGATCGCCTGCAACCGAAGGCGCCCAGCGCCGCGGGGGCTATACTCGCCGCTTCCAGCGCTCGTGGCGGAATTGGTAGACGCGCAAGGTTGAGGGCCTTGTGGACCGTATGGTCCGTGGTGGTTCGAGTCCACTCGAGCGCATTGGCCCCGCTCGCCGTCCCCGATCGGCGGCTCAGGCTACGGAGGCGAACTCCCGCTCGACCTCGCCATCCACAGTGCGCTGAAAGCACACGAGCAGCTCCTCGTCCAGCACAGCAGCGATCCGCTGCAAGGTAGGCAACTGCGGGATATGCGTGCCCTTCTCCAGCCGCGACACCGCGCTGTGTGAGGTTCCCGCAGCCTTGGCAACCCCCTCCTGAGTCAGCCCCAGCTCGAACCGCCGTTCACGTAGATGCGCAGCGATCGGGCTGACCTCGCGCAAAGCACGAATGCGCGCATACTCAGCACGGGCATCACGGTACACCTCGCTACGATCGGCGCGGCCACCAGCCGCCTCGACAGCGGAACGGCCGACAGGGCTTTGGACGGCGTCGCTCACGAGCCATACCTTATCACGCATGGTAAGTCGATCAGCCTCGCCGCGACTTCGGCGGAGCATCCCGGCCAGCCGCCCGCGGAGGACGACGGCGATCCGCGTCCATCCTCGCCCGAAAATCGGCCATGCGCCTCTTGGCCGTCTCACGGTCACGCGCCGGCACAGCGCCGGTGTTCTTCTCGAAAGCGTGGAGAAGGACAACCAGGTTGCCGGATCGCTGATAGAGCAGCCGGTAGCGAGTTCGCGCGAAACGAACTCGCAGCTCGCGAAGCGCTCCGTCGATCTGCGAGGTGACCGGAAACTCAGGCGGCGGCACGTCTGGCTGCCTCCCGTTCAGGTGATCCTCGATCGCATCGTCGATCTTCGCCGCCGCGAGCGGCTGGGTCTTCAACAACTCCTCCAAGAAGATGTCGACCGGCTCTCGACCATAGGCGTCCCGATAGAAGACCGCCTGCGTCCGCCCGCGCAGCGTCCGAGCACGGACTCCCGAGGGAGCGGCGGGTATACGCCTGCGCGACGGCATGAAGCATGAGACTAGAAGCCGTCCCGGCGCCCTTAAGACCCGCTATCGGAGACGATCCGCTCCTGACGACCGTGACATGCGCTAGTCGTCGGGAGGGCGCCACCTCGGGTGCAGCGCGCACCACCACAGTGACTTTGGCGATGAGCCCTGATCCTCGCGAACAATGAGTCGCATATGCTCCCGTAGCCGAAAGGTCATCACGGCATAGATCACGATGGCGGCGGTGGTGAGGCTGAGCACCACAGCAAGCCAGCTCATCCCCTTGGCACTCGCCAGGAGCAGCGCTGAACCGACGGCGACAAAGACTGCTCCCGCCACCTCTGCGCCAGATGACAGTCGGCGGCTCGGCTTTGGCAGGGTGCCGCCGATCGTCATGCCTGCCCAGCCTGATCCTGCGACCGTATCCACGAGAAGAAGCACGGCACCGATCCCCACGAGCAGGGCGCCTAGACTCGTCGGGCTCGCGCCGAGAATGTCGGCCAGCATAGTCATGCGAAGAATTCTCGCTTGGCCACCCGACGGTCAGAGGAGCCCAGTGGCAACAACCAAATGGCTCAGTCGACGCCTAACCCGCGGCAGAGTTTGCAGCGAGGTCTTTAATGCCGGCCACCCGAACATCTACGATCTTTATCGCGGTCTCGCGCCACGGCATCTCATTGCCATTGCCGACGAGCGCGAGTTGCCGCGTGCCCACAAAGATGCCCAGATCCTCGTCCATAAGCAGCGTGTCGATACGTTCTTGAAGGTCTTGGCCGCCTTCAATCCGTCCTCTGAGGCCGATGTCCTCGTAGGCTTCGCTCTGATCCTGGCACGCCTGAAGGAAGCCACCAACTGCTTCTCTTTGGCTCACAGACATGTGGTCGGGGTAGTCGTGAGTCCACGACTCTGACGACGAGAGGCGTCGAAGTAGCGCATCGCCGCTCAAGGCAGGCTCAAGCTGAAATGGCCGCTCCCGCCCTCTCCACCCGATATCCGGCATGAACGGAATAGCCCAGCGGCTACGCACTCGCTGCTCGTGGGCTCCCTTGAGCTCGCGCAGCTTCTCCGGCGGAAACTGGGCAGGCTGCCCATCAACGACCGCGTGGCAATTGGCACAAAGCAGAATCAAGTTCTCGTAGCCATCGAGGTCTTGACGCGAGCCACCCGTGCCGCGCGGCCCAGATAGCGCCTGGGCAACGATATGGCACTCTCTGCCGATGATCGCGTGCCGGTCATCAGCAGCTGCCGGCGTCATGACAAGTTGCGTGCCGCAGAGCGCGCACGCATTGCCCGAGAAGCTCCAGAGGATCTTGCGCGTATGCAAGCTGATCGCCATATCTCCCATTGTTGCGCACTCCTAATCTCGGGCTTCAGCTCGCACCACAGCCGAACTGACCGCCTGCCTGCTGTTGCAGCCAATCGTGTCGGAGTCGATAGCAACCACGCGTTACCCGCTCGAAGCGGGGCTCGTCCCCCAGCGCCCCGGTGGACAAACAGCAGTTGACCGAGCCCTTCGACACCGGATGGCCGAGCAGGTCTACGACTGCCGCCTGAGCCTCCAGCACGGTCAAGGGACGCTGAGCCAATGCCAGTACCTTGACGACGGCCCGCTGCACCACGCCGTTGCCGAGCCGTCCTACCTCGAGTTGTGGCTCAAGACGCACGGTCGCCTTGATCGGCTCATCTGACAGGGCCTCGAACACCGCCCCCAGGGCGGCCGAGGGGTTTGAGAGCTGTCCTACCAAGCGCATGTGATCGTGACTCCACTACCGATCGCCTCATCGGACTGCGTCGGTCGCGTGTGTCAGGCGGCGGCGAGGAGATCAAGGAAGGCGCGTGGGGAGAACACGGGAATCCTCCCCTCAAGGGCGAGAAGGTCTTTGTCACCCGACACGAGAGCCGCGCGATGTGCCGATGCAAGGACGATTAGATAGTCATCGTCCGGATCACGGGAGTGCACCGGCGGATCAGTATCCGGATCAACGACCGCGCTGGCACTGTCGGCGACCCAGCGCACTAGGTCCGCCGCGTCTGACTCGCTGATATGTGACCGCAGCTTGGGATAGGCGAGCGCTCGCTCGAGCTCACTCAGCAGCATCTGGGAAGCGATGAGCTCGAACTCGCCTCCGGTGAGCGATCGCAGGATGTCGGCCGGAGTGCCCCGTGGCGAGATCGCACCGGAGATGACCACGTTGGAGTCGAGGACCGCCCGCACCCGTCAGCGGCGACGACGACGCGTCTGGTGCTGTGCCTCAACGGCAAGGGCGGTAGCGTCGCGCTCGGAGAGGTTGTTGCGCTCCCACAAGCGCTCGAGCAGGTCGAGCCCCAGGTCGCGACGCAGTGAATCCTCGATCACCTGGCTGTCTCCGCAGCCTGTGCGGGCCGCGCGCATCTTCACTGCCCTCATGACCGACTCGTCGATTGTGAGCGTCGTACGTACCTTGGACATCATCGCACTTTAGCATCAAGATGAGCCGTGACCCATCTCTGACCCAAGTCAATTTTGTCCGATGCGTACGATGTGTCCGCGATCCCGCACAAAACGGACGATCTGAACACGGGCGGACGTATCTTGCATCCGTGGACGAGGTTGAGGGCCTTGTCCTGTGTATACGGGGTGGTGGCCCGAGTCCACTCGGGCGCATAAAATAGCTGCAAATGATGGATTTTCGGTTGCTTGTGATCCGTTTCTGATCGCATACAAGGCTGGCGTGACACCAGGCGTGACCCAACCGAACAATTTGCCGAACACTTGCCGACCGGGCGACAATCAACGATGGTGCGTTCCATCTCGTCCGTCGTCATTTCGACGTCCAGGCGTTCGGCGTCAACGCTGCGACTGGCAACGCCGGTGATGAGATGGTCGAGAAGCATCACGAGGCCGACGACGAGGACCCACCCCCTTCGAAGCGTCCAGGGTGCGCGTCGCGCGCTCAGCCCGGTGGCGACCATCGCGGTCGTGCTGGTGCTCGCGACGCTGAACGGTCGCGTGTTCGGACCAGCGAGTTCGACGTCGCCGCGACGGCAGCGGGTCACCCAGGGCGGGTGACGCGGGCTCACCCACGCGTTAGCCAAAATTCTGGGTATGAGCAGGCTACAGGCCGAGGCTACACGGGGGGAGCGTTTGGGCGTTCAGGTGCAGGGTCCGATCGCGCGTTACGAGCAGGAGATCATCGACCGGGTCGCTGATTTCAAGGATCCTCGCCAGGAGTGGCGACGTCTGTTTTCTGAGCTGCTCGGCACGTTCTTTCTGGTCCTCGCGGCGGCCGGTGGCGGCATGATGGGCCACGCCTTTCCGGTCGTGATCACTCACACGGATGCTGTCGTCGCGCCAGCGCTGACGGTGATGGCGATCATCCTGTTCATGGGCAAGGTCTCGGGCGCCCATCTGAACCCCGCGGTCAGCATCGCGTTCGCCCTGCGCCGCGACTTCCCGTGGCGGCGCGTGCCCGGCTACATCGTCGTGCAGTTGGCCGGTGCGACGCTCGCCGCGTTGTTCCTGCACGCGGTCATCAACGTGTCGGCGACCTACGGATCGAACTATCCGGCCGCCACCTACTCGGCCGGCTCAGCGTTCTGGATGGAGTTCATCCTGACCGTGGGCCTGGTCAGCGTGATTCTCGGCACCGCCTCGGGTGCCCAGAACGTTGGCCTGTTTGGCGCCTTCGGCGTCGGCGGCTACATCGCTCTCGCCGGGCTTTGGGGCAGTCCGATCTCGGGTGCCTCGATGAACCCGGCCCGCACATTCGGCCCTGACCTCGTTGGAGGGAATTTCTCCCACTACCTCGTGTACGTGGCAGGGCCGATCGCCGGGGCTGCCGTCGCGGTCGGCATCGCGTTTGTCCTCCGCGGCCGTGGCGGCGGTGCGTCCGGCTCGGGGGCAGGACAGGGCGCGCTGTTCACGGAGAGCCAAGACCCAGGAGCAAACCAGTCACCAGCCAAAGGAGACGGGCGATGAGCCCTGACCGTTCGCACGCGCTAGACCATGTCGTTCTCGTGCTGTTCGAGAACAGGTCCGTCGACAATCTCCTGGGCCACCTGTACGGGCCAGAGGATGGCAAGACCTTCGAGGGCGTGATCGGCAAGGACCTGCGCAACCCGATCCCGGAGTGGGCCGAACACGGCGCCGAGCGCAAGACGGTCTCCTACACGGTCACGACGGACATGGATGCGCCGAACCCGGACTCGGGTGAGGAGTACTTCCACACCAACGTCCAGCTGTTCAACGTCCTCGACGAGCACAACCGCTTCAAGGTCGGCGACCAGGTCACCGCACCGTGGAACGCTCCCGAGCCCGGAGCCGTGCCGAGCATGGACGGCTTCGTCACCGACTACATCAGCTGCTTCACCGGCGAGGTCGGCCGTCAGCCCACATACGAGGAGTACTCAAAGATCATGACCGGCTACACGCCGGAGCAGGTGCCGGTGCTCAACGGGATCGCGAGGGGCTTCGGCGTGTTCGACCACTGGTTCTGCGAGGTCCCCTCGCAGACGCTTATGAACCGCTCGTTCTGGACCGCCGCGCCATCGTCCGGCTTCGTCATCAACAGCCCGGCGTCCCTGGCGCGCATCTACGAGGCGATCAGGTCAGCTGCTTCCACGGAGGGCTCCGATGCGCACAACACGACCTTCTTCATCGGCTGGGACGAGCCCGGCGGCACCTATGACCACGTGCCTCCAGGCCCCGTGCCCTCACCGGACCCGAGCGCACCCGCGGGAGAGATGGGCTTCAAATTCGACCGCTCCGGTTGCCGAGTGCCCGCGATCATCGTCTCCCCGTGGGTGGACGAGGGCACCGTAATCAACAAGGAGCACCGGCACACGTCGATGATCGCCACGCTGCGCAAGGTGTGGGACCTCGGTGACGCTTTCACCGCCAGGGACGCCGCCGCCCGCCCGTTCGACCACCTGCTCTCCCGCGAGAGCCCGCGCGACCCCGCCAGCTGGCCGGACGTACACCCGCTCCCGGTGCCCGCGTACCACATGGACGAAGCGCTGATGAGCAAGGCGCTCAGCACCCTCGGCAAATCAATGAGCGGGGGCCTGATCGAGCACGCGAAGCAGTCCGGGATGACGATCCCACCCGAGCTGAACGACCCTGCATCGCCTCCCTCAGCAGCTCAGATCATTGCTTTCTTGAGGAGCATCGCATTTCAGTACTTCCCGGGCCTCGCCCCTACCAAGTAGGCGATCAAGCGCATCGGGTGGCACTGCCTGATGGCCTGTATCCGAGCGTCTCGCATGTACGCGGTCTACAACGCCCGCTTCGGACGGTGGCTGTTGCGCAAAGGGTGCTGTCCGGCGGGTTGCAACTCTGAGCCGCCTCGCACAGCTGCGAGCTCGGATGAAGCCCGGCAAAGGAGCAGGCCGGATCGTCCATGAAGGACGTCGGGAACTCGAACGGCGTCAGTTTTGAGCAATACCGCATCCGCGGTGCTCACAGCGCTTTGACCTGTCTATGTGATGCCGAGGCTCGCCGCCAGCCGCCCCGGTCCGATGACCTGAAGATCGCCCGCGAGTGGTCCTTCGGGCATGTGAGCGCGGTTGGCGCGGAGGTGCTTGTCACGCGCCGCGGGCAACCGATCGCCCGCCTGTCCGCGGTCAAGGAGAACGATCCTCTGCAGGATCTCGTACGACGCGGCCTCGTCACACCGCCGAGCCGCCGGCGGACCGCGCGACGCGCGCAGGTCAAAGCACGCGGCCCGGTTGCCGAGCTGGTTGCCGAGCAACGCCGCTGATCCTCTACTTCGACACCTCGGCGCTTGTCAAGCTCGTGATCGCCGAGGAAGGATCCGAGCTGGCCAGCGAGCTGTGGGCAACCCCACATTCCGGGACATCGAGCATCCTCGCCTACCCGGAGGGTTGTGCGGCGCTCGCGGCCGCACGACGCGGCGCCCGGCTGACCGCCGCCGCCCACAGGCGGGCGCTTGGGGACTTCGAGTCTCTGCACGGCGAACTGTCGCTCATCGGCATCGACATACAGCTGGCGCGCGAGGCCGGCGAGCTCGCCGAGGAGTTCGCACTGCGCGGTGATGACGCGGTTCATCTGGCCAGCGCACTGTCGACTGGTGAGGCGATCACACTCGTCAGCTGGGACGAGAACCTCAGACGTGCCGCCGCGCGCACTGGGTGCGCCCTGGCACCACCCACGCAGACGCCGACTGCCCGATGACTGCCAGGAGAGGCTCTGAGGAAGAGAAGCTCTACGAAGCTAGATCTCCCGCGCGCCGGGCTTGCCATCCGCGTGCTCGTAGGCGATCACGGTTTGAGAAAGCGGTGTCGCGGCTTGTGCCTACGCCCGCATGCCGTGCAGGATCAGGGTGAGGTGGCGTTGCCAGTCCCAGCCCGGCTTGCTCACGTCGATCGTCGCGCAGATGCCGCACATGACCATCGGGATGTCGTTCGCCTGGAAGTCGTCGCGCAGCTCGCCGGCGAGGTGGGCGCGCCGGACGAGCTCGCCGGCGAGGAGCATGAACTCATCCATCTCCGAGGCGGCATGGGCGAAGACGCGCTCGCCGCCGCTCATGAACGCAAAGCGCGTGGCGGCGTCCTCGGCGACCGACACCACGTTCGCGCGCAGCGCCGCGGCGAGCGCGGCGAACGCGCCGGAGCGCTCGTCTGCGAGCGCTTGGCGCAGGTGCTCGTTGAACAGATCGAAGCGTTGGCGGACGAGCTCGCCCATCAGCGCCTCCTTGTCGGGGAAGTGCCGGTAGACGGTGCCGACGCCGACACCGGCGCGGTGCGCGACCTCGTCCATCTGGACGTTTGGGCGCTCGCCCGCGAACAGCTCGCGCGCCGCCGCGATGATGCGTTCGCGGTTGCGGCGCGCGTCGGCGCGCAACGGGCGCCCATTCTCCAGCTCGGTATCTGTAGAGGTCTTGGTCGACATTTTTCTCGCCCTCCCCTTGAAAGCGGAATCCTAGTTCACTATAGTCGCCGACGCAACCGGAACCGGAGGTCAGCTTCCCGATGAGCTCGCTCGCCCAAGCCAAAACCCACGCGCCGTCGCTCGACACACCCCGTGCGAAGAACCTCGCCCTGATGCTTTTGGCGATGACGCAGTTCGTGATCGTGATCGACGCGTCGATCGTCAACGTCGCGCTGCCCTCGATCGGCGCGGCCCTGCACTTCTCCCGCGACAACCTCTCGTGGGTCGTGAACGCCTACACCCTCACCTTCGGCGGGTTCCTGCTGCTCGGCGGGCGTCTCGCCGACCTGCTCGGGCGCAGGCGCATGTTCATGCTCGGCCTCGTCGTGTTCTCGTTGGCTTCGCTCGCCGGCGGCCTGGCGCAGTCGGAAGCGTGGCTGATCATCGCGCGCGCGATCCAGGGCTTGGGCGCAGCGATCGTCTCCCCGGCGGCGCTGTCGATCATCACCACCACGTTCGCCGAAGGAGCCGAGCGCAACCGCGCACTCGGCATCTGGGGCGCCGTCGCGGGCCTCGGCGGCGCCGCGGGCGTGCTGCTCGGTGGCATCCTGACAAGCGGATTGAGCTGGCGCTGGGTGCTGTTCGTCAACGTCCCGATCGGCCTGATCGCCGCCACGCTCGCCCCGCGGCTGCTGCTGGAGAGCCACGCCGAGAACGGCACCGAAGGCTTCGACCTCCCCGGGGCGGTGACGGTCACGGCCGGCCTGGCGCTGCTCGTCTACACGGTCGTCGACGCCGTGAACGTCGGCTGGGGCTCGACCGGGACGCTGCTGCGCCTCGCCGGGTCCGCCGCGCTGCTCGTCGCGTTCGTCGTCATCGAGAGCCGCCAGCGCCACCCGCTGATGCCATTCTCGATCTTCCGCCTGCGGACGCTCAGGGGAGCAAACATCGTCGGCCTGCTGATCGGCATGTCGCTGTTCTCGATGTTCTTCTTCATCTCCCTCTACCTGCAGGACGTGCTCGGCTTCTCGCCGATCAAGACCGGCGTCTCCTACCTCCCACTCGCGGGCGGGATCATCCTCGCCGCAGGCGCCGCCTCGCAACTCACCACGCGGGTCGGGTTCAAGCCGACGCTGATCGCAGGGCTGCTGTTCATCGCGGGTGCGCTGCTGTGGTTCTCGCGCGTCCCCGCGCCCGGAGGCTCCTTCGCGGCGGACGTCCTCGGCCCATCGGTGCTCGCCGCGATCGGACTCGGTCTGGCATTCGTGTCGGTGACGATCGCGGCGGTGACGGGAACCAAGCCGCACGAGGCCGGCCTCGCCTCGGGACTGATCAACACCGCCCAGCAGGTCGGGGGCGCACTCGGCCTCGCGATCCTCGCCACCGTCGCCAACAGCCGCACCCAGAGCCTGTTTCACTCAGGGGTGCACAGCACCGCGATCGCCCTGACGAAAGGCTTCGACCGCGCGTTCCTTGTCGGCGCGGGCTTCGCGATCACCGGGGCGATCCTCGCCGCGGTGCTGATCTCCTCGCGCGACAGCCGCGAGCACTCCGAAGCCGCCCGGCGAGAGGAGACCTCGCTCGCACCCGCGGGCGCGGCCTGACACGCCAGCACAGTGGCGTCCAAGTAGCGACGAGCCGCGCGCTGCTCGAGCTGCGCGTACGCGAGGCATGTCGTAGTGGTGCTTGGCGGCACCTCGACGCCTAAGCCGCGGTGCCGGCCGGCGTGGCAGCGCTCGACTCCAGCCGCAGTCCGCGCTCGGCGAGGCGTGGCACGCCGCCGTCGATCACGTGGATGACCTTGCTGGCACCGTGATGCGTCAGCAGGCTCGCCGCGGTCGCCGCGCGGACCCCCGCGGCACAGATCACGGCGATCGGCCGCCCCGGATCCAATCCCTGCGGGATTCCCTTGATGTCGTGCCACGGAGTGAACACCGAACCGGGCACGTGACCGGTATTCCACTCGCGTCGCTCGCGAACGTCCAGCAGCTGCAGCTCGGGCTCCTGTGCGAGCCGGTCGAGGAGCTCGTCAGCGGGCAGCCGCTCGGTCTGGGTCGCGGGGTGCCTTTCCTGGCGCCAGTTGGTCATGCCTCCCGCGAGCAGGCCCGCGACGTTGCGGATCCCCACGGACAGCGCCAGCTTAGCCGCGCGCCGCCCGTCGGCGTCGTCGCGTCCGACGAACACGATCTCGCGGTCGTGCTCGGCGATCCACGCGAGCTTCGACCCGAATCCGGAGCGCAGCGACGGAATGCAGATCGACCCGTGGATGTGCACGTCGTCGAACTGCAGGTCGGTCCGGACGTCCACCAGCAGCGCGCCCTCCTCGCGCTTGAGCTGCACCTGATGGGGATACAGCGCCAGCGCCTCCACCCCGCTGGTCAGCAGCGGGCCGCGGTTGAGCACCACGATCTTCTCGAAGTTGGGCGGCTGCGGCCCGAGCTTGGCGAGCGCCTGCGCGACGAACTCCTCCTCGTCCTCAATCGCGAGCGACGGGTTGTGCTGCTTCTCGTAGCCGATCGTCGAGCAGATCTTCATGTCCATGCCCGGCCCACCGCACATCGACCCCCCGAGATGCGCCGGCCAGACCTCGCAGTCGTCGGGGAGGCTCAGCAGCCGGCGATGCACCGAGCGAAAGATCTGGCGGGCGCCCTCGGCCTGCTCGATCGCCAGGTCGGTACGGGCGACGTCGCCCACAAACAGGCTGTCCCCGCTCAGCACCGCCCACGGATCGTCGCCGCGGCTGGTGTCGATCAACAGATAGGCCGTGTGCTCGGGGCGATGCCCCGGAGTGTGCGCCGCACGCACGACGAGCGAGCCCAAGCGCAGCTCCCAGCCATCGTCGAACGGATCGTGGTCGTAGGCGGGGTCGGCCAAGCGGTGAACGTGGATGCGCGCCCCTGTCGCGGCCACCAGGCGCCCATGCCCAGAGACGTGGTCGGCGTGGTTGTGGGTCTCGAGCACGTGCTCGATGGTGACCCCGCGGTAGCGGGCCAGCTCGAGGTACTCGTCGATCTCAAAACGCGGATCGACGACCGCCGCGACCCCGGCTCGCTCGTCGCCGATCAAATACGACGCGCAGCCGAGATCGTCATGCGTGATCTGCTTGAAGAGCATCGTCCTTCCCCAACTGCCGCCGCGTCGGCGAGGTGATGTCGTTGCAGCGCTCGCACACGGCCGCCGGTACCACCCCGAGACGCATCAGCGCCGCAAACGCCTTGCAGCCGAGACAGATGCCAAGGGCCGACTCGAGCGCAGCCGCGACGATCAGGCACCCGAGGAGAACGTCCGCGGCAGTGCTCAGGCCGAAGCCGAGCCCCAGGATGGCGGCTGTGAGCGAGAAGGCAGCTCCGATCGCCTGCGCGAAGCGCTTGGGCGGCCCCGGAACCGGGCGTGGCGCGACGCGTAGGCGGGGCGTTATTACGCGGGTGACGAGCTGTCCGAGCGGACTGAGTGTGGGTCCGCTCAGGACGCGGGCCAGGAACCCGTAGGCGATCGCCGCGGTCAGCCACGGCTCGTGCAGCGCGATCGCGGCCAGGCTCAGTAGCACTACCCCTCCGGCGACCAAGCGCGCCGAGACCTCGTTGACTGGATCCGGAAACGCAAACACACCGGCATGCGGTCGGTGTCGATCCAGCGATCGTGAGGTGCTCGTGGTGGTCGCCATCGCCTCGGGTCCATTCCGGCCGCGATATTGTCGCAGTCAAGTTGAGGACTAATCTTATCGGAGTTATGTTCTTACTGAAATGCGCCCCATCCATAAACCGAAAGTCGAGGTCCACGATGAGCACCACCGACGAGCTCCTCGCCAATGCCGAGTCCTACGCCGCCTCGTTCTCCAAGGCGACCTACCCCTGCCCCCCGCCCGCAAGATCGCGGTGCTCGCGTGCATGGACGCACGCCTGAATCCGTACGGCCTGCTCGGCGTGCCTCACAGCTGTCCGCGTCGCGGCGGCCCCCTGGCGCCGGCGCCGCGGCGCGTCAGCGGCGGGCGAGGCGGCGTCCGCTCTCGGTGTCGGGCGGGGTGTAGTTGAGCTCGTAGTGGTGGTAGAGAGCCGACTCGTCCGCCTGGGAGAGCTCGTCGCCGTGCTGCTCGATGTTGGGCGCGGCCTCGACCTGCCCCTTGGTGACCACCACCTGCAGATCATCGGGGCCGACCTTGATCCCGCCGAGCGGCACGAACGTCAAGTGGCGCCCGATGAAACCCTCCTTGACGGTGGCAAACTGCGGCTCGTCGTTCTCGACGTCGACGTAGACGTCCTGGAGCTTGCCGATCCTCTCACCGTCGCGATCGACCAGCATCTTGCCGTGCCAATCGGCGACGTTCCACTCGGCGCCTTGCTGGTGCTCGGTCATGATCAAAGCCTCCTCGTCGCGCTGCGCGGGCCAGCAGCCATCCAGTGTAGAGCGACCTCAAAACGCGGCGCTGGTGGCGCGATCGAGGATCGCACTGACGAGGCCGGTCGAAAAGGTTCAGGCCAGCGCGCCGGCCGGCAGCACGAAGCGAAGCGGTGTTCGGGGTGCCACTTCGCCGCTGTAGCTCAGTCGCGAGCCGTGCAGGCCGCGGCTGGGGGCTTTGGCAACCTGCGTATCGGGTATCCCGTCGTGGGCGGTTATCCACGCCATGACCGCCGCGAAGTCGGCACCCTCGGCGAGGATCGCAGCACGCTCGATGACCTCGCCACCCGAAAAGTGAGGACGCGCCAACCGCGTCACCAAAGCACGAATCGCGTCGTCGTCCACGCTACCCACACTAGTCTCTCTGCGAACGCAGCGCGAGGTGGCCGATGCCGCACGGGACCTCGACGTCCACGTCGGTGCTCCCGGGATGGAGATCGAGCAGCGTGCTCAGCAGCAGCAGCGGGGTTCCCGCGGCCCATGCCTGGGGACGCGAGGCCGTCGGGAATGCCACGGGGACCGACGTCACCGACGCGGGGTAGCCGGCGAAGACCTCGGGCAGGCGGTGCTCGAAGTACGGCGCCGCCTGTAGGATCGTGGAGGCGATCGTGCTCGCCGCCTCGCGGTGGCCATAGCGCGCCAGGCCGGCGGCGATCAACGAGTTCTCGTGCGGCCACACGGTCCCGGTGTGGTAGCCGAGCGGGTTGTAGCCGGCCTCGTGGGTGCCCAGGGTGCGCACACCCCAGCCGGAGTAGAGCTGCTCGTCGAGCAGCCGCTCGGCGGTTGCGGCCGCCTCGCCGTCGTCGAGCAGGCCCGACCACAGCAGATGACCGATGTTGGAGGTCAGGCTGTCCACCTGGCGCTTCTCGCCGTCCAGCGCGAGGGCGTGGCAGCCGCGCTCGGGCATCCAGAAGTCGCGGCGGAAGCGCTCGCGCAGGTCGGCTGCCTGGCGCTCGAGGCGCTCGGCGAGCGCCGGATCGCCCCACACCTCGCGGGCCAGACGAGCGCAGCGGCGCCGTGCGTCGTATACGTAGCCCTGGATCTCGCAGGTCGCGATCGGCCCGCGCGCCAGCGTGCCGTCGGCGTGCTGGATCGCGTCCCAACTGTCCTTCCAGCACTGGTTGACCAGTCCGGTGGCCTGGTTGCGGCAGGCGTACTCGACATACCCGTCGCCGTCGGCATCCCCGCTGTCCTCGGTCCAGGCCAGCGCGGCACGAGCGTGGGGCTCAAGCGCGTGGACGAGCTCATCGTCGCCCGACCAGCGGTGATACTCGTCCAGAAGGACGAGGAACAGCGGTGTCGCGTCGGCGGTCCCGTAGTACGGCGAGTGCGGGCGCTCCGCGCGCGCGGTGAGCTCGCCGAAGCGCAGCTCGTGCAGGATCTTGCCCGGCTCCTGCTCGTGGAAGTCGTCGCGACTCTGCGACTGCGCGCCGGCGAGCACGCGCAGGGTGGTAGCCGCCAACCCTGGCAGGTAGGGCAGCGCCTGGAAGCTTGTGATCAGACTGTCGCGCCCGAAAAGCGCCATGAACCACGGCAGGCCCGCCGCGGGCAGGGTCGCGCCCTCGCTGAGATCGGGGTGCAATCGCAGCGCGCCGAGATCGCTGAGGCTCGCGCGGTAGGTGCGCGCCAGCGCTGTGTCCTGGGTCTTCAGCGCCGGCGCCCCGGCCAGCCACTGCTCGAGCTCGGCCGCCTTGGATGCGCTCAGCTGCGCCATGCTGCCGCGCGATTCGCGCTGCACGAAGGAAACCCCCGGCTGCGCGGCATGGGGCGTGAGGGTGAAGGTGGTCGACCACTGCTCGCCGGGCGCGAGCCGCAGCGAGTAGACGAAACCCTCGCGGGTGACCGCCGCCGTGCGGCTGGCGGCGATTGTGAGCGAGCGCTGGAAACCCATGCGCTCATAGGCCAACGTGAGCGCCCCGTCGTCGTGGCGGCAGCTCACCTCGCGCTTGGCCACCGCGCCGTCCTTGACCTCGAACAAGTCGGCGAAGTCGGCGTCCACCTCGAGCGCCACCCGCATCTCGCTGTGCTCGTGTCGGTGGTTGGTCACCGTTACCTCCTCCATCCACACGTGGTCGATCAGCCGGCGGCGAATAATCGAGCACGGCGCCTCCTCGTCAGGCCCCACGCGGGGGGTCAGGAAGAACTGCGCGGCGAAGTGCGCGCTCTGGTCGAGGCCGAGCAGCTCCAGCGGCGTCTCGCCTACCCGCAGGACCCAGCGTGAGACGAAGCGGGTGTCGTCGCAGAAGAAGCCATGCTCGCGGCCCGCGTCGGCCCGTACGTCGCCGCGGCGATCACCGACGACGAAGGTGCTGCCGTCCAAGACACTCAGGGTGCGCTCAGACACGCGCGAGCGCCTCCGCAGGGCGTGCGTGCGCAGCCGACCGGTAGGTCTGCTCGTAGGCAGCGGCAACCACATCGATGTCGCAGTGCTCGGCGACCCAGGCGCGGCAGTCCCGCGGAGCGATGCGGGGCAGCCGACCGATGGCCGCGCCCATCGCCTGCTCGTCCTCGACGAGGAAGCCCGTCTGCCCGTCGCAGACGAGCTCGCGGGCGGCGCCTTCGGGAAACGCGATCACCGGGGTCCCGCACGCCAGCGCCTCGACCATCACCATCCCGAAAGGCTCCTCCCAACGGATCGGCATCAGCAGCGCGCGGGCGCCCGCAAAAGCCGCGAGCTTCACCGACCCGCCGATCTCACCGAGAAAGCGGACATGCTCGCCGTCGATGTGCGGCGCGACCTCGCGGTCGAAGAACGCCTGCTGGCCGGGCTGGATGACCCCGGCCAGAACCAGCGGCACATCCGCGGCACGAGCCGCGGCAATCGCCCGGTGGGGACCCTTCTCGGCCGTCATCCTCCCGATCCACAGCAGGTAGTCGTCCTTGCGCTCACGCAGCGGCCACGCCCGCACGTCGATGGGGTTTGGGATCGCGCCCACCGGTTCCAGACCCGCCGGCGCCGACGCGAGCTGCGCGCGACTGATGCCCACGAGCGCCGCCTTGTGGCCGTGGCGGACATAGAAGGCGGAGGTGCTGGCGGTGAACTGCCCGTGCAGGGTGTGCACGAACGGCGTGTCGAGGCGGTCGGCCATCGCGAGTGCCGTGAAGCCGCAGTGGTCGTGAACCACGTCAAAGCGCCGGTCGTACACGGCGAGGTCGATCTCCTCGAACGCCCGCGCGACGTGGTCGACCTCATACAGCGAACGCTCGATCTCCCCGGGGTGGGCCTCATCGAGCAGGGGCACCACGCGTGCGCTCGACCGAGAGCCCGGGGCACAGAAGAGCGTCACCGCGTGCCCGCGCCCAACGAGAGCATCCGTCAGCACATCGACAACCGACTCCACGCCCCCGTATCCCGGCGGGGGAACAGGGATCCAGGGTGGGGCAAGCATCGCGACACGCAGCGGCGTCTCGGCCGGCCGCGAAGGCTCCGCGGCGACGGGGCGCAGCGGCGGATACACCACCGACCCGCGAGACGACCTGCGCTCAGACCCTGCGGCCACAACACTCACGGGCGCTCCTCACGAAGCCTCTCAGGGGCTGCGGTCGCGAGGCAGAGAGGTCAAGAAGGACCGAGCGAACGCACAATCGCGGACTCACGAGGAGCGCGACGGACCCCTCCACCGTAACAGCGGGCAGCTCGCACCCCCACACGGCGATGTCGAGCGGCACCGAGATTTCCGAGTCGGCAAGCCGAACGCGGTACAGTTGCCAGTGCGTCCGGTGAGCCCTGGCTCTTCTCGCTCTCCGGGCATCTTCGTTCAGAGAAGGGCAGAGAGGCGGTCGGCCATGGCCACCGCAACAAAGCAGGCTCATGCTGCACCGTCGCCCGCCCACGCTGTGCGTGGCGTGTCAGAGTCGGCGTCGCCAGCGTTTCGCACCTATCGAGACAACGGCGACAACTACCACTGGGAGATCGTCGATCGCGGTGGCGAAATCCTCGCTCAGTCGGGGGGCTTCGCTTCTCAGGATGACGCGGAGCGCGCCGCACGCGACGTGCACCAGGGCGCCCGCTCGGCGTCATTTGAGTCACAGATGGCCAAAGAGCGCCACACCGTGGTCGCGTGATGTCCCGCCGACATCTCAGCTGTGCGGCGTGTCGCATCCGCGTGCGCGCGAACGATCCGGAGATCGCTCTCCTGGAGAATCGTTGCCCGATCTGTGGAGCCACGCTGAGACCGGCCTCGTCCGCCGCGGGCGTGATTGGGTACCGCGTTTTCGACTTGGATGCGTTCTCAGAGCAAGAGCCGCACGATCGGCCCGACCCGCCCGGGAATCCGACCGACCTCTGCTCCGATCGCCGCGCGCGAGCCATGCGACCGTCCTCCCCTTTTACCCAGCCCTCAGGGAGACATGGGAGGATCGAACATCATCTATGAGCATCAGGGAGACTTCATGGCCAGGATTATCGTCACGACCGATCCAACTACCGATCGAGCCGCTCCAGTTCTGATGGACGAGAGCGTCTACTCAATACATCTCGACAACGACCACAACGCGGCACAGCTCATCGAGCGGCTCGGCTGGGCAATCGCCGACGCCGAGAAGGCCCAGCGGATCGAGCAGGTGCTGTAGTCGCGACACGAAGCCCGAGTGAGCCTCGTGGTTCCCCCCTACCTCACTCCTGCGGCGACTGCGCCCGGAGCATCCAGAGGTTCTCCTCCAGCCCGCGTACCACGCCGTGCAGCAAATCGGCGGTGACGGTGTCGACATCCTCGAGGCGGTCCATCCGTTCACGGGTGTCGCCGATCGCCGCCGTGAGGTTGGCGACGAACGCGGCGATCACGTCGGAGTCGAGCAACTGCCCCTCGGGAAGCGGCCGCAGGATCGAGCGCTCCGCCACCGTCGCCGCGCGGGCATCGGGCGCGTAGCCCAGCGCCACCGCGCGCTCGGCCACTTCGTCGGCGGCGTTGCGCCAGCCGTCGATCAGCTCGTCGACGAACAGGTGCAGTGGGCGAAACAACCGCCCCACCAGGTTCCAGTGCGCCTGCTTGCCGGCCAGCGACAGGTCGGTGAGCGTGACCAGCACGGCCTGCAGCTCACCGCCGATCGCGCGTCGTTCGGGGTGGCGAAGTGTGGGGTGATGATCCTCGCTGATGATGACGTTCTCGGCCATCGCTACTGCCTCCAATCGGTGGTTGAGTGTTGGTGGCGGCCACGGCATCGCGCGGCACGCGCCTCCTGCCGGCCGGCCACCTTGCGGCGGCGCGCAGGCGGGTCGGCCCTCACCGCGACCCCCCAAACAGCCGCAAAAACAGCAAAAACACGTTGAGGATGTCGAGGAAGATGCCGGCCGCCAGCGGGATCGCTTCGGCCTGCCCGGCCCGGCGCAGCCGGTTGAAGTCGATCACGGTATACAGGGCAAACACCGCCAAGCCGGCAATCGCCCAGGCCGTGTAGAGGCTGGGGATGCGCACGAAGATCAGCGCGATTCCCGCCACGATCAGCGCCAGCAGCAGCCAGAAAGCCAGCCGGTAGAGAAACGAGAGGTCGCGCCTGATCGCATAGCCGCCCGCCCCGAGCCCCCCGACGAACAGCGCCGTCGCGCCGAAAGCCTGGCGGACAGCGGTGGGATCCACCTGCGAGTAGTAGTTGACGGTGGTGGCGATACTGGCGCCCATCAGCAGGCCGAACGCGCACAGCAAACCGAGCGCCAGGCCATGACTGCCGCGCGCGTTGGCCACGTTGAGGCCGACGAGGCAGCCCAGTGCGAGCAGCCAGGCGACAAACCACATCGCTCCGCCGGTGTTGCGGGCGAGGTAGACGCCGAGCGTGGCAAACCCCACGGTCAGCGCGACCAGCGCCATCACCCGGCCGAACAACGTCCGCGCGCCCGTTGCGGGCAGGCTCGGTTCGTAGCCCACTGCGCTCATTGCATGGAAATCGTACACGCCGCCGGCGCGCTTACCGCCAGGGCGGGCAGCCGCTCGGGATGCAGGATGTGGGCGAGCAGTTCCAGCCCGTCCACCAGACGCGGCCCCGGCCGCGAGAAGTAGGCGGAGGCGTCCACCGCCACCACCCGCGCCGCGCCGAGCGCCGACAGCTCGCGCGCATACATCCGCGCCTCGGTGCGCGCTCGCGGCGCGTCGTAGCCGCACGGCATCGCCACCACCACGTCGGGCGCGGCAGCGGCGACCTCCTTCCACGACACCGTTCGCGAGGGCGCGCCCGCCTCGCCGAGCACGTCTTCGCCGCCGGCGAGACCAATCAGCTGAGGAGTCCAGTGGCCGGCCGCAAACACCGGGTCCAACCACTCCAGCGCGGCCACGCGCGGGCGAGCGCAACCCTCCACCGCACGCCTGACGCGGTCGATGCGCTCGCGAGCGCGCGCCACCAGCGCCGCTCCTCGCCCCAGACGGTCGGTGGCGAGCGCAAGCGTATGGACGTCGCGCAGGGTGTCATCCAACGTGTGGGGATCCAGCGATATCACCCGCGGACACGAGGGGAGGTGCTGGGCCAGGGCAACAACCTCGTTGTAGGAAACCGCGCACACCGGGCACAGCGCCTGTGTCACCACCAGGTCCGGCTGGACCGCTCGCAGCGCATCCTCGTCCAGCGCGTAAATCGCCTCGCCGCGCTGGGTGCGCTCGCGCACCGCGGCGTCGATCTCCGCCGCGCTCAACCCCGGTGGCAGCACGTCGCGAGTCACGCGTGGGCGGGTGAGCGCCGCGGGCGGGTAGTCGCACTCGTGCGTGACAGCCACCACCTGTTGCGCCAGTCCCAGCGCAAACAGCAGCTCGGTCGCATGCGGGACGAGGCTTACGATGCGCATCAGCCGACTCTAGACGGCCAAACGCGCGGGCTGCTCGCCGATCGAACGCGCGGGTCGGCTGGTCGCGGCTGAACGCGCGGGTTGGGTGCGAGCACGTGCGCTGATAGCTTGTGCGGATGCTGATTTCGACGATGAACGACCTGCCCGGCTACGAGATCGAAGAGGTGCTGGGCGAGGTGTTTGGATTGACGGTGCGCTCACGCAACCTCGGCTCACAGATCGGCGCCGGCCTGAAGTCGCTCGTCGGCGGGGAGCTGAAGGGCATGACGAAGATGCTCGCCGACGGCCGCGAGCACGCCACCGAAAGGTTGGTGGAAGAGGCGGAGGCGAAGGGCGCCAACACGATTCTCGCATTCCGCTTCGACACCTCCGAGCTCGGCTCCACCTGGACGGAGATCTGCGCCTACGGCACGGCCGTCAGAGCGCACAAGCGCTAGCCGCCGGTCGAGCGATGCAGCGTCTGGCGATTGCCTGGGTCTTCAATACGGTCGCGTTGTTCGTGGCGACCTGGCTGCTGTCGGGCCTCGGCTACGGTAGCGACTGGTGGGCGTTGCTGGTGGCGGGGCTGGTGTTCACGCTGGTGAGCATCTACCTGAAGCCGGTGCTGACGATCCTCTCGATCCCGTTCATCCTCGTCACGTTGGGTGTCTTCTATTTCCTGATCAACATCCTGATGCTCTACCTGACGCACTGGATCGTGCCGCAGTTCACGATCGCCTCCTTCTGGTGGGCGGTGCTCGCTGCGATCATCGTCAGCGCCGTCAACGGGCTGCTGCACATCTTTTTCGGCTCGCCGCGGGATCTCGACCCACGGCGAGCCGTCTAGCCTCACCCCGCTTCCCCGCCTTCACCCGTTCCCCTCCGTCCACCCCGCCTACCCCCCGCCGCCGCCCAGCCGGTAGGCAACCAGTTCCGGAGTTTGACCTTCAGCAGCGGTGAGACCGGCGGGCGCGATCACCGTGTTGCCCGACACCGACACGCCGGTGTTGCTGCCGGCCGGCAACTGCGCCTGCCACACCACTTCGCCGGTGTTGTCGTCGAACGCGTACACCGTGCCGCCGGAGATCGTGGCGAACACGATGTCGTTGACGGCGGTGGTGGCGCCGAACACGGGCGAGGAGAGCTTCTGCACCCAGCGCACCGCGCCGGTGGCCGCGTCGATCGCCACCACTTCGCCGCTCTGTTCCGGCCCTTCGGTGTCTTCGGTTTGCGAGGTGTAGTGCACCGGGATGTTGACCACCGGCACGAAGATCGTGGTGCCGTTGGTGGACATCGGCGCGATCACCCCGCCCAGCAGTCCCGGTTCGACCGTCTCGGGCATGTGCAGCTTGGAGTATTCGTGTTTCATCGCCAAGATGCCGTCTTCGTCGTGGCCGTTGTGTTTGCCCACGGGGCGCTTCCACAACAGCCTGCCGGTCGACTGTTCCAACGCATATACGATGCCGCCCTTGCCGGCTGCGATCACCACCGGCTTGCCGCCCACGTTCATCAGCATCGGCGGGTCCTGCAGATCGTGGTCGTAGAGGTCGTGGGGAAACGCCTGGTAGTACCACTCCAGCTTGCCGGTGGTGGCGTTGAGCTTCACCACCGAGTCGGTGTAAAGGTCGGACCCGGGTCGGCTGGATCCCCAGGGGTACTGTGCCGTGCCGGGGAACGGTGCCGGGTTGGCGGTGCCGAAGTAGATCGATCCCTGTTCGTCGAACGACGGCGCATACCACACACCCCCGCCGGAGTTCACGTTCGGCTTTCCCCACAGGTTTTCGGGCGCCGTGGCGAAGTGCCACAGCTTCCTGCCGGTGGACGCTTCCAGCGCCCACAGGATCCCGACGCCGCCGGCGCCGTAGAACTTGGAGTTGTTGCCGGGCACGGTGGCGATGTACATGATGCCGTTGTGGTAACCCGGCGCCATGTCGATACCCTCGTGCGAGTTGCGCGTCAGTTCCACCGACCACAGTTGTGCGCCGGTCTTCTCGTTGAGCGCAAAGGCCGAGGTGGCGGTCGCCCCGTACACGCGCCCGCCGCCCACCGCCAAGCCGTTGGGCCCCTGATCGGCTGATTCGTAGTTCTTGGTCCACAGCACCTTGCCGCTCTGCAGTTCGATCGCCTGCACGTTGGATTCGAGGTCCTGTGAGTAGATCACGCCGTTTGCGATCACCGGGGAGGAGGAGTAGGCGCCGTAGAGGCTTTTGGCGGTCAGCGGCGTGTGCCAGGCGACGCCCAGTTTCTTCACCGTTGTGCTGTCGATCGGTCCAGCGGCGTCGCGCGTGTTGGCGGCACTGCCGCTGGAGCCGCCGGAGCCGTTGAAGTTGTAGGTGGGAGACGACGACCCTCCGCAGGAGGAGAGCGCCAGGCTTGCGGCGAGCAGCACACCGGCGAGGCGCCGCGCGCCGCGGTGGTGTCTATCGGGAATGGGTTCCATGTCGATCCCTCCATTGCTGATGGTGGTGGTTGTGATGTGCACACCCGGCGGGGCGGCGCCCCTTCAGGTGAGTGACGGCTGTGGCTCCCCCACGAACAACCACGGAGCTCGCTGTCCGATGACGGCGCCGCGAAAGCGCTTGCGCGGCCCGTACACCACCCAGGTGGTGTCGACCGGGCCGTAGTACTCCTCCACGCGCAAACGCTCGGGGTGTTCTTCGGCGTGGTGGACGTGGGTGAGGCCGGCGTCGTAGCGGCCCTCCAGCAGATGACGCGCCACCACCGGCTTGGAGGGCTCGTCGATCACCTCCTGAAAGCGCTCCAGATCGAGGTAGCCGCGCGTGGCCGACACGATCCCCAGGCTGCGGGGGTGAGCGACGTCGGTGCGCACCAGCAGCGACAGCGCCTTGGTGGGGTAGATGAAGGTGTCCATCACGAACACCTCCTCGTGAAAGCGCTCGGTCACCAGGTGCACCTGCACGTGTGCGCTGCACTGCACCAGAAATGTGTTGTGCTCCTCTCGCACCCGGCCGATCGCCGACAGCAGGTCGTCCACCAGCGCCAGCTCGAAGTCGGCGATGCCCTGGAACTCGAGGTAGTGAAGCACCGCGTTCTCGTGGCAGGTTCCCGACGGGCCGAGGGTGATGAACGTCGGGCGCATCGTCACGCCTCCCCGTGCTCCAGCTCCGCCACTCCCGGCACGGCCGCCATCAGCTCGTCCTCCATCTTGCAGGTGGCGCCGATCAGCAGCTCGAACAGCGCCGCGGTGAAAGCGGCGGGGAGCTCCACCTCGGCGCCGCGCGCCAGATAGCGCGCCCGCACCTCGACCACGCGCGTGGGCTGCATCATCGGGATCGAGTGAGCGCGCTTGTAGTGGGCGATCTCGCGGCACACCGCGAAGCGCTCGCCGAGCAGCCGCGCGATCTCCTCGTCGAGCGCGTCCAAACGACCACGGAAGGGCTCCAGGCCGTTCACACCGGCGGCCCTCCGAGCAGCCCCCGCGCAAACGCGTCGCTGCAGTCGGCCAGTGTGTTCAACCGGTAGCCGCCCTCCTGGACCACGCACACCGGCAGCCCCGCGCCGGCCAGCAGTCGCCCGACGCCGGCGAACACCGACGGCGGGAGCGTCCAGCTGCCGTGCGGGTCGCCGGCGACGGTGTCGTAGCCGAGCGACACCACCAGCACGCGGGACGCCTGCGCGAGCGCGTCCACCGAGGCGGCCACCGCCTCGAGGTACTCCTCGGGGGAGGGGCCGTCGGCGAACTCCACCACCCGTTCGCGGCTGCTGCGCGGGTGCACGGTGAGCGCGGACACGTTGGTGACCGGGAAAGCGTGCAGCGAGTGCAGGCGGGTGTCGTGAAGCGGCGCCAACAGCGCGGCGGTGCCGTTGGGGTAGTGCAGGTCGAGGTCCAGCACTCCCACGGGGCAGACGTCGCGACGGCGCAGCGTCATCACGGCGGCGGCCGCGGTGTTGAGGTAGCAGTAGCCCGCCAACCACCCCGGACCGGCGTGATGGCCGGGGGGGCGACAGAGCGCGTAGGCGAAGTGCGCGCCGCCCGCCACCCGCTGCGCGGCGGTGATCCCGGTGCGCACCGCCTCGCGCGCCGCGGCCACCAGGCCGGCACGCACGGGAATGTCCACCGGCAGCCCCGGCGGCGCCAGCTCGGGGAGCACCACCGGCTCGTCGGAGCGCACGGTGCGCAGCGCGCGCAGGTAGGAGGGGAGGTGGAGCGCGCTCAGCGTCAACTCCAGCTCCTCGTCGCACACGTCGGCGGCCACCGCTTGCACTCCCGCGTGGCGCACGAGACCACGGCGCAGCTCCGCCAGCCGGCGGTTGTCGTCGTGCCCGGGCAGCCGCCGCCCGCCTTCCAGCACCCACGGCGCCTCGTCGCAGCGGCCGGGCCGCTGCTCGATCATCAGCAGCTCGCTCACGCCAGATCTCTCCACATCCCGCTCACGCCAGATCCCGCCGCATCCGGGGACCCAGCGCGGTGAAGCCGTTGGCGACGTAAAACGCCTCGGTGGCGGCGATCCCGGCGAAGCTTTCGCGCGGCAGCCCCACCTCCACGCGCGCCGCACCGCGCGCTCGTGCCAGCGCGAACAGCGCCGCCAGCAGGCCGGCGCCCACGCCGCTGCCGCGCCAGCGGGGGCGCACCCACAGATCCTGGATCAGCGCATACCGGCCCGGTATGTGGATCGCGCTCTGCCAGCTCATGGCCAACACCCCAACCAGCGATCCAGGCACGGGCGTCGCCGCGGCGGGATCGCGCGCGTTGGTTGGTGTCTTCAAAGAATGCACACCAACCACCTCGCCCTCCTGGGCAAGTCCACTGGTTGGCGTCCCAAAAGAACGCACATCGACCACCCGCTCACCCGCCTCCGCCACCAGCACCGCCCCCGCCAGCGGATCCTCGAGCAGCCCCAACGCTGCTGCCCGCATCGCCTCAACCGGTGGCGGCGCACCACCCAGCTCGCGCAGCAGCTCGCTCACCGCGTCCACCACGGCCGGGATGTCGCCGGGCATCGCCGGGCTGACCTGCCAGCCGCTTCGCGCGCTGGCGTCGGCCTCCGCCTCGCTGGCCGCCGCGCCGCTCACGCCGCCGCCGCCAGATCCGCTGGCGGCTCCAGCCGCACCGTGAAGGCGTCGGGCCCGTGGTGCCCGGTGGCGGCGCGCGCGACGGCGGTCATCGGCGCGCGCGCCTTGAGCAGCAGCTCGTCGAACTCCTCCTGCGGGTCCGACTGCATCACGATCGCCCCACCGGCGCCGATCGTGGTCGCGCCGGGGCGCATGACGACGGTGCGGATCACGATCGACAGGTCGACCACGCCGTCGAGGCCGAAGTAGCCGATGGCGCCCGAATAGACACCGCGCGCGACCCGCTCGATGTCGTCGATGATGCTCATCGTGCGCAGCTTCGGCGCGCCCGTCATGGAGCCGCCGGGGAAACAGGCGCGCACGCACTCCACCGGCGTGCGACCCTCCTCCAGCGTGCCGGTGACGGTGGAGATCAGCTGGTGGACGGTCGCGTAGGACTCGACGATCATCAGCTCCGGCACCCGCACCGAGTCCAGGGCGCACACCCGGCCGAGGTCGTTGCGCAAGAGGTCGACGATCATCAAATGCTCGGCGAACGTCTTCTCGTCGCTCCGCAACTCCTCGCGCAGTTCAGCGTCGCGCTCGGGCTCGGCGGCACGGGGCGCGGTGCCCTTGATCGGGCGCGCCTGCACGCACCGCTCGCGGTCGACCGACAGAAAGCGCTCGGGCGAGGAGCTCAGCACCGACAGCTCCCCCAGCTTCAAATAGGCGGCGAACGGGGCCGGGTTGGAGCGGCGCAGTGTGCAGTACAGCTCCCACGGATGCGGGCTGGCATCGGTGGAGATCTGGTCGGTGAGACACACCTCATACGACTCCCCCGCCGCCAGTTCGGCCTGGCAGCGGAGGATGTCGGCGAGATACTGCTCGCGCCCGCGTCCACAGCGAAAGGTGATCGGCTCGCCCGCCCCGTCGGTGCCGGTGAGCGCCAAACGATCCTCGCCGGCGCCGGCGGGTCGCGGGGCAGCACCGCGGGCCGCCCGCTCGTACGGCGCACCGGCCCCCGATGCCGGCTCCTGCGCCCCCGCCGCGTCTGCCGCCAGCAGCCGCCGCACCTCGCGCTCGGCCTCGTCCAGCCACCAGCCAACCTCCCCCTCCTCCTCCCCCTCATTGCAAAGCGCGATCAGGTGGGTGAGCTCCTGCACGTGGTCGACGGCGACCACCCGGGTCGCCAGCATCTGCACCGCGTCGGGCACGTCGGAGCGGTGGATGTTGGGCGAGCCGCAGTCGGCCTTGCACTCGTAGCCGACATATCCGACGAAGCCCGCCACGAGGCCGCGCGGGTCGCCGGTCCGCGCGGGGATCGCGCGCGCGGTGAGCTCGCGGTCGAGCACCGCGAAGATCGACGCCTGCTCCACCGAGGTGCCGGCGGCGTCGTGGCGGGTGACGCGCCCGCTTACGACGTCGTACTCCAGCACGCACCGATCGGGGCCGGCGGAGGTGCCCATGTAGGAGCACTGCGCCAGCCGCGTGGGGGCGTCGGCGGAATCCAGCCAGAAGGCGTAGTCGCAGGCACCAAACAGCCGCTCGAACAGCGGCTCGGCGGGCGGCTGGCCGGCGATCGTGCGCACACACAGCCGCGGCCCCCGCGCGCCCCGCGCCCCGGCACCGACGGCAGGCGCCCGCCGCGAGCGCACGCGCGGCGCGGTGGGGGTGCGGATCGTGGCGCACGCGCGCGCCGGACGGTGGTGGCGGGCGAGCGCGTAGAAGTTCTCCACCACCGCCTTCCCATACTGGGTGGCGATCGACTCGGGGTGAAACTGAACGCCCCACAACGGGCGATTGCAGTGCTCGATCCCCATCACCACGCCGTCGTCGGTCCACGCGGTGACGCGACCCTGCGGCTCGATCGCGCCGGTGACCGCCAGCGAGTGGTAGCGCACCACCGAAAACTCCTGCGGGATCCCCTCGAACAAGCCGCTGCCGAGATGGTTCACACGGCTGAGCCGCCCGTGCATGGCGCCACACGGCGCGCGGTGCACGGCGCCGCTCAGCGCCCTCCCCAACCCCTGGTGCCCGAGGCAGATGCCCAGCACCGGGATTTCACTGTCGCGCAAGATGTCCGAGCACACCCCGAAGTCATGCCAGCGGCCGGGGTGGCCGGGCCCGGGCGACAGCACGATCGCGTCGAACTCCCACCGCGACAGCGCCCGCCACGACACCATGTCGTTGTGAATCACGATCGGCTCCTCGCCACTCACCGCCGCCAGCAGGTGAAACACGTTGTAGGTGTACGAGTCGTAGTTGTCCACCAACAGCGTGCTCACCGCACCGCCTCCATCCCCAACCCGCGCGCGCCGCGGTCGAGCAGCGTGTGCACCACCCGCTCCACGTGTTCGCTTCGCGGTCGCTCCATGTACCAGCGGGCGAGGTGCTTGAGGTACAGCCCCAGCGGGCCCACGTCGTAGCGCTCTACCGCCAACCGCAGGTAGCGGCGGTACAGCTCCCCCTGCATCACCGCGAAGCGGTAGTCGGGATCGTCGGACGGGCGGCCGCCGTTGGCGGATGGCCGGCTGTGGTGAGCGCGGGCACGCACCACATCCCAGCCGAGGCTTTCGCCGTCATCCAGCAGCTGCGCCGGCTCGAAGTCGATCGGCGGCGCCACCGGGTGGGAGACGAAGAAGCCCAGCGCGACGTGCGCGGCGATCCGTTCCGGCGAAGGGTGACTTTGGCGCACCGCGCGGCCGGCCGGCGAGGCCTCGATCTGCGCGTCCAGCGCTTCGATCAGATCGTCGATCAGCAGCGCCCCCTCGCTGGAGGCCAGCGCGCGCTTCTGGCGCGACACCATCCCGTTGAAGATGTCCAGCGTGGGGTGCATCGCCACGTGGCCGTTGCTTTCAGCGCCGCCATTGGTGGGCGGCAACAGCTCACTCATCAACTTGCGCCTGCACGTGACGTGCGACACCCACTCGGTGCCGCACACCTGCATCGAGGTGGTGCCCTCCAGTTCGGGCGCCGCCATCCAGTAAGCCAGCGAGCGCATGTGCTGGGTGGGTACGCCGTCGGCGCGCACCAGTGGAAACTCCTCGAAGTCCTCCAGCCCCGTGGCGTAGACCACCACGCCGTCCTCGCGCTTGTGCAAACGCCCTTCGCGCAACCCATCGGCCGTCAGCCGCGCGGCGTCGGCGAGAAAGTCGGACTCGAAAAACACCCGATCGAACGCCACCCCCAGCCGCGCCAGCGTCTTGCGCTGGCCGGCGATCACCCACGCGCGGGTCTTGTACCACAGCTGTAGCGCCTCCAGTTCACCGCTCATCACCCGCCGCAGCAGCTCGTCGGCGGCGTCGTCGCGCAGCGCCAGCTCGCGTGTGAGCGAGTCTTCGGGGTACTCGATCTCGGCGCCGCTGTAGGAGCCGCTGGCGGCGACGTAGTCGGCGTAACACACGCCCACGAAGTGGTCGCTCTTCTCGTCGCCGTCCGGCCACGCGCGCCCGTGGCGGCCGCTCTGCATGACACCCGCCATCGCCTCCCCCATCGAGCGCCCGGCGTCAGAGATCAGGCTGCGCCGCTCCACCTGCGCGCCCGCCTGCGTCAGCGCGGCGGCCACCGCATTGCCGATCGCCAGGTTGCGCAAATGCCCCACGTGCAATGCCTTGGTGGCGTTGGCGTCCCAAAACTGCACCGAGTAGCGCCGTCCGTGCGCGAGATCGGCGAGCGCCGCGCCGGTGCTGGCGCCCGCCTCCAAAGCCGCCCCGACTGTTTCTATCCAGGCATCGTCCAGCTGCACATGCACGCCGTCCGGTTGCTCGCTCGCCTCCCCGCACCACGGCTCGCGCCGTAGCCGCTCCAGTGCGCGCAGCGACTGGCGGTCTTCGCGCCAACTGGGCAAACGCGGGGTGAGCTTGATGTCGTAGTTGGCGTGCGGCCGGCGCGGCGCGCGCGCCGCCCAGCGCGCCGCGCCGCCGTTGCCGTCGGCGGGCTCCTCGAAATAATCGAACAGGTTGCTGGTCATCGGTATGCACCAGCCGGGGCTCGAACCCGGATCAGCGGCGTTTAAGGCCGCTCCTTTAACCGATTAAGGTACTGGTGCCTTGGACGGGCGACCGCAGCCGGACTCCACTCGCGCGCAGCGAGCGTCACCGTTTTGGCCAGTCCCGTCGGGTCCTCCCCGACGGCTTTCACTTCGATCGCGTTCTCGATCAAGTCCGCTATGTTGAGCTTCCTACTGGATACCATACCGCGAGGTGACAACCACTCGATGCAACCCGACTGCGCGCGCACCGCACGCGCCGGCCGCCCCGAAGCGGGCACCGGCGTGAGAAAAGGTGAAGTGAGAGACACCAACCGGCGACTGCGGAGTAGGAGACAACCACACACAACTGCGGTGGAGAAACGATGAGCGCCACGCCCAAACTGCATGAGCACAGTGATAGTCACGGCAATCGCCGCGGCAAGCTGCCCGCCGGTCCGCGGATGCCGAGCGAGCTGCAGGCGCTCGGCTGGGCGCTGCGCCCGCTGCCGTTCATGATGAGCTGCCGCCGGCGCTACGGCGACATTTTCACCCTGCGCGTGCGCCGCAATCGCCCGTGGGTGTTTCTGAGTGCCCCCGACGACGTCGGCAAGGTGCTCACGATCGCCCCCGAGCTGGTGCGCGCCGGCGCCGGCGAAGCCAACCCGCTGCTGGGACCGTTGCTGGGGCCGCGCTCGGTGATGCTGCTGGACGAGCCCGACCACATGACCCACCGGCGCTTCATGCTGCCCTCCTTCCACGGGCAGATGATGCGCTCCTACGGCGAGATGATGGTCGACGTGGCGCGCGCGGAGATCGCCCGGTGGCCGGTGGGCCAGCCGCTCGCGCTGTGGCCGCGGATGCAGGCGATCAGCAACGAGGTGGTGATGCGCGCCACCTTCGGGAGCACCGACAGCCCCCAGATGGAGCGCCTGCGCACCCTGCTGCAGCGCCTCACCGACTTCCTCAACGACTCCTCGCGGCTAACCGTGCTGGCCACGTTCGGATCGCGCTTCCTGGAGCGCTCCGAGCGCTTCCGCGCAGTGATCGCACCGGTCGAAGCGGCGCTGCTGGAGGAGGTGCGCGCCCGGCGCGCGGCGCGCGCCGGGGCGGCGGTGGGCAACGGCGCGGCAGGCGTGGGCAACGGCGCGGCGGGCGGCGCGGCGCATGACGATGACTTTGAGGACGCCAACCACGCTGCGTGCATCGGTGCGGCGGACGGCGCGGCGCATGACGGTAACTTCGCGGACGCCAACCAGGCGGCCCACAACGGCGGGATCCTGGCGATGCTGGAGCAGGCATACGACGAGCACGGCACGCCGATGAGCGAGCAGGAAGTGCGCGACGAACTGATCACGCTGCTCTCCGACGGGCCCACCGCCACCTCCCTGTCGTGGGCGTTCGAGCGGCTGCTGCGCCACCCCGACAAGCTTCGGCGGCTGCGCGCCGAGGTGGAGGCGGGCGAGGAGGAGACATATGTGGATGCGGTGGTCAAAGAGACGCTGCGTTTGGCCCCCGCCGTGCCATTGGTGATGCGCGGCCTCGTGGAGCCGATGCGCCTCGGCGGCCACCACATCCCCGCCGGCACGATCGTGGCGCCGTGCATCTATCTGGTGCACCACCGTGACGACATCTACCCTCGCCCGTTCAGCTTCACCCCCGAGCGCTTCCTCGGCAAGGCGCCCGACAACTACACCTGGATCCCCTTCGGAAGCGGCGTGCGCCGCTGCGTGGCGGCGCAGTTTGCGCAGCTGGAGATGAAGCGGGTGATGCAGACGGTGATCGAAGAGGTGGAGCTGGCACCAGCGCCCAGCGCCGGCTCGCAGCGCGCCACCCGCAGCTCGGTGGCGTTCGCGCCGGGCGACCAGGCGCCGGTGGTCGTCACCAGGCGGCGCACGCCCCGCGCCAAAGCGGCAACGCTCGCGGCGGTGTGAGCATGCCCACCGGCCATCCCTCCGACGGCGGGGGCCGCGAGGATCCCCTGGACGGCGGCGATCGCGCCACCAACCTGCTGGTGGTGGGTGCGGGCGCCAAGGCGACGGCGCTGGCGGCGAAGGTGCACGCGCTCAACACGCTCGGCGCCGGCCCGCTGACGCTGACGATCGTGGAGGCCAACGAGATCGCGGCGTCGTGGCTGGGGCGCAACGGGATGACCTCCGGCGAAGAGCCGCTGGCGATCCCGCCGATCAAGGACATCGGCTTCCCCTACCGCAGCGCCGCCACGTTCGGCGCGCTCGGCGAGGCGCTCGACCGCGCGATGCTGCCGTTCACCTGGCAGCGATACATGATCGACAAAGGCGAGTACGCGCGCTGGGTCAACGCCGGGTCGCCGGCTGTGCAGCACCGCGACTACGGTCGCTACCTCACGTGGGCGTTGACGCAGGCGAGCGCCGGCGTGCGCATCGTGCGCGGCCGTGTCACCAAGGTTGAGCTGCCCGAGCTCCGGGAGCGCTGGCAGGTGCTGGTCGCCGACTCCGCCGGCCAGTACCGCCACGAATGCGACTCGTTGGTGCTGACCGGCCCCGGCGTCCACCGCGCCCTCCCCCACGACCCCGCGGTGAGCGAGCGCATCTTTCACTGCGACAGCCGCCGAGGCGAACTCGCGCGCATTCCGGCCGACGGCGCTTGCGACATCGCGATCGTCGGCGGCGGTGAGAGCGCGCTCAGCGCCCTTGCCTTTTTGCGCGACTTCCGGCCGCAGACGCGGATGACCGTGTACACGCCGATGCTGCCGCTCAGCCGCGGCGAGAGCTTTTTGGAGAACAGAGTGTTCTCCGACCCCGACTCGGTGGCGTGGAGCGCGCTCGATCTGGAGACGCGCCGCGACTTCGTCAAGCACTGCGACCGCGGCGTGTTCGACCCCGGCACACTGCAGTCGATCGCCTACGACGACCGCTGCCAGTTTGCCACCGGCCGCGTCACACACGTGGGCGCGCGCGCAGACCGCAACGGGGACGGCGGCAGGGTGTGCGTCGAGTATGCCGCCGCCGAGGGCCCCACCACCGCGGTGCACGACTATCTGATCAACTGCACCGGCTTCGACCTGCTGGAGCAGCTGCGCGGCCTCTTCTCGCCGGCGCTGCGCGCCCGCATCGAGCGGCAAACGGGACCGGTGTGGGATCGTCCCGCCGACGCGGACGTGCCGATCGGGCGAGCGCTGGAGCTGGAGGGGATGCGCCCGCGCCTGTACATCCCCGGCCTCGGCGCGCTGCGCCAGGGGCCCGGCTTCGCCAACCTCGGCTGTTTGGGGCTGCTCGCCAACCGGATGCTGGAGCCGCTGGTGGCGGGCGAGGGAGGACGCACGGAGCGCCACCGCGCCGGCCTGCCGCTCACCGCGGCCGGCTGAGGGGGAGCACCCGACCCGCAACGGTTCCCCCACCCGCGCCAAAATCCCGGCCGCCCGCAGCGGCTGGCCGATCGGCGTCGTTGCGGCGCGCGGCGGCGAGGCCGGCGATCAGCTCGCGTGCCTCGGGGCTGCTCTCCATCGCGCGGATCAGCACCGAGATCGTCGCGCCGAGCAGCATCGGCGGCACGGAGCCGGAGTCGGTGAGCTTCAACATCCCGAGACCGAGGCCGAGTCCCATCATCACGTTGGCGCACTGCTCCGCCGCCTCGGGGGGCGATTCCAGGCCGGCGTCGGCCGCGCTGGCGGCGGCAAAGCCGGCGAACGTGGCGCGCAGGTGCTCGAGCGCCGCCGCCAAGCGCGTTCGCAGCCCCTCGTCGCGCTGTGCATACACCCACAGCTCGACAAACAACCGGAAGCGCTCGGGGTTGTCGCTCACGTTCTCCATCCAGCTGTCGCTGCCCGCCAACGGGCGCTCCCAGGTGACGCGCTCGCGGTCGAACAGCTGCAGCTGCTCCACCACCTGTCCGGCGAGGTGCTCCTCCATCAGCGCCAGCAGCAGGTTCTCCTTGCTGCCGAAGTGCGCATACACCGCGCCCTTGGTAAAGCCCGCCTCGGCGGCCACCTCTTCGAGCGTGGCGCCGGCGAAGCCGCGGCGCGCGTACACGTCGGCCGCCGCCTCCAACAGCGCCGCCCGCGTCTGGGCCTTGCGCGCGCTGCGGTCGAAGTGGCCGCGGGGCATCAGCCACCGCCCCCGGCGAGACGCGCCGGATCGCGGCGCACCGCGACTCCTGCGCCGCACATCTCGCCCACCGCCACGGCCCGGCCGGAAAAGTTCCTTGACACATACTCGTCAGTAGATATACTCATGGGTACTCCTCCCTACATCCTAGAAGCAAGGAGCGGTGTCGCCATGAACAGTCAACTGCCCCCCGGCCCCCGCATGCCCACAGCGTTGCAGACCCTCGGCTTCTGGAGTCGCCCCACCACCTTCCTCGAGAGCGCGCGCCGGCGCTACGGCCACCGCTTCTCGTTCCGCCTGATCGGCCAGCCGCAGCTGGTGATCATCTCCGACCCGCAGGAGATCAGGGAAGTGTTCCAAGCGCCCCCCGACGTGTTGCACCCCGGCGAGGGCGCGCGCATCCTCGAACCGATCGTGGGCGCCAACTCGGTGATTTTGCTGGACGAGGAGCCTCATCTGGAGCAGCGCAAGCTGATGCTGCCGGCCTTCCACGGCGAGCGGATGCAGCGCCTGGCCGGGCTGATGCGCGAGCTGGCCGAGCAGGAGGTGGAGTCGTGGCCGCGCGGGGAGCCGGTCGCCCTGCACCCTCGGCTGCAGCGGCTGACGCTGGAGATCATCCTGCGCGCCGTGTTCGGGCTGGAGCGCGGCGCCCAGCTGGACGAGCTGCGCGAGCTGCTGACGGAGATCCTCGCGTTCGCCGAGAGTCCCCTGTCGCTGCTGCCGCCGCTGCCGCCCGTGCTCGCCCGCTTCGGCGCGCCCGGCCGCTTGGAACGCAAAGGCGAGCGCGTGGAAGAGCTGGTGTTGGCGCTGATCGACGAGCGCCGCGCGACGCTCGCGAGCGAGGAGAGCGACGACGTGTTGGCGCTGCTGCTGGCCGCCCGCCACGACGACGGCTCGCCGATGAGCGCGGAGGAGCTGCGCGACGAGCTGATGACGGCGCTGGTGGCCGGCCACGAGACCACCGCCTCGCAGCTGGCGTGGGCGTTTGAGCGTCTCGCCCACGAGCCGCGGGTGCTGGCGCGCCTGTATGGGGAGCTGGACGGCGACGAGGAAAGCGATGGGTATTTGACGGCGACGATTCAGGAGATCATGCGCCGCCGGCCGGTGCTGCCGAATGCCGAGCCGCGACTGGTGAAGCAGCCGGTGGAGATCGGCGGCGTGCGCTACCCCGCCGGGGTGGTGCTGATCGTCAACGCCTATCTCGTGCACCACGACCCCGCGGTGTACCCCGATCCGTATGCGTTCCGGCCCGAGCGCTTCCTGGAGTCGGAGGGCGGCAGCGCACCCGGCACCTACACGTGGATCCCGTTCGGCGGCGGCCGCCGCCGCTGCCTGGGGGCGAGCTTTGCGATGCTGGAGATGAAGCTGGTGCTGCGCGCCGCGCTCGGGCGCTGCGAGCTGTCGCCGGCGGGCGCCGCACGCGAGCGCACGCGCCGGCGGAGCATCACGATCAGCCCTGCCGACGGCGGGCGTGTAATCCTGCGTGCGCGCGAGGCCTCTCGCCCTCAGCCGGTGGCGCTGGCGGCGGCGGCCTGATCGGGCGAGCGCTCCGCGACGACGCGGGCCGGCGCCTCTCCCCACAGCTGTTCCAGGCGGTAGAACTCGCGCGTGGCGGGCGTGAAGATGTGGACGACCGCGTCGAGGTAGTCCATCAGGATCCACTGCGCGCGCCCCCGCCCTTCCACGCGGCGGGGACGGATGCCGAGCTTGCGCTTGGCATCCTCGTGGATGGCGTCGTGGATCGCCTTGGTTTGGCGGTCGGTGTTGCCGGTGCAGATCAAGAAGAAGTCGGTGTAGCCGACCAAGCCGCGCATGTCCAGCTCGAGCACGTCGTGCGCCTTCTTCTCCAGCGCGAAACCGGCCAGATCGCGCACCAGCTCGGTGGATGTGAGGGCCTGGGCGGAGGGGCTCACGACCGCGGCGCTCCGATCGGGACGCGGTAGAGGTCGTGCTGGGCGATGTAGTTGGCCACGGGCGCTCCAACCAGCTCCTCGACCGGCAGGCCGTGGCGCACGCGCTCGCGCACCAGGGAAGAGGAGACGTCGATCATCGGCATGCGCAGGTGGACGATCGCGAAGCCGGCTGGGTCGGAGTGTCGCTTTGCGTCGGCGCGCCGCGCCACCGCAAAGCGCGCCAAGCGCGGAAGCTCGCCGGCTTCGTGCCAGGTGGGCAGCGTGGCGGCGACGTCGGCGCCGAGGATGAAGGTGAGCTCGCGGTGGGGATGCGCGTCATGCAGTGCTCTCAGGGTATCCACCGTGTACGACGGCTCCTCGCGCTCGATCTCCAGCCCGCACGCCTCCACCCCCTCGACCGCGGCGCTCGCCAGCCGGCACATCGCCAGACGGTGCTCCGGGTGGGCGGGATTCGCTTCATCCTCCACCGGCTTGCCGGGGGAGATCCGCACGGGCATCAGCAGCACCCGCTCCAGCGCCAGCTCGCGCCGCGCGTGGCGCGCCAGCTCGACGTGGCCGCGGTGGGGCGGGTTGAAGCTGCCGCCGAGGATGCCGAGGCGATCCACGGTGGACTCAGGCCCGGACGTGACCGTCGCCCTCGACGAGGTACTTGAACGTGCACAGCTCCCGCAACCCGATCGGCCCACGCGCGTGAAGCTTCTGGGTGGAGTTGCCGATCTCCGCCCCCATCCCGAACTCCCCTCCGTCGGTGAAGCGGGTGGAGGCATTGACGTACACGCATGCCGCGTCCACCCCACGCTGGAAGGCACGCGCGGCGGCGGCGTCGCGGGTGAGGATCGCCTCGGAGTGGCCGGAGCCGTAGCGGCCGATGTGCTCGATCGCATCCTCCAGCGAGTCCACCACGCGCACGGCGAGCGTCAGCGCCAGGTACTCGGTCTCCCAGTCCTCCTCGGTGGCGGGCTCCAGCGCCACCCGCGGATCGCTTGTGCCCACCGCGACCGCGCCGTTGGCGTCTCCCACCCGGGGCGGCGCGGCGCCGCCGAGGAGCGCCAGCGTGCGCTCGTCGGCGCGGATCAGCACGCCGGCCTCGCCCAGCAGGCGCAGCGCGCCGGGGAGGAACGCGGCGGCCGCGTCTTTGTGCACCAGCAGCGTCTCCGCCGCGTTGCACACGCCCGGTCGCTGTGCCTTGGCGTTGAGCACCACCCGCTCGGCGGCGGCCAAATCGGCGGTGGCGTCGACGTATACGTGGCAGTTGCCCGACGCGGCGTAGATCACCGGCACGGTGGCCACGGCTTTGAGGGCTGCCTTCAACCCCTCCCCGCCGCGCGGGATGATCAGATCGAGCGTGTCGTTCTGCGTGGCCAGCTCCGCCAGCTCCTCGCGCCCGCCGCCGGCGACGAGGCCGACGCACCCCTCCGGCAGCCCGGCGGCGACGGCGGCCTGCGCGGCGATCGCGGCGAGCACCGCGTTGGAGTGCGCGGCGATCGAGCTGCCGCGCAGCACGATCACGTTGCCGGCCTTCAAGCACAGCGCGGCGGCGTCGATCGTAACGTTGGGCCGCGCCTCGTACACCACCGCCACCACGCCCAGCGGCACCCGCACCTTGCGCACGTCCAGGCCGTTGGGCAGCCGCCGCCCCTCGATCACCTCGCCCACCGGGTCGGGCAGCGCCGCGATCGCGCGCACGCCGGCGGCGATCGCCTCGATCCGCGAGCGGTCGAGCGCGAGCCGGTCGAGCAGCGCCTCCCCAATATCCTCATCCCTCCCGGCGGCCATGTCGAGCTGGTTGGCAGCGATGATCTCCGGTGTGCGCGCGAGGAGCGCGTCGGCGATCGCGCGCAGCGCGGCATCCTTCACATCGGTGTCCGCCGCCGCCAACCGGCGCGCGGCGCGGCGGGCGGCCGCGCAAAGGTCGGGGATGGAGAGCGTGGTGGCGGTTGCCATGCTCACACAGGGTACGACAGCGCTCGCGGCCTCGGGAGGGACGGTTTACGCCAGAACGAGCTGATCGCGGTGCACCGCCTCATCGGTGGCGTGAGGCAGAATCGCGCGCACGGCGTCCGATTGCAGGCCCTTGGCGCGGCGCAGCTCCAGCGCGGAGTAGTTGCACAGGCCCTTGGCGATCGTACCGCCGTCGGGGCCGGCGATCTCGACGGCGTCGCCGGCGTCGAACCGGCCGCGCACCTCCACCACGCCCACCGGCAGCAGCGAGGTGCCGTGCTGGCGCAGCGCGCGGGCGGCGCCAGCGTCCACCACCACCGTGCCGTGCGCCGGCTTGGCGTAGCGCAGCCACAGCTTGAACGAGTTGTGGCGGACGGGGCCGGGGTGAAAGCGCGTGCCCTCCGGCTCGCCCGCCAGCGCCCGCTCCAGAGCGCCCGCGCGCACCCCGTTGCAGATCGTCGCCGGGATCCCCGCGGCGCCGGCGATCTCGGCGGCCAACACCTTCGAGCGCATCCCACCGGAGCCCAGCGGCGAGGTGGAGTCGCCGATCTGCAGGCGCTCCAGCTCGGCGGGGTCGCGCACCTCGTCGATCATGTGTGCCTCGGAGTCGATCCGCGGATCGGCGGTGAAGAGGCCGTCGATGTCGGTGAGCAGCACCAACAGGCGCGCGTCGCACAGGATCGCCACCTGGGCGGCGAGGAAGTCGTTGTCGCCGAAGGAGATCTCATCGGTGGCGGTGGTGTCGTTCTCGTTGATCACCGGCACCACCCGCCAGTCCAGCAGCGTGCGCAGCGTGCGCCGCGCGTTGAGGTACTGCGCGCGGCCGCTCAGATCCTCGACCGTGAGCAGCACCTGGCCGGAGGTGAGGCCGCGCGCGCGCAGCAGCTCGTCGTAGGAGCGGTACAGCTTCCCCTGCCCCACCGCCGAGGCGGCCTGCAACTCGGGGATCAGCGTGGGGCGCGCTGGGAGCCCCATCACGCGCACGCCGTGAGCGATCGCGCCGGACGACACCAGCACGCACCGCTCGCCGGTGGCGTGCAAAGCGGCGAGCGCGCCACAGATCCGTTCCAGCACTTCCGCGCGCAGCTCGCCGTCGTCGCGGGCGACGATGCTGGAGCCGAGCTTGATCACGGTGGTGGGCATCTGGGTGGAGCGTAAATGCTGGTCTGCTCGATCGCGGCGTGGTCAACACGGCCACGTGACGAGCGGCCCGGGCAGGCGGGGTTGTCCGCTATGTATTTGCGGCACCAACCGATTCTGCGGCCACCAATCAATCCGAGCTGAAGAGGAGCCACCTTATGAGCGATCACACCGACGCCGCCAACCACCCCGTCTTTTTGATCACCGGCGCCTCCACCGGGATCGGCGCCGCCACCGCGCGACTTGCCGCCGCGGAGGGCTACCGGCTGGTGCTGGCCGCGCGCTCGCGCGATCGGTTGGAGGCGCTGGCGGCCGAGCTGGGCGGCCCCGAGCGGGCGCTGGCGGTGGCGTGCGATGTGACCGAGTGGGACGACCAGCAGGCCCTCGTGGCAGCCACGCTGGAGGCGTACGGCCGGATCGACGTGGCGTTCGCCAACGCCGGCTTCGGCGGCGCGCGCGGCTTTTTGAACGACACGCCGGAGCACTGGAAGGAGATGATCCTCACCAACGTGTACGGCGCGGCGCTCACGCTGCGCGCCACGATCCCGGCGCTGAAGGAGCGCCGCGGGCACCTGCTGCTCACCTCCAGCGTCGCCGGCCGGCGTGTGCTGCCGGGATCGCTGTACTCGTGCACCAAGCACGCCGTCACTGCGATGGGCGAGGCCGCGCGCCAGGACCTGCACGGCAGCGGCGTGCGCGTGACGGTGATCGAGCCGGGCATGACCGACACGCCGTTCTTCGAGAACCGGCCGGCCGAGGCGCTGCAGGCCGGGGACATCGCGCGCGGCGTGATGTACGCCGTGTCGCAGCCGCCGCACGTCAACGTCAACGAGGTGCTGATCCGCCCGACGGGGCAGCAGGGGTAGGGCTACCCCGCCGAGTCGAGCTCCAGCGCCACGTCCCCGATCCGCAGCTCGTCCCCCGGCTGGAATCCTTGCGCCTCCAGCGCACGGATCACGCCCAGCCGCTGCAGTCGGCCCTCGACGTAGGCCATGGCGTCGTCGTTGTCCACGTCGAAGCGCTGCAGCAGACGCTCCACCGCGCCGCCGCGCACGGCGAAGGCGTGCTCGCCGACGCGCTCGACGGCGAAGCCGCTGCGCTCGGCCGGACGGAACACCATGTGCTCGGCCAGCTGCTCGGGCTCGGCGAGCGACCCGGCGATGGACCTGGTTGGCAGCTCGGCTGAGAGATGCGCCTCCATCGGCACCATCCGCAGCAGCACGCCCGCCAGTTCCTGCAGCCCCGCGCCCGTGGCGCTGGAGGTGGCGATCACCGGCGTTGCCCAGCCCACTCCGCCGGCGGCGGGCTCGCCGCCATCGTCGGGCTCGTCGCCCGCATCGTCCCGGCCGCCGAGGCGCTCCGACCACTCCGCCACCGCCGCTCGCACCCGCTCCGGCGCAACGAGGTCGGCCTTGGAGAGCGCCAGCACGCGCGGCAGCGCCGCCAAACGCGAGTCGTGGGCGGCCAGCTCGCGCTCGATCGTTTCGTAATTGGCGAGCGCGTCGGCGCCGGGGTGGGCGGGATCCCATCCAAGCTCGGGCGCGACGTCGAGCACGTGCACCAGCACCCGCGTGCGCTCCACATGCGCGAGAAACTCGTGGCCGAGGCCGGCACCGTCGCTGGCGCCTTCGATCAGCCCGGGGATGTCGGCGATCACCAGCTGGCGTTCGTCGGCTTCCAGCACCCCAAGCACCGGCTCCAGGGTGGTGAACGGGTAGGAGGCCACCTTCGGCGCGGCGCGTGTCAGCCGCGCGAGCAGCGATGACTTGCCGGCGTTGGGCAGCCCCACCAGGCCGACGTCGGCGAGCAACCGCAGCCGCAGCGCCACCCACCCCTCCTCGCCCGCCACGCCGCGCTCGGCGAAGCGTGGCGCCTGGCGGGTCGGTGTGGTGAAGCGCTTGTTGCCCCTCCCCCCCGCGCCGCCGCGCGCCAGCAGCGCGCGCTGGCCGTGGCGCAGCAACTCGAAGCGGCGGCCCTCCAACTCGCCCTCCTCTCCCAGCGCTTCGGTGCCGGGTGGGACGCCCACCAGCAGCGAATCGCCGTCGGCGCCGTGGCGCAGCGCGCCTTCGCCACGGCCTCCGCGCGCCGCGCGGTGGTGGGTGCGGCGCGTGAGCCGCTGCAGGTCGCGCAGCGAGTCGTCGCACACCAACACCACGTCCCCCCCGCGCCCGCCGTCGCCGCCGTCGGGCCCGCCGCGCGGCACGTGCGCTTCGCGGCGGAAGCTGGCCGCGCCGTCGCCACCCGCACCCGCCTGGACGTGGATGCGCGCCCGGTCGTGAAGCATCAGCGCATCCTGACAGGCGCGCGCGGCTGGCTCGATGCAACCGCAGCCCGCCGGTTGGGCGGGCGCGCGGCCTATGCCTCGTCCGCTACGACGCTCACCATGCGCCCGCGGCGCCCGGCGGTGAACTGCACGGTGCCGGCGGCGCGCGCGTAGAGCGTGTCGTCGCGGCCGATCCCCACGCCCTCGCCGGGCTTGAAGCGGGTGCCGCGCTGGCGCACGATGATCTCGCCGCCGGTAACGGTTTGCCCGGCGAACGTCTTCACGCCCAACCGTTTGGCGTTGGAGTCGCGGCCGTTGCGGCTGGATCCCAGTCCCTTCTTATGCGCCATGCTTGATCTCCGTAATCTCGATGCGGGTCAGATCCTGGCGGTGGCCGGTGCGCCGTTTGTAGCCGCGCTTGGGCTTGAACTTCACCACGCGCAGCTTCTTGCCGCGCTCGTGGGAGAGCACCTTGGCGGTGACAGTCACCCGCTCGAGACCGTTTGCGTCGAACACCGCCTCCTCGGAGCGGTACATGAGCGGCTGCAATGCCACGCTTGAGCCCTCCTCGGCGGGGAGGCGCTCGACCAGCAAGCGCTGGCCGCGCTCGACGCGGTACTGCTTGCCGCCTGTCTTCACGATTGCGTACATGTCGGTGTGGATCTCGCTCTCTCGTCGGGCGTCGCCGCCCGCTCGCTACTCGGCGCTCGCCTCGGCGGCTCCCGCCTCGGCCTTTGCAGCCGAACGGCGCCGTCCGCCCCTGCGGCCACGGCGCCGTGGTTTGGCCGATTGTACGCCATTCTCCTCGCCGACCTCGGCCGCCGCGCCGTCCGCAAGGTCGGCCGCGCTCTCGTCCGCAACCTCCGGCACAGGCTCGGACGGCGACGCACCGTTGGCGGAGGGCTCCTCCACGACCAGCTCGGCCGTAACCGGTTTCGGCGAGGTGCGCGAGCGGCGCCGCCGGCGCGGCGGCGCCGTGGGCCGTGGCGGCGGGCGGAACGGCTCGCCGTTCTCGTCCAGCAGCAGCGCGGAGGCGGCGGTGCGGCCGACCTGCTCGATCCGCACCATCCGCTTCTCACCCACGTGCGCGGCGGCGCCGGCGATCGAGATTATGTAGCCGTCGATCTTGGCCACGGCGTCATCGACGTCGTACATGTGCGGCTCCACGATCTCCACCAGCACCTCGTCGCCGGCGTGGAACGGCAAGGCCCGCTCCTCCACCTCTTCGCGCGTGCCCTGGAAGGTTATGGCGAAGTGGTCGAGCGCCAGCCCTTCGGAGCCCTCGAAGTGGAACGAGCGGCCGGTTTGCTGCTCCAGCGCGTGCAGCACGCGCGAGTGCTGGCCGGTGAACTGGGCGGTGACGCGCGGGTTGATCTGCACCAGGAAAGCCTCGGTGTCGGGATGCTCGACCGCGATGTCGCGCAGCCGGCGCTCGAAGTCGATCGCGATCGTCTCCTCCGAGCGGATCACGCCGTCGCCGCCACAGGTGGAGCAGGCGCGGCTGATGATCTCGCGTACCCCGTCGGTGACGTTCTGGCGGGTCATCTCCACCAGCCCCAGCTTGGAGATCTCCGCGGTGAAGGTCTTCGTGCGGTCCTCGTCAAGCGACTTGCGCAGCGTCTTCATCACCGCGTCGCGGTTCTTGGCGCGCGCCATGTCGATGAAGTCGATCACGATGATTCCGCCGATGTCGCGCAAACGCAGCTGGTCGACTACGGCCTCGGCCGCCTCCAGGTTGGTGCGGGTGATGGTCTCCTCCAAACCGGCGCTGCGCCCGCGACCGGTGAAGCTGCCGGAGTTGACGTCGATCACGGTGAGCGCCTCGGCGTAGTCGATCATCAGGTAGCCGCCGCTGGGGAGGTCGACGCGGCGCGACAGCACCCCCTCGATCGCCTGCTCCACCCCGTAGGCCTCGAACAGCGGGCGCTTGTCGTCCCACAGCTCCACCCGCTCCACCAGCTCGGGGGCGGTGCGCGCGAAGAACGAAACGAGGCGGTGGTGCTGCTGCTCGTCGTCGACGATCGCGCGCTCGAAGTGTTCGGAGAAGATGTCGCGCACCACGCGCACCGACAAGTCGGCCTCCTGGAACACCATCTCCGGCGCCGGCGTGGTTTCCACGCGCTTGACCAGCACCTCGTGCAGCTTGTGCAGGTACATCAGCTCGCGTTCGAAGTCCTCCCGCTTGGCGCCGTGCGCGGCGGTGCGCACGATCGCCCCGCCGCCGCCGAGATCCAGCTTGGTGGTCTGCCTGCGCAGCCGATCGCGCTCCTTGTCTTCCAGTCGCCGCGACACGCCCACGCCCTCGCCGGAGGGCTGGTAGACCATGTAGCGGCCGGCGATCGCCAGCTCCATCGAGAGGCGCGCCCCCTTGGTCTTCAGGGGGTCCTTGATCACCTGCACCACGACCTCCTGGCCGGGCTTCAACAGCTCGGTGATCTTCTGGGCGCCGCTGCCGCGCCCGCGGCGCGGAGCCTCCACGCCGGGGAGCACGATCTCGTCGACGTGCAGAAAGCCGTTCTTCTCCAGGCCGATGTCGACGAATGCGGCCTCCAAGCCGGGCAGCACGTTGTCGACCCTGCCCTTGTAGATGTTGCCGACGATCGAGCGAGCGCCGCGGCGCTCGATGTAGAGCTCAGCGATGCGGTAGTCGGCACCCGGCGGGTTGGCGTCTTTGCGCCGCCGGCCGGAGGGGGATGCTTTTTTTGCGGCGGCCGGCGTGCCGGTCGCCTCCATGAGCGCCACGCGCGTCTCCGCGCGGTCGACGCTGACAAGTACTTGCTTTTTCAATGTGGATCGGTCTTTCGGTATCGGATTTGGCCGAGCCCCAGAGGAGGTCGCCCAGCGCGGGCGCCCTGCAGGCTTGTGATCTGAGGTTCTCGGTGAGCATGATCTCTGTGTGCTTCAAGGCCGCAGCACGCGACCCTTCAAAGCCTCGGCGGCGCGCGCCCTGACGTAGATCGACTGCAGCAAGCCCACGGCCAGCAGCGTCGCGATCACCGACGACCCGCCGTAGCTCATGAGCGGCAGCGTGACGCCGGTGACGGGCAGTATGTCCACTGCCACGCCCACGTTGACGAACACCTGAAACATAAGCATAGCCACCACTCCCCCCGCCACCAGCGCCCCGTAGAGATCCTTGGCGAGCGTGAGGATCCGCAGGGTGCGCCAGATCAAGAGCGCGTACAGCGACAGCACCAGCGCGGCGCCGACGAAACCGTAGCGCTCGCCGACGGCGGCGAAGACGAAGTCGGTGGAGTCCTCGGGCACGAATTCGCCCTTGATCTGCGTGCTGTTGGAGCCGCTGCCGGTGCGCCCGCCGGAGCCGATCGCGATCTTCGACTCCAGCTGCTGGTAGCCTTCATTTTTCGGGTTGCTGGAAGGGTTCAAGAAGCTGGTGAGCCGTTCGGTCTCGTATTTCTTGAGCACGTGGACGCCCGCCGCCGGCGCCACCACCAGCACGAGCGCGATCGCCACGGCGCCCAGCGTCACCAGGCCGGCAAGGTGGCTCCACGGCACGCCGGCGACGAACAGCAGCGTGAGCGCGATCGCGATGTACACGAGGCCCGAGCCGAGGTCGGGCTGGGCGATCACCAGCATCGCCGGCAGCATGCACGCCAGCATCACCCGCACGGTTGTGCGCCGCTCTCCCAACTCGCGCGCGCGATCGACCACCAACGCCGACAACGACAGGATCAGCAGCACCTTGCCGAGCTCCGACCCTTGGAAGGAGAACAGCGGGAAGCTGATCGCGCGCACCGAGCCGTTGGAGGAGCTGCCCACGCCCAGCACCGCCAGGATGCTGAGGATCAGCACGGCGTAGATGGCGACTTTGTAGTGGCGCAAGCGGGCGTAGTCGATCCGCGCGAGCGCCACCATCCCGATCAGGCCGATCACGACGTAGATGATTTGCCGCTCGGAGTAGTAGTGCGGTTGGCCGGGCACCGCTTCGGAGGTGACCCATCCCAGCACCACCACCGAACAGGCGGCAAGCGCCAGCACGGTGAGCGTCAACACCGGGTCGAGCAGCAGGCGCGGCCCACTGCGAGGCTCGCGCTCGGCGGCCGCCTGGCGGCGCTCGGCTTCGGGAGCGGTGATGGGGCTCAGCGGGCTCACCGGCGCGAAGGGCTCCCAGCCGCGAGGATCGAGGCTCTTTGCGACCCGACGGTTGGGTTGAGCGGGCTCATTTGTCGACGCTCGAGCCCTTCACCAGCGCCAGCTTCTGGTTGAACCACTTGGAGGCGATCAACCGCGCCACCGGCGCGGCCGCCTGATCGCCGAAACCGCCCTGTTCGACGGTCACCGCGATCACGATCGGGCGCCCGGCGTCGGGGAGGATGCACATGTACCACGCCTGTTCTGTGTAGGGCGGGCGTTCGGCGGTGCCGGTCTTACCGTAGACGGGGAGCTTTTCCTGGTTCCACCCCAACCACACGTCAGCCGAGGTACCACCCTGGGCGAAGGTGGCGTCGTGGATCCCTTCCATCACCAGATCGACGTTGGCGGGGTTGAATTTGATCCGCCGCCGCGTCGGGTAGTTGAGCGTCTGCACGATCCCGCCGCTGGGGCTTTCGATCGCCATTCCCAGGTGCGGCGTCGGCACCCACCCTTCGCCGTGGTTCATGAACGCGTTGGCGAGCGTCGAGTAGGCGACCGCCATCTGCAGCGGGTCGGTCTGCAGGTCGCCCTGGCCGACGGCGAGGTCCATGTTGTGGCCGACGGTCCACTGCTCGTCGGGTTCGGCGACGATTTCACAAGGTTTGCCGTGGTGTTCGCGCGTGCACTTGGCTTCCAGCGCGTCCTGGCCTTCCAGCCACTTCGGGCTCGGCAGTGTGCCTTCGCGTTCGCCGGGCAGGTCGATCCCGGTGGGACGGCCGATCCCCAGTTCGTGTGCCATGTGCTGGATCACCGGGCCGTGGCTGTTGTCCATCCTGCCGACTTCGAAGAAGTAGGTGTCGGAGGACACCGTCAGTGCCCGCACGAGCCCCACCGCGCCGTAGTCGTTTTGACCGGAGTTGCAGAATTTCGTGGTGCTGACGTAGATGCAGCTGCCGGCCCCGAGACCTGCTTCAGGGTTGAGGATTCCGGCTTCGAGGCTCCCGATCGCAGTGATCGGCTTGAACGTCGAGCCGGTCGGGTAGGCGCCTTCGGTGGCACGGTTGAGCAGGGGCACGGGTTCGGGCTGGCCGACCTTGGCCCCCTGCCCTTCCTCGTCCAATGCTTTCAGTTCTTGTTCGGTGAGCGGTTTGGTGAAGTCGTTGGGGTTGAAGCTGGGGTAGGAGCCCATCGCGAGGATTTCGCCGGTGCCCGGCACCATCGCCACGAACGCCCCGCCATTGCCCGGGTTGCCGAGCCCGTGCGCCAGTTCCATACCCTTGCGCAGCGCGACTTCGCCCTCCTGCTGCAGCGGCAGGTCGAGCGTCAACCGCAACGTGTAGCCGGGGCGCGGCTTGGTGGGCGCCAGTTTGGCCGGCTGCGCGCGGCCTTCGGAGTCGACCTCGATCGGCTGTGCCCCGGGGGTACCGCGCAGGTAGCGGTCGTACTGGTACTCCAAACCCTGCTGGCCGACGATCGTGCTGGGCTTGACGCCCTTGAAGTTGGCGTGCTGAGGGTTGCGTGGTTCCTCCTCTTCCTTGGTGATCTGCCTGACGTAGCCAAACACCTGCGCGGCCATGTCATGGTGCGGGTATTCGCGCACCGACACTTCTTCCTGCTTGACGCCGGGGAACTCGTTTTGGCGTTCGGCCAGCACCGTGAGCGCGCCGCGGCCGGCGTTGGTCTTGATCGTGACGGGGGCGTAGCGGATTTCTTTTTCGCCTTTTTCCTCCAGTTCGCGGATCGTGCGCGAGCTCATTTCCAGCTGTTTGCCGAGGCGCCGGTAGAGCGCGCGGCGGTGCGCCCCCTTGGGTGGCAGTTCCCAGGGCACCAGCTGCACGGCGTTGGTCACCTTGCTGGTCACCAGCACGTTGCCTTCGCGGTCGACGATCTGTCCGCGCGGGGCGGCGATCGGAATTTCGCGCAGCGTGTTCTTGGCGGCCTGCTGGACGTACTGTTCGCCGGTGAGAATCTGCAGGTACCAGAGGCGAAAGAAGATGATCCCGAACATCACCAGCGCCAACCCGCCCAGCACCGCCACACGCAGCCCCAGCTGCCCGGTGGCGGGAGTCTGCGTACGTTGGCCGAAACGGGGATTCGCGCCGGAGGCGCGTGTCTCCCGGCTTCGGTCCGGGATGTGGACGCGCTCCAGGGCGCTCATGCTTTCGACAGCGGGCTGAGCCCGCCGGTGGTGTAGGCGCGGCGGCGACGCCGGCGCGGATCCTCGGGCAGACTGGGCCGCAGCCAGCGGTGTACGAGCGCCCACACCGGCAGCGCGACGATCGTGTCGAGCACCACGCCGACGACGATCTGGCGCAGCAACTCGAAGCTGACGGGGGCATCGACGCCGAGCGCGATCTCCATCACCGAGTAGCCGACCATCGAAAGGGCGGCCGCGGCGCCTCCCACCAGCAGCGGCGTGAGCGCGGCGCGCGGGTCGCGCAGCTCGCGCAGCCGGCCCGCGCCGTAGCCGATCAGGGTGAAGATCAGCGAGGTGAGGCCGAGTGTCTGCACGAGCGTGAGGTCCACCAGCAGTCCGATCGCGAAGCCGGCGACGGCGCCCGCCAGCGAGCCGCACTCCAGGCCGACGAACGCGACCACCAGCGGCGTGAGATCGATGGCCACGCCAAAGATCGGCACCTCCGAGACGACGCCGGTTTGCAGGAATACCGCCACGACGGCCAGCGCAGCCACGCGCGCAGCCACTGCCCCACTCGGCTGGGCGCCCATCAGCCGCCGCCCCCGGGGCACCCCACCAGAGCACGCACGCGAGCGCCCATCAGCCACCGCCCCCGGCAGATGCCAGCTGCCCACCGCCGCCCGCGCTCCCGGCTTCGGTGGAACCCGGTTCGGAGGACTGCTGGGTGGGCAGTTCCGCGGCCACCTTGGCCAGGCGCGCCGGCGCCGAGCCTTCCACAGCGGTGAGCACCTGCACAGTTTCCAGGCCGCGAAGGTTGGCGAGCGGGTGGATTTCGACCGACTTATAAGGCGCTTCTTCGCCCACGTAGCTGACCTGCCCGATCGGGATGCCGCGCGGGAAGAGCGAGGCGCCTTTGGCGGAGATGGTGCCGGAGGTGACGACGTAGTTGCCGACCACCACCGACGTGTTGGCCGGCAGATACTTGATCACCAGCGTGTTGGGGTCGCCCACCTTCGGATAGACCATCCCCGGCGCGCGGGTTTCGTTGATCATCGCCGCCACCGCCACCGCGCTGTCGGTTATCAGGCTGACCTGGGCGCCGTCGGACGCCACAGCGGTCACCTTGCCGACGACTCCTTCGTCGTCGATCACCGGATCGTCGACCTGCACCCCCGCGGAGCTACCCTGGTTGATGTTGACCGTCTGATACCAGAGGTTGGCCGATTGCGAGAAGACTTCGGCGTTGACCGGGCGGTAGTCGGCGAGGTGCAGGCCGCCGTCGAGGTGCTGGAGGCGCAACAGCTGCTTGTAGGCGAGTTCGTCGTTGGTGTGCTGCAAGAGCTGCGCCCGCAGGCGCGCGTTCTGCCGGCGCACTTCGGCGAGCTGGTGTTTGGCGTGGATCGCGTTGCCAAACCATCCGAACAGGTTGCGCACCGGCTTGAGTGCCGCGTTGGCACCCTCTTGGATCGGCGAGACGACCGTCAGGAAGCCACGCTGCACGTCATGCAGGCGCCCGTTGGGGGACTCGCCGAAGTAGGCGGTGAGCAGGATCAGCGAAAGCGCGACCAGCGCGACGAGCACCGCGCGCCGCCGCCGGACAGTTTTGTCGTGCACGAGCGGAAACCTTCCAGACTTTTGTCACGTACGCACACCGCTCCCACGTTAGGCCAGATCCTAACTCACCTCCGCCGCCGGCGGTGGGAGTTGTTGCGGTTGGCGCGGTGGATCGTCTCGAACTCCTCCAGCGATCGTCCCGAGCCGACCGCCACGCAGGTGAGCGGCGACTCGGCGAGATGGGCGGGCATCTGCGTCTCCTCGCGCAGGCGCTCGTCGAGACCCTGCAGCAGCGAGCCGCCGCCGGCGAGCATGATCCCGCGGTCCATGATGTCGGAGGCCAGCTCGGGGGGGGTGCGGTCGAGCGTCTCCTTGACGGCGTCGACGATCTGCGTCACCGGTTCCTCGAGCGCCTGGCGGATCTCCTCGCTGGTGAGCACCACCGTCTTGGGCAGCCCCGACACCATGTCGCGCCCGCGGATCTCCGCCTGCAGCTCCTCGGGCATGGCGCAGGCGGAGCCGATCTCGAGCTTCAGCTCCTCCGCGGTTTGCTGCCCGATCAGCAGCTTGTACTCCTTCTTGGCGTAGGAGATGATCGCCTCGTCCATCTCGTCGCCGCCGACGCGGATCGATTGCGAGACGACGATTCCCCCCAGCGAGATCACCGCCACCTCGGAGGTGCCGCCGCCGATGTCGACGACCATCGAGCCGGTGGGCTCCCCCACCGGCAGCCCCGCGCCGATCGCCGCCGCCATCGGCTCCTCGATCAGGTAGGCGGTGCGCGCACCGGCCGACAAACAGGCCTCCTCGACCGCGCGCTTCTCCACGCCGGTGACGCCGGAGGGCACGCACACCACGACGCGCGGGTGGGCGAAACGGTTTTGGTGGACCTTCTGGATGAAATGGCGCAGCATCTCCTCGGTGACGTCGAAGTCGGCGATCACGCCGTCCTTGAGCGGTCGGATCGCCTGAATCGTCCCCGGGGTGCGCCCCAGCATCCGCTTGGCCTCGATCCCCACCGCGTGCACTTCGCCGGTGCGCGAGTCGATCGCCACCACCGAGGGCTCCGACAGCACGATTCCGCGCCCGCGCACGTACACGAGCGTATTGGCGGTGCCGAGATCGACCGCCATGTCGCGGCCACCGAACCCGGTGAGGTAGCTGAAGATGCTCATGTATCGGATCGAGGCTCAAGGCGCCGCCGAGATCGTGCGCGAGCGTTGGGGGCCGGCGTCAGTCGCCGCCCGCCGCCACCCGACAGTCGGCGTGCGCCCGCGGGCAGTCTAGCGGACGCCCAACTGTCTCTGATTCCCCTGACAGCTTATTTGCAGGGATTTCATGCAGCGCAAGCGCCCAGCAGCTCCGGGCAGAGATCGAGCAGCGTGGCCAGCGGCAGCCCCACCACATTCTCATAATCCCCCCGCACCTCGCGCACCAGCGCCGCGCCGGCCCCCTGGATCGCATACCCCCCCGCCCGCTCCCGCCACTCCCCCGTTGCGACGTACCAATCTATCAACCCCCCGTCCAACTCCCGAAACACCACCTCGGTGGCGACCACCGCCGTCCGCTCTCCACCTGCGCCAACCAGCGCGATCCCGCTGTACACCGTGTGCATCGCCCCGCTGAGCGCAGCAAGCGTCCGCCGCGCATGAGCCTCGTCGGCAGGCTTGCCGTAGATCGCCCCATCGAGCGCTACCAGCGTGTCCACCCCGAGCACCAGCTCCGATGCGCTCGCGGCGGAGGCGGCGCGCGCCTTGCGCAGCGCATTGTCCACCGCCACCCCCGCGGGATCGCCGGCAACAAGCTCCTCAACGTCGGCCGGGCGCACCGTGAAGGCGACGCCCACGCGTTCGAGGATCGCCCGCCGCTGCGGCGAGCGTGAGGCGAGGACCAGCCGCCCGATCGGGGTCGGGCCGCTCAGCTCAACTCCGGGAAGAACAGTCCGATCTCCCGCGCCGCCGACTCCCCCGAGTCGGACCCATGCACCATGTTCTGCCCCGTCTCCACGGCGAAATCTCCGCGAATCGAGCCCGGCGCGGCCTCCAACGGATTCGTGGCCCCAATGACCTGCCGAGCCGCCCGCACGGAGTCGACCCCCTCGAGCACCATCGCCACCAGCGACCCGGAGGTAATGAACTCGACAAGCTCCCCGAAGAACGGCCGCTCGGAATGCTCGGCGTAGTGCCGTTCGGCGAGCTCCCGCTCGAGCACCATGTGGCGCAGCGCCACAATGCGCAGCCCCTTGCGCTCGAAGCGAGCGATGATCTCCCCGGTGAGCGACCGGGCGAAGGCGTCGGGCTTGACAAGGATCAGAGTACGGTCCATGAGTTCCTTTGTGGTTGGGTGTGTAACGAAGGGGTTGGCCGGGCGCTCCGCACAACCGGCGCGCGACGCTACACGAGATCCTCGCCGCCGGCACCCGAAGGCCGCGGCCGCGCGACCGGCGCCCGCGCCGCCCGCCGCGAGGCGGGCTCAGAGGTGACCACGGCTGTGGGCGCCTCAGGGGCGGAGGGGGCCATCGTCAGTTCCTCGCCATCCGGCGAGAGGGGCGCGTCCGCGGAGGCTGCGGCAGCCCGGCGGCGAGTGCGCCGTTTTGGAGTCGCCCCTGGCGGCACCTCGGTCTCGCAGTAGGGGCAGATGGTCCACGCCCGGTCGAGCGGCCGCGAGCAGCTGACGCACCGCTCCTTGAGCTTGCGCAGGCAGGACGGACAACGAATGAAGTCGCGCTCGATCGGGTAATCGCACTGCGGGCAGAGACGGCGCTCCACACTATTGAGCCGCGCTTCGGCCGCCTGTATCTCCAGTTCGCGCTCCTGCACGTCCTCCAGGTACTCCGGCGGGCGCAGGATCATGTAGACGAGCGTGCCGACGAACGGGAAGAACGACGCGGCGGTGGCGCAGCCGATCAGCATCGGGTCGGCGATCCGCCGGCGCGCGTCGGCGTAGGTCCAGTAGATCAGCGACAGGTAGATGACCACCACCACAACGATCAGCAGGTCGATGACCGTGGTGAAGGTGTTGCTTTCGATTCCGAAGTAGGCGAGCGGCGGCATCGTGCCTCAGACTGCTTCCGGCCGGGTCATGAGGGTGCCGAGTTTAGACATTCTCATCGAAGTGTCCGCGATTTGCACGCTAAACGTCATCGGCGGCGGGCACGCCAGCATGAGCCGAGAACGCTGCGCGCTTCACAAAATGAAGCAGATTGGGACGCGCGGCGCCTGGTTGGACCCACGCGCGACGCGTGGCCGCTCACAGCAGCAGCCTCCCAACGAGATAGCCGGCGGCGAAGAACAGGAGGATGACGAACGCGACAATCAGGGCGACCGCGCCGACCATCGCCAGCACAGAGGGCCCGTCGTCGTTCACGTCCGCCCCTCCGTCGCCACCCCGCGTCGCCCGACGCCGCGCCCTTCGACGGCCACCTGCCCCCGCAGCTCGACGGCATCCCGCTCGCGAAGCTCGGCGAGCAGGTCACCGACCAGGTAGATGGAGCCCGTGGCGAGCACCGCGGTGGGCTGCGTATGCGTGCCTGCCCACTCCTGCGCGAGCCGCAGCGCAACTCGCGGGTGAGGCTCGCAGACGGCCTGCACGAAACCCTGCTGGCGAGCCAGCGACTGCAGCGCAGCGGGCGAGAGCGCACGGGGGCTGGGCGGCGCCGTGAACCACGCCCGCTCGCAGAGCGGCAGCAGCGTGGCGAGCATGGAGGCGGCATCCTTGTCCTCCAGCACGCCCATTACCAGCGCGAGCCGTCGATCCCCAAGCAGCGCCGGCAGTGCCTGCACCAGCGCCTGCGCCGCGTCCGGGTTGTGCGCCCCGTCGAACACCGTGAACGGGTGCTCAGCCACCGTTTGCAGGCGCCCGGGGACCTCGCCGACAAGCTCCGCTTCGCGGATGGCCTCCTCGCGCACGCGTAGACCGGCGCTCTCCAGATACGCCTCCGCGGCCGCCCGCGCGAGCGCGAAGTTGCGCTGCTGGAAGGTGGCGGAGTTGCTGGCCGAGGCGTGGACGATCCGCGCCTGCTGCTCGGCGGCGCCGGTCCGCGCGACGGCGAGCGCGTCGGGGTGAAGGTGGGGGCCGAGCGCGAGCACCGTGCCCGGCCGCAGCACGGCGAGCTTCTCGGTGGCGATGTCGCGCACGGTGGGCCCCAGCCAGCGGGTGTGCTCGAGGCCGACGTTGGTGAGCACGGTGACTGACGACTCGACCACGGCGGTGGCGTCGAAGCGCCCACCGAGTCCGGCCTCGACGACCGCGACCTCGACGCCCCGCTCGGCGAGTGCCCAGAAGGCGGCGGCGGTGAGCAGCTCGAACTGGGTGACGTGGTCGTCGTCGGCGAGCGTGCGATTGACGCGCTCGGCGGCCCATGCGGCGCGTGCGACGGCGCCGGCGAACGCGGAGCTCGAAAGGTCGCGCTCGGCGACCTGCACGCGTTCGTGGTAGGCCACCAGATGGGGCGAGAGGTAGGCGCCGGTGGCCAGCCCGTGGCGCTGGAGGATCGCCGCGATCATCTTGGTGGTGGAGGTCTTTCCGTTGGTGCCAACCACGTGCACGGCCCGAAAGCGCTGGTGGGGCGAGCCGAGCGCGGTCATCATCCGTCGCATGCGGTCGAGACCGAACCGCATGCCGAACAGCTCGAGCGAGCGCAGGTGACGCTCGGCGCGCTCGCCGCTCCAGGGCTCGCTCACAGCGCCTCCAGCTCGCCGCGCAGCCGCGCGAGCTTGGCGCGCTCGCCCTCAACCACCTCCGGCGGCGCTTTTGAAACAAACGAGTCGTTGGCGAGCTTGGCCTCCACGCGGGCGATCTCGCCCTCAAGCTTGGCGCCCGCGGCCGCCCGCCGCCGCTCGGTGGCGGCGAGGTCAAGCCCCTCGCCGGAGAGCACCTCGACGGTGCCGCACGGCACGGTGATGGAGGCGACCGGCGCGTCGCCGGAGTCGCCGTCGAGCCGCAGGCGCGCGAGGTTGGCGACGATCGCCGCGGTGGACTCGTACCCGTCGGCGTGGATGCGCGCGGTGACGAGCTTTCCGGGCGACGCGTTGACACTGTCGCGCCAGCCGCGCACCAGCGTGACCGCCTCGATCGCCCGCTCCAACTCGATCTCGGCGTCGCGGTCGATCAGCGAGGTGTCGGCGCGCGGGTAGCGGCTGCCCGCCAGCAGCGCCCCGGAGCCGTCGAGGTGCGACCACAGCTCCTCGGTGACGAACGGGATCACGGGGTGCGCCAGCGCGACCGTCTCGCGCAGGACGTACAACAGCGTTGCGGCCAGCGCCTCGCGATCCTCCTGCGCCGCCGACGCGTTCTGGTTGGCATCCGAAACGAGTGTCGTTGCGCGCCCCCCGCCGTCGCCCCCGCCGCCCTGCGCCGGCGCGCCCGCAAGCCGCGGCTTGACGATCTCCAGGTACCAGTCGCACAGCTCGGCGTAGACGAAGTCGTAGAGCCCGAGCGCGGTGTGGGAGAAGTCGTAGTCGTCGATCCGCGCGGCGGTGTCGGCGACGATCTCCTGCAGGCGCGAGAGGATCCAGCGATCCTCGATCGTCCGCGGCCGCGGCGCCGGTGCGATCGCGCCAAGCTCCACGCCGGGCAATGCGGCGATCCGCAGCAGCGCGAAGCGGGCGGCGTTGAACAGCTTGTTGCCGAGCGCCTGGCCCTGGCGGATCTTCTCGGCCGAGTAGCGGACATCCTGGGAGGAGGACATGGCGAGCAGGCCGAAGCGCACGGCGTCGGCGCCGTGACGCTCGATCTCCTCCAGGGGGTCGATGCCAGTGCCGAGCGACTTGGACATGCGCCGCCCGTCGGGCGCCTGGATGACGGAGTGGATATAGACGTCGGCGAACGGCACGTCGTCGGTGAAGCGCAGGCCCATCATGATCATCCGCGCGACCCACAGGAACAGGATGTCGCGCGCGGTGGAGAGCACGGTGGTCGGGTAGAAGGCACGCAGCTGCGGCGTGTGGTCGGGCCAGCCGAGCGTGGCGAACGGCCACAGCGCCGAGGAGAACCAAGTGTCGAGCACGTCGTCGTCCTGGCGCAGCTCGCCGCCGCACTGCCGGCAGCCATCCGGCGCGGCGGCAGCGACGTGGACGTGGGCGCAGACGCCGCAGTAGTAGACCGGCAGCCGGTGTCCCCACCACAGCTGGCGAGAGATGCACCACGGCCGTATGTTCTCCATCCACTCCAGATAGACGCGCCGGTGGTTGTCGGGGACGATCCGCACGCGCCCGGAGCGCACCGCGTCGATCGCAGGGCCGGCCAGCTCATCCATGCGCATGAACCACTGCAGCGAGATCAGCGGCTCGATCCGTCGGCCGGAGCGGTGGGAGTAGGGCACTTCGTGCTCGTACTCCTCTTCGGCGGCGATCCGCCCTTCATCGCGCAGCGCCCCAACAACCGCGGCGCGCGCGTCCATCACCGTCATTCCGGCGAAGCGCTCGCCCGCCTCGGCGGACATGCGCCCGTCCTCGCCGATCACCGACACCTGGTCGAGCTCGTGGCGGCGGCCGATCTCGAAGTCGTTGGGGTCGTGCGCGGGGGTGACCTTCAGCTGACCGGTGCCGAACTCCATCTTGACGTAGTCGTCGGCGATGATCGGCAGATGCCGCCCGACGAGCGGCAGGATCGCGGCGCGCCCGACCAGCGCGCGGTAGCGCTCGTCGTCAGGGTGCACGGCGACGGCGGTGTCGCCGAGCATCGTCTCCGGGCGCACGGTGGCAATTGTCACCGAGCCGCCGCCCTCCAGGTCGTAGCGAATCGAGTAGAGGGTGTCGCGCTCGCGCCGCTGCTCCACCTCGAGGTCGGAGATCGCCGAATGCGAGCCGGGATCCCAGTTGACGATGTAACGGTCACGGTAGATCAGCCCCTGGTGGTAGAGCGCGACGAACACCTCGAGCACGGCGCGGTGGTAGCCGTCGTCGAGCGTGAAGCGCTCTTCGGAGTAGTCGCAGGAGGCGCCGAGGCGCTTGAACTGCTCGACGATCGTGTGGCCGTAGTGCTCGCGCCACTCCCACACGCGGCGCACGAACTCCTCGCGGCCGAGCTGCTGGCGGGTGAGCCCTTCGGCGCGCAGCGCCTTCTCGACCTGCGCCTGTGTGGCGATGCCGGCGTGGTCGGTGCCGAGGATCCACTTGGTGCGCTGGCCGAGCATCCGGTGGTAGCGGATCAGCACGTCCTGGATCGACCCGTTGAGCGCGTGGCCCATGTGCAGCGAGCCGGTGACGTTGGGCGGCGGGATCGCGATCGCGTAGTTCTCGCCCGCTTCGCCCTCGGGCGCGGGGTGAAACAGCCCGCTGTCCAGCCAGCGCGCAGCGATCCGCGGCTCGACCTCCGCAGGCTCGAAACGGGTGGTGCTCTCCAGCTCGTTCACACGCTCGCTCATCGGAGCGTCTGAGTGTAAGTCAGTTGCCCAGCCCGCCGAGGTAGGCATAGGGGTGGAGCATCTGCCAGTAATCCAACCCGTTGCCCTCGGCGGTGATCTCGCTGCCCTCCGGGGCCTCGGCACGCACCCGCCGGGAGAGCGCGACGGCGTCGTCCTCGTCGTTGGCGCCGATCAGGAGGTGGCGCCACAGCTGCTTGACGGGGATCCCCTCGGAGCGCAGGCGCTCGGCGAAGGTGCGGGCGTTGTGGTGGGTGGGTAGCGACACGCGCACCTCCCACTCGGCGTGGTGGGCCTGCAGCGACTCTTCGTTCTGGAGCTCCTCCAGCCGCTCGTGCTCGGCGGCGCGCGCCTCGGGGGTTGCGGGCAGCGGCGCCGACGCGTCCTCCCAGCGATCCTCCAGCTGGTGCCAGCGCATCACCGCGGCCTCGCCGGCGACGCCGTGCTCCGCCATCGCCTGCTGCGCCACCTCGCGCGCGTGCTTGGCCGCGTTGGCGGAGTCGGCGTACATGAACACGTGGTGGCCTTCGTGCGTGATTGCCAATCGCGGCAGCTCGCGGTGAGCCTCGCCGGTGATCTGCACGGCCTTCAACGCGCTCAGCACCTCGCCGGGCGACTCCGATTCGATCTGTACGCGGTACTCGTCGTGCACGGGCGGACGGGGGCGGTTACGCCGACTCCTCGCGCAGCCGCCGCGCGCGCGGTTTGGCCTCGGCCACGGCGGGGGCTTCCTCCGGTGCGGCCTCGGTGACAAGCGTCGGCGGGCGGCCCTGCTCGACGGTCTCGCGCGTGACCACGCACTTCTTCACGTCGCGTCGGGAGGGCAGCTCGAACTGCACCTCCAGGAGGATCTCCTCGATGATCGAGCGCAGCCCGCGGGCGCCGGTGTTGCGCTCCAGGGCCCGCTCGGCCACCGCGGCGAGCGAATCCTCGGCGAACACCAGCTCGATGTCGTCGAAGGAGAAGAAGCGCTGGAACTGCTTCACCAGCGCGTTGCGCGGCTCCACCAGGATCGACACGAGGTCCTCGCGCGAAAGCTGGTGCACGGCGCTCATCACCGGCAGGCGACCGATGAACTCGGGGATCAGCCCGTACTCGATCAGGTCCTCCGGCAGGCACTTCTCGAACACCTCGCCGGTGTCGCGGTCGGGCCGGGTTTCGATCGCCGCGGCGAAGCCCACCCCTTTGTGGCCGATCCGCTTCTCGATCACCTTGTCGAGGTTGGCGAACGCGCCGCCGCAGATGAACAGCACGTTGGTGGTGTCGATCGTCAAAAACTCCTGGTGGGGGTGCTTGCGCCCGCCCTGCGGCGGCACCGAGGCGGCGGTGCCCTCGAGGATCTTCAGCAGCGCCTGCTGGACGCCCTCGCCGGACACGTCGCGCGTGATCGACGGGTTGTCGGCCTTGCGCGCGATCTTGTCGACCTCGTCGATGTAGATGATCCCGGTCTCCGCCTTCTTGACGTCGTAGTCGGCCGCCTGGATCAGCTTCAGCAGGATGTTCTCCACGTCCTCGCCCACATACCCCGCCTCGGTGAGCGCGGTGGCGTCGGCGATCGCGAACGGCACGTTGAGGATCCGTGCCAGCGTCTGCGCCAACAGCGTCTTGCCGCAACCGGTGGGGCCGAGCAGCAGGATGTTGGACTTCTGCAGCTCGACGTCGGAGTCGTCGGTCTGCATCATCTGCACGCGCTTGTAGTGGTTGTACACCGCCACCGACAGCGTGCGCTTGGAGGTCTCCTGGCCGATCACATACTCGTCGAGCACGTCGTATATCTCCCGCGGCGTGGGGAGCTTCTCCAGGTCGAACATCGGCGTGGGCGCCAGCTCCTCGTCGATGATCTCGTTGCAGAGATCGATGCACTCGTCGCAGATGTACACGCCCGGCCCGGCGATCAGCTTCTTCACCTGTCGCTGCGACTTGCCGCAGAAGCTGCAGAGGAGCTGCTCGTTGGAATCGGTTGGCCGTGCCATTGCGATCTCTTCCTCCTCCGCCCCGCGCGCTCCAGCCTAGTGTTGGGAGATCACGCGGTCGATAATGCCGTACTCGGTGGCCTCCTGCGAGCTCATGAAGTAGTCGCGCTCGGTGTCGGTGCGAACCTTCTCGAGCTCTTTGCCGGTGTGCTTGGCGATGATCTCGTCGAGGCGGTGGCGGATGTCGATGATCTCTTTGGCGTGGATCTCGATGTCGGTCGCCTGACCCTGGAAGCTGGATGAGACCTGGTGGATGAGGATCTTTGCGTTGGGCAGCGCCATGCGCTTGCCGTGCGCGCCACCCGCCAGCAGCAGCGCACCCATCGACATGGCGATCCCCACGCAGATGGTTTGCACGTCGGGCTTGATGAACTGCATCGTGTCGTAGATCGCCAGGCCCGCATACACCGAGCCGCCGGGCGAGTTGATGTACAGCGACACGTCCTTCTCGGGGTCCTCGGACTCCAGGTGCAGCAACTGGGCGACCACCAGGTTGGCGATCTGGTCTTCCACGGGCGTGCCGAGGAAGATGATCCGCTCGTTGAGCAAGCGGCTGTAGATGTCGAACGCCCGCTCCCCTCGGGAGGTCTGCTCGACGACCATTGGCACTAGTGGGCTCATTGTCCTCGCTTCAGTTTCGCCTCGCCGCCCGGATTCCTCTACGGCGGCTTCTACTACAGGCTATCGATCCGGTGTCCACAATCCACCAACGTCTTGCGCCTGCTCGCGCGTGTGCTCCTGCGCCTCGGTCACCTGCTCCTCGCGCGCGCGGTCGGTGCGCTCCTTCTCGGGCGTCCACAGCTGCTCGCGGGCATGCGCCTGCTCGAGCGGGATCGGCACAGCGGCGGTGGCGATCAGCTCGATCGCTTTGCGCGCGGCGAGGTCCTCGCGGATCTCGTCCAGCCGGCCGGCATCGCGCAGGCGCTCCAGTACCTGCGCGGGTGGCTCTTGCGCGCGCTCCGCCGCCGGGCGCACGGCCTCCAGCAGCTCCTCCTCCTCCGGCGCGATCCCCTCGGCCGCCACCACCGCGGTGAGCACCGCCTCGCGGCGCAGCCCGCGCTCGGCCGACGGCGCGTTCTCGGCGAGAATCTCCTGCTCGCTGCGGCCGGTGAGCTGCAGGTATGCCTCGCGCGTGAGTCCCCGTTGGGAGAGCGCGTGCAGCACGCGCTCCCACATCTCTCGCGCCCGCGCCTCGATCAGCGCGGGCGGCACCTGCACCTGCGCGTGCTCCACGGCCACGTCGAGCGCCGCGGCGCGGAACTCCTCCTCCACGCGCTGCTCCTCGACCTCCGAGAGGCGAGCGCGGATGTCCTCGCGCAGATCGTCCAGCGTGTCGAAGCCGGTGTCGATCGCCAGGTCGTCGTCCACGTCGGGGAGCAGCTTGCGCTTGACCTCCTTGACGGCCACCTCGAAGGTCACCTCGCGACGGGCCAGCTCACCGGGGGTGTAGTCGGGGGGAAACGTCAATCGCAGCGTGCGGTCTTGGCCCGCCGCGGCCCCCACCAGCCCCGCTTCGAAGCCGTCGATCAGGTTGCCCGAGCCCAGCTCCACCAGCTGGTCGCGGCCCTCGCCGCCGGCGAACGGCTCGGGGGCGCCGTCCTCGCCGGGAAGCGTGCCGGTGTAGTCGATCACCACGAACTCGCCTTCGGCGGCGGGATGCTCGACCGTCTCCAGGCGCGCCAAACGCTCGCGCAAACCGTCCAGCTCGCGCTGGATCTGCTCGTCGCTCACCTGTGGCTCGGCGCGGCCCACCTCCAGGCCCTTGTACTCGCCGAGCGTGGCCTTTGGCAGCACGCCGATCTCGAACGAAAACTCCAGGCTCGCTCCCCGCGCGGGCAGCTCGCCGAGGTCGACGTCGGGGTCGCCCACCGGCACGATCCCGCTGCTCCCCAGCGCATCCACATACCAGCTGGAGAGCGTGTCGCGCACCGCCTCCTCCAGGACCGCCTCGCGGCCGACCCGCTGGATCACCAGCGGCGCGGGCACCTTGCCGCGGCGGAAGCCCGGCAGCTTCAGCGTGCGGCCCAGCTCGCGCGCCTTGCCCTCCACGCTGCGTTCCAGCTCTCCGGCGGGCACCTGCACCTGCACGCGCACACGCGATTCGGGCAGCTCGGTGACGGTGGTGGTGAGGGCGCTGGACATCGGCAGGGCCGCACGATACCGTGCCGCACGATGCGACCGATGCGGCGCTTGGAGGGATGGCTGTGGACGGGGCCGATCGGCCACCTGGTCGGCGTGGGCGCCGACTTCACACAGGCGCTGGCGAGCTATAGGCGAGCACAGCGGCGGACCGCTCCACGGGGGTACACGGCCCGGTCGGCTCGCAGGACCGGGCCGCCGGCTCGGCGAACGCGCCCGGCCAGGTGGCGGTGATCGGGCGGGGCCGGCCGATCCCGTAGCCCTGCGCGTAGTGCACGCCATAGCTGTGCACCAGCGCGCGGGTGGCGTCGTCGGTAACGAACTCGGCCACCGTCTGCGTGCCGAGATCGCGAGCGACGCTGGCGATCGCCTTCACCATGATCTGGTCGCGTTCGCAGTGCACCAGCCCACGGATGAACTCGCCGTCGATCTTGAGCGTGTCGAAGGGGATGTGTTTGAGGTAGAAAAACGACCCGAACCCGGCGCCGAAGTCGTCCAGCGCGAAGCCGCAGCCCAGCTGCCCGAGCCGCTGCGCGAACTGCTGCGCGACGTCGATGTCGCCGATCGCGGCGGTCTCGGTGATCTCGAAGATCAGACACGACGGGTCGATCTCGGCGGCGATGAGCTCGCGTTCGATCACCGCCAGCAGCTCGGTGTCGGTGACCGAGGCGCCGGAGATGTTGACGTCCAGCTGCAATCGGTGGCCGCGGCGCGCCTGGCGGGCGATCAGGTCGATTGCGCCGCGAATCACCCAGGCGTCGATCGCCTGCACGAGCCCGGCCTGCTCGGCCGTCGGCAGGAACGCCATCGGCGCGATGTGCTCGCCGTCGTCGGCCACCATCCGCAGCAAAATCTCGTGACGCGCCACGGCGCCGCTGCACAGCTCCACCAGCGGCTGCTCGTACAGCACGAAGCGGTCGTGTTCGAGCGCGGCGCAGATGCGCTGCGCCCAGTCCGACGCGTCGTTTCGGTCTCGTGCTGGCATGGGACCTCGGTGGGCATCATCGGTAGCGAAAGTCATTGGCTTGAGCCGGGCGATTGCGGATATTCAGATAGCCCGCGGGGTCGGGACGGTGTTAGGGCCCCAAAAGCGGCGGGCGGGGGTAGAGCCGGTGCAGCACCATTCGCCACAAACGTCGGCGGCCCTCCTCGTTGCAAGAAGGGCCGCCGGGGTGTGGGTGCATGTGTGTTCTTTTTGGACACCAACCAGAGGGCGACAACATTTGTGTTGTGCCAGTCTGGTTGGGGTGCCCACCGAGCTAAACGTGGGAGACCCCTGGATGGCGTGGACGACGTGGCGCCCAACGGCCTGCGCGTTCAAGCCCCAAGTGGCGCGGCAACGCCGAACGCGAGCGCCACGCCGCGCGGCACCACCAGCACCGCGCCGGCGTCATCCTCGACGAGGTTGAGCGCGGCGGCGCTCAGCGCCACCTGGCCCTGGCCGGCCTCCGGGCGCGAGCCCAGCACGAGCAGGTCGGCGTTGTGACCTCTGTCGGCACCGCCCACCGTGGCGCCGAGCGCCTGCGCGAGCGAATCAGCGGTGGCGCCGGCGCTGGGATCGGTGGGGTCGTGGGTGACCGCGATCCGCTTGATCGGCTCGCCCTCGACCTCGGCGAGCCCCGCCGAGGCGATCGCGATCGCGAAGCGCCCGCCGTCGAGCAGTCGCTGCGCGGAGTTGCCGACGGTGACGTGACGCGGGGCGGTGTGCGAGTCAGAGCAGAACACGATCCCGTCGGCGCCCTCGCGCTCGGCGAGCGCGCGCAGACCCTCGGGGGTGGAGCGGTCGGCGACGACGTGGCAGACCACGCCGGGGACCCCGAGCAGCTCGGCACCGCGTTGCAGCAACGTTTCGGCTTCGTTCTCGACCAACACCTCGCGGTCGGGCTCGGGCTCCTGCGTGTGACGCACGTACGCGAGCGCCACCTCGGCGCCGGCGCGGGCGAACACGCGGCCGAGGGCGACGGCGTCGTCCTCGTTGTTGGTGCCGTCGTAAGAGACGATGAGTTTTGGAGCAGACATGGCGAGTCTCCTATGGAAATGGGATTTGGAGAGGGGTTCGCAACCAGCGTGACACCATCCTGCCATCAGCACAAGTGATTCTATTTATAACTGTTGTAAGCTTTACTTATGCTCAACGTCGGCCGTTTGCGCGTTCTGCGCGAAGTTGCCCAGCGTGGCTCGTTTTCGGGGGCGGCCGAGTCGCTCGCTTACACCCAGTCGGCGGTCTCCCAGCAGATCGCCGCGCTGGAGGCCGAAACCGGGATGACGCTGCTGGAACGGCTCCCGCGCGGGGTGCGTCTGACTGGCGCCGGCCGCACGCTGGTGGAGCACACCGACGGGATCCTCGCGCGGCTGGAGGCGGCCGAGGAGGAGCTGGCGGCGCTCGCCGGCCTGCGCGGAGGCCAGCTGCGGATCGCCTCCTTTCCCACCGCCGGCGCCACGCTGATGCCGGTGGCGATCGCCGCCTTCCGGGCCTCCTACCCCGAGGTGGAGCTGACACTCGCCGAGGGTGAGCCGGAGGAGATCGCGCCGCGTTTGCGGGCGGGGGAGTTCGACCTGGCGCTGCTGTTCGAGTTCGGCGAGCCGCAGCATGAGGGCCTCAAGCAGGTGCGGCTGCTGGAGGACCCGCTGTATCTCGCCCTCCCCCGCGGCCACGCGCTGGCGGGCAAGCGAACGCTGCGTTTGGAGGAGCTGAGCGGCGAGGCGTGGGTGCAAACCTCGGCGGGCAGCCCCTGCGCGCGCCACGTGGTGCGCTGCTGCCATGCGGCCGGGTTTGAGCCCAACGTGGCGTTTGAGAGCGACGACTACCAGACCGTGCAGGGGCTGGTGGCGGCGGGCGTGGGCGTGGCGCTGATCCCGGAGCTGGCGCTGGCGAGACCCGCGCGCGAGGACATCGTCGTGCGCGCTCTCTCCCCCAACCCGCCGGTGCGCGAGGTGATCGCCGCGCTGCCCGGGCGGGTGGGCGCCAAGACGCGCATGATCCCCGCCGCCTCGGCGATGCTGCGGATCCTCGAAGAGGCCGCCGCCACGGACGCGCGGCCGCTATCCCAGGCCGAGCGCCACGTGGCGGCGTGAGGAGAGCCCTTCGGATCAGTGCAGGTGGCGCCCCGGGACGTGGAGGTGGGGGAAACGGTGGGGCGGCCCGACGTGTGCGAACGGTGGCAGGCCGAGCACGTACTGCTGCAGCACCAGCCCACCCAGCACCTTGTAGCCGAGCGCGGTGGGATGGATGTCTTTGAGCGGCGTGCACATGTTGGTGAGCAAACAGATCGTCGGCGCTTCCAGCGCCCCAGGCGGGTTGAAGAAGGGCAGCGGGTCGGCAAATCGCGCGCCCACCCCGGCCGCCACTTTGGCCTCGACTTCGTTGAGCTGTGCGGTGAGCGCGTCGCCGCCGGCGAGCGTTTCCCCGAACGGGTTGTAGAGGCCGAGCACGACGATCTGCGCGTGTGGCGCGGCGGCGCGCAGCTGGCCGAGGATCGCGGTGAGGTTGGCGGCGATCTTGCCGAACGCCCCCGGCGCCCCGGCGACGACGCAGGCCGGTTCCTCTTTGCACCCCTCGATCAGCCCCAGCGCGTCGTTGGCGCCGATGTCGAGCGTGATCGGGTTGACCGCGCCGGGGTGCGCCTGCAGGTAGGCGAGCGCGTCCGACAGCTGCGAGGCGGTGGGCCCGCCGGCGTACGGGTGGTGCAGCGGGAAGCCCTCCGCCACATACGGGCAGGGGCCTTTGATGAACGATTCGGTGGTCTCCCCCGGGCAGCCGTCGTTGACGATTCGCAGGCCGGGGTTGAACACTTTGAGCAAGTCGCCCACCACGTTGACGTAGCCGCTTTCGAAATCGGCGGGGTTCTCTTCGGGGAACAGTTCGTCGAACCGCGCCTGCGAGTAGCCAAACGCCAGCGAGTCGCCCAACGCGAGGTAGGCGGTGGGTTGCGGGCCGAAGGCGTGAGGCGGCGAGCCGAATCCGGAGGACGGCAACCCCCGGGCCGCCGCGGAGCCGCCGAGCGCCGCCAGCGCAAAGATGCAGAGCAGCAGCGCGAGCACGCCGAGAAGCAGGTGACGCCGGTGTGGCTGGCGATGGGAGAACGGCAGAACGGTCATCGCATCTCCTCCTCGAGCGCGTGAGTGCATTCGCCGGGCGCCAACGGGCGGTCGGTCGTCGCTGCGGCCAACCGCCGCGATCCGCCCGTTACGTCAACTCAACGTAGCTCGGGGGCCGGTTCTTGTCAAATTGGACGCCGCACCAACCCGGAGATCAAGGCGCGACCCGGGCGCCAGGGCACAAAGCGCGTCAACCACGAGCGAGAAGCGGCCGGTTGGCCGGCACCAAGTGAGGCGGGGAACCGAGGAATCGAACCTCGAGCAAGGGTTTTGGAGACCACTATGCAAACCCCAATATCTGGCTCAACCAGGCCAAAAGCCGTCTCCTCAGTTGCACTTTTCGTTGCACTTTCTGGCACCGGGGAACGCCGCCCTCGGCTACAGCGGCAATCATCAGTGCCGCACACGCGTGCCGGCGGAGCCTGATGCCTGTCTCTCCGCCGCCAAGCAGATCGGCCGCTACACCCACGAAGCAGCCCGAGCCGACGCGAAACCTGCGACCGTCTCCACGCCAAGCAGCAACAGAGCCTCCTTCAAGCCGTAGCCTTCAGGCGTTGCCGTCCGTGCTCCCGTAGAGCACGCTCGAACGACAGCTCGCGTCGTGCGCCACTGTGTCCCCACGATGCACTAAACGTTCTGTACTATTAGTGCATGCGTTTTCGAGATCGACCCCTGCTCGTCGATGGGCTCGACGCCGACCTCTACGTGCAGCGCCCAGCGCTCGAGCGCCTGCTGCTCGAAGCGCTCGCCAGAGAGCGCAACGTCTTGCTCCTCGGTCCGCGTGGGTCCGGTAAGAGCACCACGCTTCGCAAGCTTGCGAGCGACCTCCGCGAGGAAGGCCGCCAAGTCGCGCTCGTCAACGCCGGCGCCGCCCGGAGCGCCGAGGACCTGCTGGCCCTCGTGACCAGCGAGCTTGATCTACCAGAACTCCACCCCGACCCCAACCTGGCGACACCTGTCGTGTCGCTCGTTCGCGGCGTGCGCAACATCGCGCACGCGCCGCAGAGCGTGATCCTGCTCGACGATCCCCTGGACGCCGAGGGCGCCTATGAGTTGTTCGGACGCCTTCGCGAGGAGCTCTGGGCACTCCCCCACCAGTGGGTGGTCGCCATGCGCAGCGACCAGAGCTCGGCGCTGCGCCGGCCCCCGGCGGACGCGTTCTTTTCGGAGACGATCGAAATCTCACCGTTCGACGAACATGAGATCGAGCAGCTCCTGCGCAAAGGCCTGGATCCCGACGAGGCGCAGCGAGTTCTCACAAATAGCGCGCGCCCGCTGCTGGACTACCCGCGTGAGGTGACGCGATTCGCTCGCCAAGTGCTCGAGGGAACGGTGGACGAGAATCAGCACGCGGCCCACCGGCGGGCCGAGATCGCGCTCGGGCTAGGGCGCCCGGCGTCGATGGCCCTCGCCGAGATCGAAGCGCTCGGCGCCCCGATCGCTGCCAGCGATACCAGCTTCCTTGAGCGGATGGGCTGGACCCGCCCTCACGCAGCACGGACGCTCGCGAAGATGGAGGATGCAGGCGTGCTGCGCAGCTTCACCGACGCCACCGAAGACCGCCCCGGGCGACCTCGCAAGCTCTACGAACCCAACCCCCACCCACCCCGATGACGAGCCTCCGCGAGACCGCCGATCGACGCGTGTTCGCGTCCGTCACCGCACCCGAGGACCTCGTGCGCCTCTACGTCCCCTCCCACGAGCTCGCGGGCTTGCTCGGCGAGGACCGCCCCGAGGCCAAGATCGTTCGCGCGCTCACCGAGCAGCGTGCGCCGCAACGTCTGCATATCTACGGCGAGGCTGGAGCGGGCAAGACCAGCCTGATCCTGCGCGCGCTGGCCGACATCGCCCGCCGCGAGAACCTCGCGCGCCCCGTGCACCCACTGTTCGTCAACACCGGCGATGCCCCCAGCGAACTCGATGACCCGCACCACTTCATGCAGATGATCCTGGGACTGATCAGGGTCAACGGCGGAGCGTTTGCGAACGTTGACCCTCGTCGGCTACTCGACGCCACGGCCGAGCAGACGACCCGTACACCTGCCACCGTGACGCACGAGCCAGCCATCACCACGCCCGTCTTCAGCTACCAGGCTTCTCTGACCCAGGCCTTTGCCTCCCAGACGTTCGGCCGCGATCCAGCGCGCGTACGCAACGATTTCGAGGATGTCCTCACAGCGGTCGCGCGGGAGCACCGCGCGGTTATCGTGATCGACGACACCGATCACTTCGCCGCATCGGGCGCCGGCGGCAAGCTCGATGAACAAGCCATCGCGAATCTCTACCACCACGGCGTACGCACCCTCGCCGAGTTCGACGAGATCGACGTCCTCGTCGCCATTCAGCCACAGTTTCGCCAAGTCGAGCTTGTCGCCGAAGTCGAGACGCGCTTCAACTTTCGCCACATCGATGTCGCGACGCTCCCCTCCGGCCACGACGATCTCGGCCTATCGCACGTGCTCGCACGCCGCCTCGCACGCGCCCACGTCAGGGCGTCGGTCGACGATCTGATCGAGCCGTCCGCGCTCGCGCAACTCCAAGGCGCGTACTTCATCGTCGACCACGACCTCCGCCGTGTCCTCCAGTTCGCCGATGAAGCCTCTCGCCTCGCCGCAGACGATGGCGCAACACGAATCGCGCCACGCCACGTCCAGCGCGCACTCGAAGGCCACGGGCAGACAACGCGAGGCTGGTAAGCACAGAGCCGTGAGTCGAGGAGTCCGATGTCCGGCGCGGAATACCGGCGCTGAGCAGCACCCATACGATCGGTCGGGGTTCGCTCGGGCTCAGGCCGTTCGTCGCTCATACCCACCTGGGACAAGGATCGCGTTTCGTTTGAGGGATGGCGAGGGAGCGCTTCCGCTTCGCCCGGCGCGAGCGAGCGCCAGTTGGCGCCAAGACAGCGTGCCCGGAGATCGTCCGGACCAGCAGTCCACGGAGAGTCGATCGAGACAACTCCTTACCCGCGCGATGCGGCAGTCTCCGCTGGGGCTGCGCAGGCTCGCCACTTTGGCTACGGCACCGGTCTGATCATGCAGGATGTGAGCCGTCCCGGCTTCCTTGGCGACGGTGATCTGCCGCGGCTTTGGTGCGCTTTCCGAGACGCACCCTGACCGTGGTTGTCTCCTGGATATGGTCGGTTGTGCCCGCGGGCGTAAAGATGAGCACCACGCGAACCGTGAGTGTCTTGCCTTTCCTGAGCGCTGTAAGCACCTTGCCGCCGGGCTTTATGTGAAGCTTGTAGGTACCCGCGACGTCGATGGCAAGCCTCGTCCGCACGTAGTGCACGGGGGTGTTGTCGACGCAGCTCTTGTCCTTCGCGGTGTGTCGCTTCTTGCATTTATTGGTCCGCTTGTGCTTGGCCGCGACGACGGCCCTGTCGATCACTTCCCCGTACGCTTCGGCTTCGCCGGGCTCAGGGAAATCGTATTCGAGCGTTATTTCACCCGTCTTGGCATTGACGAGGGGCTTGCCCTTTGCGATCGGTGGGTTCATCGAAGGGCTGCCCGTCGTACCGCCTGCGCCGCCAGTCGTCGGTGGCGCCGTGGGAGGAGCCCCATATGTGAAGGCTTGTCCTGCGCCGTTTACGACCACACAGAATGAGACGGCAGGGCAGGACACCGACGAGAAGCCGCCGTTGATCTCCAGTTCGTCCCACGCACCCCAGACGCCGTTTTCGAAGATCGCGGCGGCACCGTCGAATCTCGGGATAGCCATACAGAAAGAGGCTGACGCGCAGGACACCGAGCCGCCGTCGATCCATCCATGGTCCGGTAGCCGGGGGATTTCGGTGGGCGCACTCCACCCCGAGCCGTCATAGACAAGCGCCTCCCCGTAGGCCGGTGGCCCGATCCCTTCGAAGTGTTCGGTGACCGCGACACAAAACGACGATGAGACGCATGACACCGACCACAGATTGCCTTCGGTGTAGATCTGCTGCGGCGAGCCCCACAAACCATTGCTGTAGATCAGGGCGTCGTGACGGCCTACGGCGACGCAAAAGCTTTCAGACGCGCACGAGACCGACCGCAGGGCGAGTTCGGTGTCGATCTCGCTCGGCGCGCTCCAGGCACCGCCTTTGTATGTGAGGGCATACCCTACTTCGTGTTTTTCCACGAAGTGTTCTGTGAGCGCCACACAGAAGGACACGGCGGGGCAGGAGACGGCGTTTACGTCGCCTTCGGGGTCTATCGTGCTCGGTGCGCTCCATCCTGAGCCGTCATAGCTCAACGCGTAACCGTGCTGGCGACCACCGGTCGCCATGCAGAACGCTTCGGTCGGGCACGACACCGACTCAAGGCCGCCTTCCGCGTCGATCTGAGTCGGCGCTGTCCACGTCGACCCGTTGTAGTGCAGTGCCCGGCCGTGACCGTCCACCGCCTCACAGAACGACCCCTCTCTGGAACACGACACCGAACTCAAACCGCCACCGCCCACCGGTACAGGGCCACTCCAGTTGCTTCCGTTATACGTCGAGGCGTAACCGCCAACCGCCATACAGAAGGATTCGGTCGCACACGACAAACCGCCTGACGCTGAGCGTTCGCTCACCTGCCCGGCGGAACTCCAGGTCATGCCGTTGTATCTGATCGTTTCGCCGCCAGCCGACATCGCCACACAGAAGGATTCCGAGCGGCAGCTCACCATGGCGATGGTGCCTTCGTTACCAACACGATTGGGCGCGCTCCAGCCGCTCCCGTTGTAGGTGAGCTCGTCGCCGTAGTTACCCACCGTCACGCAGAATGACGAAGAGGCGCACGACACCGAATGCAGGGCGTTGTTCCCTTCTTTGTCGATTTCGCTCGGGTTGCTCCACGTGCTGCCGTTGTAGGTGACGGCGTACCCGGGCCCGCCGCCCGTCTCCTCCACTGCCAAGCAAAAGGATTCAGACGTACACGAAATCGAGGAGGGCTGGTTACCAATGTGGGTGAGCGCGCTCCACGTGCTGCCGTTGTAGATCGCCGCGTCGCCCGATCCGCCCACCGCCACGCAGAAAGACGCAGAGGTACATGACACCGAAGTCAGATCGGTGGCAGGCGATACCGCCGAACCCCAACCGCTGCCGTCATAGACGAACGCGTGTCCGGAGCCATCCATCGCCATGCAGAACGAGGACGACGGGCAGGACACCGAGAACAGCTGACCATCGGGGTCGATCAGGGTCGCTTCGCCCCAGCTCCCATCGCTGTAGACCGCGACCGAGCCATACCCAGACGCCCAGCCCACCGCCGCGCAAAAGGATTCAGACGCACACGACACCGAAGGCGCGTAGATCGCCGGGTCGACCGGGCCAGGAGCCGACCACGTTGGTGCGGCAAGCGCCGTCGACGAACCCACCAGTCCCAGCAAAACCGCGGCCGCGCCAGCAAGGCAGACCGAGCGAGAGGCACGCATGGCCCGCGAGAACCAGGCAGATGTCTCCGCATAGCCACCCACGCTGCGAGAGCAGCGCCTAATCGTGAACAGACCCTTTCCGCGGCACCACCGTGACGAGCGCACCTGCGAATCGTACCCGACTACATTCCGGTCGTCGCGTCTGCCCGGACTGTCGGCACCTGGTCCCGGCGAAACCAACGGCCACGTTCAGCCGAAGCCTCCACAAACCTCCCGCGGGATCGGGAAAAGCGGCTACGGTGTCGGGCTAGGGTGCTCCCTCCTCGTGAAGAGGCGTCCCGGTTGATGCCCACGAGAAGCTCGACCTGGACGAAGCGGAGTCTGGTCGCGCGGCGAGGCACGCGCTCCCGCCTCGTCCGGCCGCAAACGGGCGTATGCCTGCCCTCGGCCAGCGCGCTCGAAGGCGAACCGTAGGACTCTCCGTACGGCCGTCGATGCGTACAAGCACGCGGCGTTGGCTCACACAGCAAGTGGCCCCTGCTCGTGCCCCTCTCTGCGGCGGACGACCCGCTCATCCCAGCCCGTCCAGATCTGCCGGCTCCTGCCGCTTGCGTTCGAAGGCTCGGGGCGCTCCCGATCGCTAGCCTCGGACCCCACACAGACCGATGAGCAAGAAATCCACGCAAATCAAATTTCCCCGTGGCTCGGAATGGCGCCGGTGGGACCTGCACGTCCACACTCCGCTGTCCGCGCTGAACAACGGCTTCGGCAACGACTTCGACGCCTACGCCAAGGAGCTCTTCGAGAAGGCGCTCGCCCGCGAGATAGCGGTGATCGGCGTCACCGACTACTTCACGATCGACGGCTACAAGGCGCTTCGCGCCCTACAGAAGGACACCAAACGACTACAGGAGTTGCTCGGCGCAGAACTTGCCGCGCGCGCCCAGCAGATCCGCCTGCTGGCGAACATCGAGTTCCGGCTTGACGTGATCGTGCGGGTCGCAGAGAAGGATGCCCGGGTCAACGCACACGTGATCTTCTCCGACGAGGTGTCCTCCAGGGAGATCGAGGAAAACTTCCTGCATCGGCTTGAGTTCCTCTCCGAGTCGGCGCCGGGCAGCAGCGACGACGCAAAGTCGCTGACCGTCGCCAACCTGAAAGAGTTCGGAGCCCGCCTGAAGGCCGAGCACCCTCCGTTCGCGGACCGCACCGATCTCGAGGTCGGGATGACCCAGGCGGTCATCTCCCACAGCAAGATCTCAGAGGTCCTCGCGAAGAACCGCGCCGCGTTCGAGCGCCGCCACTTATTCGTGATCGCCGCCGATGAGGACCTTTCGAATGTGCCTTGGGACGGGCAGGGGCATAGCACCCGCAAGTTCCTACTCCAGAAGTCTCACATGCTGTTCTCCTCGAACATGGGCACGCGCGCCTTCGGTCTCGGGCAGCGCTCCGAGTCGGTTGCCGCCTTTGAAGGCGAGTTCAGAAGCCGGAAGGCATGCATCCACGGCTCCGATGCACACCGACCGCAGGATCTGTTCGTATTCGCCGAGGACCGGCAGCTGTGGGTCCGCGCGGACCCCACTTTCGACGGGCTCGTGCAGCTCTACCACGAGCCCGACGCGCGGGTGTTCATCGGCGCCGAGCCGCCGGCCCTGCAGCGGGTCAGGGAATCGGCGACCAAGTCGATCCAGGAGATCGCGTTCAAGCGCGATACCCGCGCCGGCGCAGAGGCCAGGTGGTTCTCGGGATCGGTGCCTCTGAACGCCGGCCTGGTCGCGCTGATCGGCAAGAAGGGAAGCGGCAAGAGCGCGTTGGCCGACGTGCTGGGGCTGCTCGGCGACGCCCGCACCGGCGGGGAGTTCTCGTTCCTGAACACGGAGCGGTTCCTCAACCCGAGGGACAACCTCGGCCGCTTCTTTCGAACGAGTGCGGCACATCCCTCAAACCACCTCGAGAAGGTGTGCGTCGAGATCCGGCAGTCATCGCGTCCGACGCTTTTTGACAAAGAGCTCGAAGCCGTGATCTTCTCCCACGTCCCGCGGGCCGACCGGCTCGGGCAGACCTCGCTGGAGGACCTGTTCGCCCATACGACCGAGGAGACCGAAGCCGGGATCGGGCTGCTGCGAAAGAAACTCGCGCAGGTGAACCGCGAAGACGTCGAGCTGCGCCGGCGCAGCTCCGAGGAGTCACGCCGGCGGCTTGAGGGAGAACTCGAGCAGCGCCGCTCCGAGCTTGAGGCCCACCGCAAGGCCAAGCCCGCACTGGTCAAAGACCCCGGCAAGGAGTCCGGCGCGGACCCCGATACCCAGAAAGCCGAGAAGGACCTCACCGAGGTGGTCGCCGCGATCGAGAAGCTCGACAAGAGCACTAAGGAGCGTCAAGACACGCAGGCACTCACCAAACGACGGCTGGTCGCGATCGAACGCACGCTCACCCGGATCGCCAACCTGGCGACGACGGTCGAGGAGTTCTACACGCAGAGCGCCAAGGACGCGAAGCTGCTGGATCTGGATCCGAGGAAGCTCGTCCGGATCGAGACCCAGGAAACCGAGCTGAAGGCGCTCCACGAGCAGACCCTGCGCGAGGTTGGCGCGCACGCAGAGGCCCTTGACGAGGAGCGCGAGGGCTCGGATGCGCAAAAGCGAAACGAACTGTCAATGCGCGCAGAGGATCTGCGCAGGAAGCTCACTGAGCCGCAACGACGCTACCAGGAGTACCTGCGCGCCCTGGCAAACTGGGAGAAGCAGGAGGCGGAGATCATCGGCGCCGCGAGCGAGCCGAAGTCGGTCGAGGGACTGCAGGCGAGGGTCGCCGAACTCGACAAGCTCCCCGAGCGCGCGAGCGCCAAGCGGGATGAGCGCGAGGCCCTCGTCCGCGAGGTCTTCGCGGCCAAGTCGAAGCTACTCGACTCCTACCGCGAGCTGTACCACCCCGTGCAGCGTTTCGTGGCCGAGCATCCCGTGGCGCAAGAAGTCAGCGAGCTCTCCTTCGACGCGGTGATCGCCGTCCGAGGTCTTGAGGACGGGATCCTTGAATTGATCGACCAGCGACGGAGGGGAAGCTTCCAAGGCGATCAGGAGGGACGCGAGCGGCTGCGCGCGCTGATCAAGAAGTACGACTTCGCGAGCGCGGACAACGTGGTTGAGTTCCTCGCCGAGATCGGCAAGCACCTGGCTTCCGACGTCCGTGGCGATCCGCCCCAGCAGGTGACCGTCGCCACGCAGCTGATGCGCAGCCGGAGCGAGGAGGACCTCTGCGACTTCCTATTTGGCCTTGAGTACCTGAAACCGCGCTTCAAGCTCTTGTGGCGTGACAAGCCGCTTGACCAGCTCTCACCCGGCGAGCGCGGCACACTACTCCTGCTCTTCTACCTGCTCGTCGACCGCGAGGATGTGCCGCTCGTGATCGACCAGCCCGAGGAGAACCTCGATAACGAGACCGTCGCTGAGCTGCTGGTGCCGGCGGTCAAGCACGCCAAGGAGCGCCGGCAGATCATCCTCGTGACCCACAACCCCAACCTGGCGGTCGTGTGCGACGCCGATCAGGTGATCCACGCGAGCATCGAGAAGACCGAGGGCAACCGCGTGACCTACACCAGCGGCGCGATCGAGGATCCGACGATGACCCGGCTGATCGTGGATGTGCTGGAGGGCACGAAGCCCGCGTTCGACATCCGCGATGCAAAGTACGAGGTGCTCGACCGCGCAGGAGATCAAACGGGATAGCACGCCGTTCCTCGTAGGCCTCCGACGGCCAAGAGGTTCGTGTCGAGGCGGCCTGCGACTGGATTGACTTCACCTCGGCGCGTAACTGGTTGAGCACATAGACTCGTCATGGTCCAGGTCGACACTGCTGCGTCGCGCGAGCAAAGCAGCACTGCCGAGCAGCTCCGCAGGAGTGCCTCCTCTTGGACGAGCAGCAGCAGTCCCCCGGCTTCCGATTCGTTCTCGTGTCCGACGCGAAGCAGGCGCCGGACGACTGGACAGCACGTCCGTCTACGCTCGCAGTCCACCTACGAGTGCGGTCCGTGGCTGATCACATCGCGTCCCCACCCGCAGCCTCGGCGGTTTCGCCTGGAGTCTCGCGCACGGATCGGGACGCGCCCTGCCCGGTGTCGGCTTGGGCGCGTCGTGCGGCTTTTGCGGCCCTCCTCTCGGCTTTCTTCTGCGCCAGCTGGCGGGCGTGCTGCTCGATCGGCACGACGATCTCGGGACGCTCGCGGCCGAAGCGCTTCTGGTAGAGGTGCTCGATGAACTGCGGCGGTGGTTCCTTCCAGGGCTCTTGGTCGTGGTTGTCGATCGAGCCGAGCTTCTTCGGGTTCATGCGGAGTTCCTGGGCCATCTGCACATGCGCGTGCGAGAGCCGGTGGCGTCTGCGCGCCTGCAACCAGGCCTGGTGCTTCGGCGGGAGCGCCTTGCTCGTCTGCTTGCTCATACTCCCAACGTCCTCGATGCCGGGCTCGCGTCCTTGTGCTCTCAGCCCCGCCAGTGGCGGTAGGCGTCGATCCACTCCGCGCCCTCCGGCGGCGGGGTCGGGAGCGGCAGATCGACGATCGGGATGGCCTGCCGTGCCCGGTCGCGGGTGCAGATCGCCACGATCTGGCCGGCGTCTGTCAAATCGACGCTCTCGACGGTGACGGGCACGCCCAGCAGCTCCGTGGGGAACGGCACCGCGAGGTTGTCCTCGATCAGCGTAAACAGGCCCGTCGCCTGCTCGTCCTCGTTGTAGCAGTCGACGGTGGCCTCCTCGACCATCGCGTCTAGCTGCCCCTTGCTCAGCGAGCCCACCGCGAGAGGATATCCATCGGCCGGCGGGGGTCGGCCCGCGGCGTCCAGCGGCGGCGGCGATCAGTCCGCCAGGTCCGGCACGCCCTCCTCGTCTGCACACCAGACCACACCAGACATCGGACCTGCTCGTGCGCGACGGCGGCTAGCACGTGGGTCTTGCCGGCCTCCGCCTCGCAGGTGACGCCGACGAACCGCTCGTGCTCGAGGCGCCTCCGACAGCCGTCCGATGCGCTCGCGCTCCAGCACACGGGCCAGTACGACGACTGGGTCTTGGCGCGAGCATGAGCGAGCGGTCGTGTTGACATAGTGCACCGTGCGACACGGCCCATTGAGCCGTAGCTCACTCCCGGTGCTGGACGCGCCCGAGATGGCCAGAACAGGCTCGCCCCGTTGCACTTTTGGTTGCACTTTTTGCACGTCTCAGCGGGTCTTGACGGGCCTCGGTGGGGTAGATCGCCCTCGACCAGAACCCCCGCGAACGGAGCATTTGGCCTGTATTTGGCTCGTTTGCTGGAGCGGGGGACCGAGGAATCGAACCTCGAGCAAGGGTTTTGGAGACCCCCATGTTACCGTTACACCAGTCCCCCGGGGGTCAGTGATTGTAGGCGACGGGCCCTGGCCGGGCGGCCCCACGGCACCGCACACGACCGGTATGCCCACAGCCGTAGTGCCGGACGGCCCATACGACCGAGGTGGCCACACAGCCGTAGTGCCGGACGGCCCACACAGCCGAGGTGCCCAGGCCACCGAGGTGCCCACGCTGCCGAGCTGCCCGCGCCGGCGCGACACCTTGTGCTGCCGAAGCCCCAATGCCCGTGTGCGGGCGCGCAGACGCGTACGACCGGCGACGACGGAACCGGGGGCGGCTAAAGGCCGAGCGCGTCGCTGTCGAGAGGAGAGCACAAGACGAACACACGGCAATTGTGATGATGCACACAAACCCTTTCCGCCGCCGGCGACTGTCCTGGGGGCAGCTCGGGCAAAGCCATGCCGAGGGCCACGCGCCAACCGCGCGCCGGGCGAGCCAGGCGGTCCCAAACCAATCGCGTCGATGGACGCGCGTTAGAGCGCTGGAACGAAACGGTGCGCGCCACGCCGGCCTCGCCGCGGAGGACGGCTTGTCGATGATCGAAGTGCTGGTGAGTGCCCTGATGGTCGGGTTCATCGTGATCGCGACCTTCACCGGCTTCAACTCCGTCAACCACACGACCGCCGACGAGCGTTCCCACGACCAGGCGGCCGCATTGGCCGCTCAGTCACTGGAGGAGCTGCGCAGCGACTCCGCGGCCACGCTCGACACGATCGAGTACCCCGCCAAGCACGTCTACACGCAGACGGTGGGCGGCGAGAAGTACACGATCACCCAGACCGACAGCTGGAAGTCCGACACCAGCCCGAACGCGACCTGCAGCGCCTCCAGCAAAGAACACTCCAACCAGGCCGGCAACTACCTGGTGATCGCCACAGAAATCACCTGGCCGCAGCTGAAAGCCGTCGGACGACCGGCGCTCAGGCAGCAAAGCATCATCACCCCCCCCGACGGCTCGGCCCTGGAAGTCGACGTGCTCAACGGACGCACGCCCGAGCAGCCGGTCGCCGGTGTGACCGTGAACGCCGGCGAAGCCGAAGCGACGACCGGCGAAGCCGGCTGCGTGATCCTCGGCGGGATCCCCGCGACCACGATCGAAGTGGAAGCCCACAAGCTCGGCGACGTCACCGAAGCGGGCGCGATCAAGAAGGTCCAGTCCGAATTGGCGATCACGCCGAACATCACCACCCACGACGAAGTGGTGCTCAACACGGGATCGTACGTCACCGCCGAATTCGCCCATGAAGGCAAAACCGTCACGAGCGCAGGCCAACAGGTCACGGGCGACACGATCGTGGCGTTCAACCCCAAAATGAACCTCGCGCCCGACTTCGAGGTCGGAAGCCCGCGATTCGGCACCTTCGCCAAAGAAACCGGCGAATACGAAGCGCTGGCCGGCGAACCCCCGCCAAAAACCGGGGCCCAACCATACGAGGCCAAGGCGACCACGCCGATCAGCCCTGAATACTATCCCACGGGCGATCTCTTCCCCTTCGAAAAAGGCCCGTGGGAGATCTACGCCGGCGACTGCCCCGCCAACAACCCCGCCGAAATCGACAGCGGCGAAATCAGCGAAAGCTCGATTTCGGTCGCTCTCGAACCCGGTCAGGACCCAACGGTCAAAGTCCCGACGTCCGAAGTCACTTTGACCGTCTACAAGGGCACCAAAAGCTCTAAAGGGGAAACCGAAAACAACGCGCTGCCCGTCAAGATCACGAACACCGAATGCCTGAAGGTAAAAGAAAAAGAAGAAGCAAAAAATAAAACCACCTATACCCCGAACAACGCCTACAAATACAGCGTGATCCACACACAGGACACCTCGAAAGGCAAACTGGAAGCCCCCTTTCAGCCGTTCGGCAAATCGTTCAAGCTGTGCCTGTACGACAGCTCCATCAACAAGTCGTTCCTCGCCACATACGCAGACGAAAAGGCAGCGGGACCGACAATTCCCGTCTATCTGAGCGAACCCACCGGGAAATCGTACACGGAAGGCACAGACCCCACCGTCGAAGTCAAAACAAGCAACGTATGCTGACCAAGCGCTTCCACTCCACCCCCGCCCAACGCGAGACGCGCCCCCATCTCCGCGAGGCACGCCCCAGCCTCTCCGACGAGAGCGGCTTCACCCTGATCGAACTGCTCGTCGCGCTCGTCACCGGCATGGTGATCATTCTCGCGCTGGTTGCAGTCCTCGCCGTTGCCACACGTGACGAGACGCACCTGACCAATGTGGCGCAGGCCACCCAGCTCGGGCGGCTCGCGATGACCAAGATCGTCGACGAACTGCACTCGGCCTGCATCGCCCCGGGCTTCACCCCGATCCAGGCGAACAGTACCGGAACCGAATTGAGGTTCGTCAACTCGTACGGCAAAGAAGCCGTGATCTCGAAAGCCGAAGTCAACGAACACCGCATCGTGTGGAACGAAAAAGCCGAAACCCTGACAGATTTCACGTACCCGGCGAGCAAAGAAGAAATCTGGCCAAAGTTCAAGTATTCCGAAACAGCGAATTCCACCAACGGGGTGCTGATCGCCAGCCACGTGACGCAGATGGAATCGGAAGGAAAAAAGCTGCCGATCTTCCAATACTACAGCTATGACCTCGAATCCAACGAAAGCACGACCACGGGCGTCAACATGCTCAACACCGCACCACTTAAAACCCCGCTTGAAGAAGGAAGCGAAGGCGCAGCGACCGCCGCGGCCGCCGCGGCAGTGCTGATCAGCTTCAACACGGGCTCCGCCACAACCACCACCAGCCTGGCCAACACTCTCGGGAAAACCCTCTCCAAAGACGTGAGCGACGGCCAGCAGACGCAGGTAACGCTCTCATTCTCCGTCCCCATCTCCGAAGCGGAAAAGGTCGATACGCCATGCCAGTGAAGCCTGCACACCGAACGCGACGGTGGAGGGTGCCCGCCCGACTCGCCTCCGAGAACGGCTTCACGCTGATGGTCGCGCTCGGCGTGATGCTCGTGACCTCGATGCTGCTGGCCGCGGCGTTTGCGGCCTCCAGAGGCGATATCCAGCTCTCCCACCGCAACACCGTCCAGAAGCAGGCCTACTACGCCGCGCTCGCGGGCATTCAGGAGTACGAGTTCCACCTCCAGGCCAACCCCGACTACTGGGAGACCTGCGACACGCCTTCAAAAGAAGTACAAGGCCAAAAAGAAGTCTCGGGCGAGGAAATCGACGAGCACTACGAAATCAAGCTGCTCGTCGCGAGCACCGCTCCGAGCGAATTCAAAGAATGCAGCACGACGAGCCCGTTCGCGTCGATGATCCAGTCCTCTGGCATCGAGGCGAACACGTTCCGCATCGAGTCGATCGGCACAGCCGGCAACAAAGCCGTCTCCTCGAGCTACGCCACCCGCACGATCGTCGCCACCTTCCACGTGATCGGCTTCCTCAACTTCATCTACTTCACCCAGTACGAAGACGGCGACCCCGCGCTGTATGGTGGACCGAAAGCGTGCGAAAACTACTACCCCAAGCGGGTATCGCTGAAAATCAACAACGAATGCGCGACGATCGAGTTTGCGAACGGGGACACCGTCGAAGGCCCGATGCACACCGATGACGCGGCCGACATCTGCGCGCCGGCATACTTCGGCCGCAAAGAACACAATCCGCCCGACGAGGTCCAGATCAACAACGGTACCTACTCCACCTGTGGCAACGAAAATGGAACGTTCTACACGGCCACAGGGAAATATGAAAAAGGCGAAGAACTGCTCACCCCCGAAGGCGACACGACGCTCGGGACCTACGTCAAAGAAGGCGGCGACGAATTCACCGGCTCCACGCACATCGTGCTCAACGGCTCGCTCAACACGATGACGGTGACCAACAACAAGGGCGAAATCAAAACATATGCATGGCCGACCAATGGTCTCGTTTACGTCCGCGCGAGCGAAAACGAAAAAACGCCGTGCACATATGCCTACAAAGACACCACCAGCGAAACCGACAACGCCACCGAGGTCTCCAAGGAAACTTACTGCGGCAACGTGTACGTCAGCGGCACCTACAGCAAGTCGATTACGATCGCGGCCGAAGAAGACCTGATCATCAACGGCAACATCTACCCGACCAGCGTCAAAACTTTGGGCGAAGAACCGACCGGCACCGACACGCTCGGCCTGATCGCCGGCCACTATGTGCGGGTCTACCACCCCGTCACCAGCACCAACTGCGAAAAAGCCGAAAACGGCACCGAATCGCTGAAAAACCCCTGGATCTATGCGGCAATCCTCTCGACCAACCATTCGTTCGCCGTGGACAACTACGAATGCGGCAAGCAACTCGGCAATCTCAACGTCTACGGAGCGATCGCCCAGCGCTTCCGCGGGATCGTGGCCCTGGTCGGCGAAACCGGCTATATCAAGAACTACAAATACGACGAGCGACTCGCGGTGGACGAGCCCCCCTACTTCCTCAACCCGATCAACGCCGGCTGGAAGGTCGCGCGCGAGACGGCGCCAAACCCGGGGTAGGGCTAGCCGGCGCGCACGGCAACCGGGGCCCCAACGCCCCGCAGCAGCACCCCGGGCGGGATCTCCAGAGCTCTGGCGAGGCGTAGCAGTGTGCGAAGGTTGGGGTTGCGCTTGCCGCGCTCGAACACGCTGATCGCGGCGCGGTCGACGTGGGCGTTGTTGGCGAGCGCTTCCTGGGAGATGGCGGCCCGTTCGCGCACCCACCGCAGGTTGACGCCAAAGCGCTCGGCGGGCGTCAGTTGCTCCTCGCCGCAGCGCGGGCCGCGCACACCCGAGTCGGGGCCGACGCCGTCGAGCAGCGCGGCGGGCTTGACGCCGGCGGCGTGCGCCACGCGCACGATCGTCGACAGATCGGGCGCCCGCTCGGCGCGCTCGAGGAAGCTGACGGCAGCGCGGTCGAGATTGGCTCTGACGCTCAGGTCGATCTGCGAGAGGCCCGCCTGCTTGCGCGCCGCCCGCATGTTCTGGCCAAATCTCTCCAACTGTTCGTCCAGCTCGCGGTCTCCAGTACTTCGCATGCGCCCAATACTCTTGAGTCGCGCACACAAAGACCACTGCGCAAACACGAGAAACGCCAAGCGCGCCGAGGGTCAGGGAGGACGCGCTGGTACGTAGACGATACGGATTGGAAAGCCCTGGTGCCGTGACGCCGGGGCGCTCCCGGGCGCCCCGCGTCCAGGCACTTGCGCACGCCGGATTCGAAAGCCCTCGCGACGGCGGAACGCTCGTCAGGTGCGGCGGGTGGGATTCGAACCCACACGCCCTTGCGGACAAGGCCTTTTGAGGGCCCCGCGTCTACCGTTCCGCCACCGCCGCACGCACGAGCCTTCAAATATAGGCGACGAGGTGGAGGCGACTCAGGCGGCGTACGGCGCGGCTTCGTCGTAGCCGACACCCGGGGCGCCGGGGTCGCGCAGCTCCAGCTCCACGTTCCAGCCCTGTTGGACGCCGCGCATGGCGAAGATCACCAGCAGCACCTGCACGGGGATCACCAGCACCGTCAGCACCCCCAGCAGGTTGCTGCCCAGCGCCGGCTGGGCGAACGCCGAGGAGTCGCGCTCAAACCACCCGGGGGCGGCGATCAGCGCGAACGTGCCCAGCAGAACCCCCAACACCGAGGCCACCGGCAGCGTGCCGCGGTTCCAGCGCCCCGCATACACCGCCAACAGCACGTAGCACACGACGAACAGGCACTGCACGATCACCGGCCCCACGCCCTCCAGCGCTTCGAAGCCGCCAACCGTGATCAGCAGCACCAGCGCGGCGGTGACCAGCATCAGCACGATCACCGCGGCGCGCGTCGCCTGCACCGCCGGCTTGTCGCGGTTGGGGTGCGTGATGCGGACGCCGGCGGCGGCGCGACGGTCGGCTGGAATGGACATCATCACCATGACCATACAATCTCCAGCGGTGTCGATGCAAATGCGATGCCTCCCCGCGGACGGGCGCCATGCGCCGGCACGGCCCTCCGCCAGCGTGGGAGCGCCCGCGGGCGTGGTGGAACTGGCAGACACGCCGGCCTTAGGAGCCGGTGGGTGAAAGCCCTTGAGGGTTCGAGTCCCTCCGCCCGCACTCGTTCCGCCGCTCAGCGGGGCGGCGCGCCGCGGCGCGCCACGCCACCTCGATGGGCCGCTCAGCGCGGGCGGTGCGGGGCGGCTGTGAGGCGGGAACGCAGGCGCACGGGGCGCTGGAGGCTCGCGTGCAGCGCGCGGACGCGCTCCAGCGTCTCGTCGGCCACCGCCTGCTGGGCCTCGCGCGTGGAGCTGGAGACACGCTCGTAGCGCAGCGGCTCGCCGTAGCGCACGGTCACCCGCGGAAACTCCAGTCGCTTCCAGTTGCGCGCGCGCTCGCTGCCGTGGATCGCCACGGGGATCACCGGGGCGCCGCTCTCCAGCGCCAGGCGGCCCACGCCGGCGCGGGCACGCTCGCCGATCCTGCCGCTGCGCGAGCGCCCGCCCTCCGGGTAGATCACCACCACGCCGCCACGCGCCAGCACCGCCAGTGCGGTGGCGATCGCGCGCTCGTCGTGGCGGCCCCGCTGCACCGGGAAGGCGCCGCCGTGGCGCAAAATCCACGCCAGCCCGCCGCGGAACAGCTGCGACTTGGCCATGAACGACACGCGGCGGCGCAAAAACAGGCCGCAGAAGAAGTGGTCCATCGCGGAAAAGTGGTTGGGCGCGATGATCGCCGGTCCCAAGCGGGGTACCTGGGGGGCATCCACGCAGCGGGCGCGGTAGAAGAGCAGACAGACCGGCGTAATCAACAGGCGGGCCAGCGTGTACACCCAGTCGGGGCCGTGCGCGGAGGCCCAGTCGTAGTAGCGATCGAAGGTCTCCGAGGGCCGATCGTCGACGTACACCTGTGGCTTCAACTGCAAATCAGCCATGCCAGTTTGTCTACACAAACACCCCGGGCGCGGTTACTCGCGCGGCAGCCGGCCACGGCGCCCAGCGAGGGCTGACACCCTACGTGGCACGGCGCCATCGGGAGCGGGCACCCTGTGTGAACGCCCCCGGCGCGATCGCTATGTGGGCACCTCCGGCGCGGTCGCGGTGACGCGCTCGGGGTTTTCGACCGCCGTGGGTGAGCGCCGCCCGCTGGCTGCCAGCCCCATCACGATCAACAGACCGACCGCTACCGGCACCGTGGCGGGGAGCTCCTCGACGAAGAAGAACAGCAGATCAAACGCCAGTGCCAGCGCCGCCACAAGCACCGCGGCCCGCGTCTGCCGACCGATTGCGAGGCGTGGCAACGACGAACCCCCACCTCCATCGCACACACCCGCGGTGGCCACCCGCGCGACCACGCGACCGCCCGGCCACCCGCGGGCGAGCAGACCGCCCAGCAGGCCGGCGACGAACAGGTCGCCGTAACCCATCGCCGCACGGCCGAACACCTCCGCCTGCAGTTTCGGCAGGCCGGCCGCGGGGTGGGCGGTGTTGAGCACTTCGTTGGGGTGCTGCAGCAGTTCGGAAACGACCAGCGCCGCGTCGGCGCACGCCATCAGCACGATCCCCGCCGCCAGCCAGCGCGGCGGCGTGACCGCTGCCAGCAGCACGCCCAGCGCCGCACAGCTGAGCGCCGACAGCACGGTCGCCGCCGCCTCTCCCGCCAGCCCCGAGCGATCGGCCCACGCCAGCGCGAACAGCGCCGGCGCCAGCAGCGCCAGCGCGGGCCGCGCCCCTCGACACCACCACCCCAGCGCCAGCGTCGCCAGCACCGGCACCGCCACCACCGCCAGGTAGGTGAGGCTCTGCGCGCTCGCCTGCTCGGCGGCACGGGCGACGAACACAAACACGATCACCGACAGCGGCGGGATCGCCGCCCACCAGCGGCTCGTGCGGCGCTGCACCCACGGGATCGAGATCGTGCCCGGCAGCGCCACGAGTGCTCCCTGCAGGAGCGACAACGCGCCGATCGACAGCCAGAAGGGAGGCATGGCAGCCAACATAGACACCATGCGAGCCAACCGGTGAGCATGCGATCGTGCCGGACCGATTCCGCGGGCTGCTACGACGCCGATTGCGCTACAACCTCCTGCGATGCCCTCCCCCATACCGCGGTCGCGCAACACCGGTGCGCAATATCGCCGGCGTCGGGGAAGCGCGGCGATGCTGCTGATGGTCGTGGTGGCGCTCGCCGCCGTGGCGCTGGCCCCGCACTCGCGAGCCGGCACGCGCCGCCACGGCGCCGCACGCCGCACGCGCGCCGCCGCCGGGCCGCTCACCCCGGCCGAGCGCGCCGCCGGCGAGCGGCACGCTGAAGAAGCGGCGGTGGAACGCGTGCTCTCCTACACCCCCGCCGTCACCGAAGGCGGCCACCACGGGCACCAGCTGGCGCTCACGTTCGACGACGGACCAGGCCCGTACACGCTGAAACTGGTGCACGAGCTGAGCCATCTGCACGTGCACGCCACCTTCTTCGCGATCGGCGAGGAGGAGCGCTGGTTTTCCGCCGGCACGCTCGCCGAGCTGCGCGCCGGCGACGTGGTGGGCGACCACACCGAGACGCACCCGATGCTGGCGAGTCTCTCCGCGCGTGCGCAGCACGAAGAGCTGTTCGAACAGATGGTCCATATCGAGGCGCTCGGCGGCCCCGCCCCACAACTGTTCCGCCCGCCGTACGGCTCGTTCGACGCCACCACCTTCAAACAGCTGCGCGCGCTGCACCTGCTGATGGTGCTGTGGTCGGACGACACCTCCGACTACACGCTGCCCGGCACCGCCACGATCGTGCAGCGGGCGCTCGCCGGCGCCCACCCGGGGGCGATCATCCTCATGCACGACGCCGGTGGCAACCGCGCCGAGACGGTCGCCGCGCTGCCGGCGATCGTAGCGGGACTGCGCCGCAAAGGGCTCGAACCGGTCACCATCCCGCGCCTGCTGCTCGACGACCCGCCACCGCGGGGGCTGCCGGTGCCCACCAGCCTCGCCGGCGATTAGCCGCGTGTTGTTGCATCAACTTTTTGGACGCCAACCACTTCACAAAGTGAAGCTGGTTAGGGGCCCAAAAAGTACACAACACTCCACGCACTCCGGCCTCGGCGTCGCAGCACTCCGGCCCGCAGCGTCGCAGCAATCCAGCACACCGCGTCAGTGCCCCAGTTGCACGGTCTTGACGACCAGCAGCGCCACCGCCACGACCAGGTAGCCGCGCAGCAGCAGCATCGCCGCGCGGCGGCCGGGCGACCACACCGGGCGCTCCAGCAGGGCCAGCGGCGGCATCGTCCAGGCGTGGCGGCGCTCCTCGGGGAGCGGCTCCCCTCCTGCGGCGGCGAGTGCGCGGGCGGCAGCGGACGGCCGGCGCGCCAGCACGTACGCCCCCGTCGCCGCCAGCCCCACCGCCAGTGCGATCGACAGGTCGATGAACAGGTGCGTGACGTTCACGTGCGGGAACGCCGTGCTGGCGACCAGCACCAGCGACAGCTCGACCAGCACGCCGATGATCACCGCCGCGAGCGCGTTCAGCCACGGCGCGTTCACCCACGGGCCCAGCACCGCGCGGTCGTTGCACAGCAGCAGCAAAAACACGGTGGCGCTCGGCAGCAGCACACCCGCCAGCGCCTGCACCGAGGTGGTGATCAGCCCCAACGGCGCGCCCGGCAGCAGCACGATTCCGGCCGCGGCGGCCACCATCAGCGCGAAGGTGGCGTAAAACAGCTTGGCGTCGCGGATGCCGCGGTGCAGCGAGTGGGAAGCGCCAAACACGTCGCCGAACGCGTACGACGTGGCGAGCGTCACCGCCGCCGCGCCGATCAGTGAGGCGTTGAGCAGCACGATCGCGAAGCACGCCCCCGCCGCCGGGCCGACGTAGTGGCGCAACGCGGTGGCCACGGTGCCGGCGTCGGAGAAGTTGCCGGCCGCCGGGGTGCCGGCGAACGCAAACGCGGCGACGGCGATGATGGCGCCGGCGCCGATCACCACCACGAACGCGCCGATCACCGTGTCGGCGCGCTCGTAGTTGATCCAGCGCGGCGTGATCCGCTTGTCGATGATGTTGGACTGCTGGAAAAACAACTGCCAGGGAGCGACCGTGGTGCCGACGATCGCGATGATCAACAGCACCGCCGTCGAGCTGGCGCCGCCCTTGATCGACGGCGACACGGTGTCGTGCGCGATCGTGCCGAAGTCGGGGTGCACCAGCACCAGCAGCGGGACCACCAAGAAGTTGGCGACCACGAACACGTACATGAACCGCTCCCAGCTGCGGAAGCTGCCGGTTGCGGTGATCGCCACCAGGGTCGCGGCGGCGGCCGGCACGGCGATGTACTTGCTCACGCCGAAATACCCCAGCGCGAGGCTCACGCCGATGAACTCGGTGACGATCGTCAGGAAGTTGAGGATGAACAGGTCGCCTACCGAAAACCAGCCCCAGAAGCGTCCGAAACGCTCGTTGATCAGCCGCGCGTGCCCCACGCCGGTGACCGCGCCGAGGCGGATCACCATCTCCTGGTTGACGATCAGCACCGGGATCAGCAGCACCAGCACCCACAGCAAACTGGTGCCATAGTTCTGGCCGGCCTGCGCGTAGGTGGACACGCCGCCGGCGTCGTTGTCGCCCACCATCACGATCAACCCCGGCCCCATGATCGCCAGCAGCGCCATCGCCCGCGAGCGCCAGCCGTGGCGGGCGCCGGTGTCGTCCATCTTGATCGTGCCCAGCGCCCCGCGGATGTCGCCGATGTGGGCCTCGTCGAGAACAGGCGGCACGCCCTCTGCGGGCGTCCGCGCGTGCGCCTCGATCTCCGACAGGGTCGTTTCGTCCGCCATTTGTCACCTCCTTTGCTTCCGATGGGCACGTCAAAACGACGCGCGCACACGCGGAGGAGCGATCCGGAGGGCTCTCAGCTGGGGTCAGCGAGACCTAGAACGACACGAACCAACTCCACGTACGCGCGAGCGGCTGGGTACTTCGTGGCTGTTCTCGATCCATCCCAGCCTCCTTTCGCGCGTTGGTGGTTGGCTCGGCGTCAGCCTAGCACCGAGCGTGCTCAGTCGCTCACCAGGCCATACCGTCGGCGCCAGCCGGCTGGGAGCGTCTCCTCCAGCACGTCGTCGACGGTGATCACCCCCACCACCAGCTGCTGCTCGTCGACCACGGGGAGCATCGCGAGGTTGTAGTCGGTCATCGTGCGCGCCACCTCGGGTAGGTCGGCGTCGGTGTGAACCGACTCGGGCTCGCGCTCGGCCAGCTCGGCCATCGGCGTGGCGGGGTCGGCGCGCAGTAGCGCCACCACGGTCGCTGAGCCGCTGAGAGCGCCCGCCTCGTCGTGCACGTACACGCTCGTCAGCATCCCCGGCGCGATCGTGCTGCGGCGCACCGCATCCAGCGCGTCTGCCACCGCGGCGTGTTCGGCAAGCGCGATGAAATCGGGGCTCATCATCCCCCCCGCCGTCGAAGGGTTGTAGCCCAGCAGCGTTTCGATCCGCCGCCTGCCGGCCAGCGGCAGCAGCTCGAGGATCCGCGCGCGGCGCTCCTGGTCGATCTCGCCGATCAAATCGGCCGCGTCGTCGGGCGCCATCCGCGCGATCACCGCCGCCACCTGCGCGTCGGGGCGCTCGGCGATGAACTCCAGCTGGTGATGCTCATCCAACTCCTCGAATACGTCCGCCTCGAGCTCGCGGTCCTGGCCGACCGCCTCGATCAGCTCCTCGCCCTCCTCGTGCGAGGCGGCCTCCACCAGATCGGCGATCTCAGCCGGGTGGAGGTTGGCGAGCTTTCGATGGGAGAAGCGCAGCCGCGCGGTGGGCACGTGGCCCACGAACGGCTCCATGTCGGCCCAGTCGAGGAACGGCCGGTCGCCCGCCAGCCCGCGCAGCGCGCGTGGCAGCGCCCGGCGCAGCTGCGCGCGGAAGCTCGGGTCCACTCCCACCACCCGCCACCACCCGTCGATGCACGCCAGCTCGATCTCGCGTGCGGTCACCAGCCGCGGCGGGTCGGCCTCCACGTTCACCAGCTTGCGCCCCAGCAAGTCCTGGCGCAACAGCACCTCGCCTTCGCGGCGCTCGAATCTTCCGAGATTCAGTTTTTGGCCCGACAACCGCCCCACGCCGCCCTCCAGCGTGGCTATCTTCGCCACCGGCACGAACAGCTCACGGCCGCCGATCCGCCCCTTCAAACCGGTCACCGGCGGGTAGCCGCCGTCGGCGAGGCGCACGATCACGTCCTCCACCCTGCCCAACCGCTCGCCGGTGCGGTCAAGCAGCGGGCTGTGCAGCAACGACGACAGATGCATCACTTGCTCGGGCAATGCCTCAGCTACTTTATCCGCTCTCGCGGCTGTTCTTCGTCGGCTCTTATAGCCTCATCACAAGATCGCATTATGCATACACGGCGACCACGGCCCTGGCCGACCTATCTGCTCGCCGCTCTTTGCGTAGGCGCGATCGTCGCCGCCGTGCTCGTGGTTGGACCGGCGTCGGGGAGCACCACCGGCGGCGGGCGCGTGATCACGGTCGGCGAAGGCGTCGTGCAGTCCACCGTTTCCGGCTCGGGCAACATCCAGGCCGCCTCGCAGCTCAACCTCGGCTTCAAGACCGCCGGCGCCGTAACGCAGATCTACGTGCACCAGGGCCAGCACGTCGTTGCCGGCCAGCTGCTCGCCGAGCTCGATCCCGAGAGCGCCGAAGTGACGCTCCAACAGGCCAAAGCCACGCTGCAATCGGCCGAAGCCGATCTCGTGCAGGAGGAAGAAACCGACGGCGAAGGCTCCAGCTCGTCGTCGGGGAGCGACGCCGCGGGCTCCAGCCACGCGACGGCCGGCGCTACCGCCTCGGCGTCCGACGCAAGCGCCTCCGAAGGCGCCAACCGCGCCGCCCAGCCGGGCGGTGACACACATAAAACACCGACTCCAACCACCGGCGAAGGCTCCGGGGCCGCGAGCGCACACGAAGACGCGACCACCACCCCGGCCAAAGCCACGCTCAGCCCCGCTCTGCGCGAAGCCAACATCGCCTCCGCCCGCGCCGCCGTCAAGAGCGACCGGCTGGCGGTGCAAAACGCCGAACAGGCGCTGTCCGACACCAGGCTGTATGCGCCGATGACCGGCACGATCGTGTCGCTGACCGGCGAGGTCGGCGAAACCGTGTCGGCCAGCGGCACCACGCGCTCCTCCTCCGGCTCCGGCTCCGGCTCCTCCAGCTCGAGCACCGGCTCCTCGGCGTCGGCGCTGGGACGCTCGGCCGCCGCGTCGGGCTCGGGGGAAGACTCGAGCTCCGGCAGCGGCTCCTCCGGGTCGGCGTTTGCGGTGCTCAGCGATCTCTCCTCGATGCAACTGGTGGTGGCGCTCAGCGAGTCCGAAGTGCTCGACGTCCGCCCCAACCAGCCGGCCACGGTGACGATCGAAGCGCTCGAAGGGCGCAAGCTGGCGGCGCACGTGGTGAGCGTGGCGTCGCTGCCCACCTCCAACAGCGGCGTGGTCAGCTATGACGTCACGTTCGCGCTCGACCAGCTCGAAAGCGGCTTGAAACCGGGGATGAGCGCCACCGCCGAAGTGGTGGTGAAGCAGGCCGAAGGCGTCAACGTTCCCACCTCGGCGATCGCCGCCGACACGGTCACCGTCGTGCACAACGGCACCGACACCCGCCGCCGCGTGGTCACCGGCCTGGCGGGCAACAGCTCCACGATCGTCCTCTCCGGACTGCGCGCCGGCGAACAGATCCTGCTGCCGGTCGCCCGCACCTCGGGCGGGCTCAGCTCGATCCTCAGCCGCCTCGGCAGCCGCACGGGCGCGCTGGGCGGCGGCGCCGGGCTCGGGGGCGCCGCCGGCCTGGGCGGCGGGGGCGGCGGCGCGGCGTTCTTCCGGGGCGGGTGATGCACCCCGCGCCGCACCCGGTGATCGACGTGCGCGAGGTGAGCAAGGTGTATGCCACCGGCACCATCCGCGTGCCGGCGCTGCGCGGCGTGTCGCTGCGTGTGGAGCGCGGCGACTTCGTGGCGATCATGGGCAGCTCCGGCAGCGGCAAGAGCACGCTGATGAACATCCTCGGCTGCCTCGACGTGCCCACCGGCGGGCGCTATCTGATCGACGGCACCGACGCCCGCCACCTCGACGAGGACGAATTGTCCGATCTGCGCAACCGCAAGCTGGGGTTCGTCTTCCAAAGCTTCAACCTGGTGGCGCGCACCAGCGCACTGGCCAACGTGGAGCTGCCGCTCGCCTATGCCGGCCTGCCTCGCGCCGAGCGCCACCGGCGCGCCGTACGCGCGCTGGCGTCGGTGGGAATGGCCGACCGCCACCACCACCTCCCGTCCGAGCTCTCCGGCGGCCAGCAGCAGCGTGTGGCGGTGGCCCGCGCGATCGTCACCAACCCCTCGCTGATCCTCGCCGACGAGCCCACCGGCAACCTCGACTCGCACTCCACCGAGGACGTGTTGGCGATCTTCGCGCGCCTCAACCTCGAAGCGCGCACGATCGTGCTGATCACCCACGAGCCCGACGTGGCCAGCCAGGCCAAGCGCGTGGTGCGCCTCAGCGACGGCCTGATCGTCGAGGATCGCCGCCTGCTCGGCGTGCACGAGCATCCACCCGCCGCCCACCGCCTCAAGAGCGCCCACCACGGCGCCGCCGCGGCGACCGAGGCGCGGCAATGACCGGCGCGGCTCTCCCGCGCGCGCCGGCGGGCGCTCGCCGGCAAACCTCGATCGCGGGGACGCAGCGATGATCGGCGCCGAGACGCTGCGGATCGCGTGGGGCGGGATCCTCGCCAACAAGCTGCGCTCGGGGCTCACGATCCTCGGCATGACGATCGGCGTGGCCTCGGTGATCGTGCTGATCGCCGTCGGCAACGGCTCCTCCCGAGCGGTGCAGGCGCGGATCGAGAGCCTCGGCACCAACGTGCTGCTGGTCGAGGGTGGCGGGATCCGCGGCGGCGCCCGCTTCGCCGCCGCGTCCGCCGGCAGCGTGTCGCTCACCCGCCAGGACGCGTCGGCATTGCAAAATCCGAGTGAAGCGCCCGACGTGAAGAGCGCGGCGCCGGTCGTCAACGCCACCGGCGTCACGCTGGTATACAACGGCACCTCCTACGAGCCCTCCACGTTCGTCGGCACCACCCCCTCGTATCTCGTTGCCCACGGCTACCGTCTCCAGGAAGGCAGCGCGTTCACCGAGTCTGACGTCGCCCGCCACGCGCACGTGGCGGTGATCGGGCAGACGGTGGTGGAAGAGCTGTTCGCAGGAGAGAGCCCGATCGGTCAGACGATGCGCGCCGACGGCGTCAACTTCGAGGTGGTGGGGGTGCTGGCCGCCAAGGGCTCCAACGGCATCTCCGACCTCGACGAAATCGTGGCCGCGCCGATCACCACCGTGCAGGACTCGCTCACCGGGTACGGCCCGATCGACTCGATCACCGTGCAGGCCACCTCCGAGTCCGCGCTGAGCGCCGCCGAAGCGGAGGTCACGCAGATCATCGAGCGCCGCCACAAAATCACCGACACCGCCGAACCGGGCTTTCAGGTGATCAACCAGGGCTCGCTGCTGGAAACCACCAGCTCCACCAGCTCCGTGTTCACCACGCTGCTCGGCGAGGTCGCCGCGATCTCGCTGCTGGTGGGCGGCATCGGCGTGATGAACATCATGTTGGTGTCGGTCACCGAGCGCACGCGCGAGATCGGCATCCGCAAGGCGGTGGGCGCGCGGCGCAGCGACATCCTCACCCAGTTCCTCACCGAGGCCGTCCTGGTGTCGCTGATCGGCGGCCTCGCCGGCGTGCTGCTGGGCGTGGTCGGCAGCCAGTTCGAAATCGCCGGCGTGCAGCCCGTGATCGCCACTTACTCGATCTTCCTCGCGTTCGGCGCCGCCGTCTTCACCGGCCTCTTCTTCGGCACCTACCCGGCGGGGCGCGCCGCGCGCCTGCGCCCGATCGAGGCGTTGCGCTTTGAGTGATCCCGCCCCCCACGTCCACAATCAGGAGTCTGCGATGTCAGCTGAGCCCACCAACCCCATGTCCGCCGAGGCCCAACCGCCGACCACGGCGCTGCCCGACGAGTGGGCGCAGGAGCCGCTCCAGGAACTGCCGCCCCGCCCGCGCCGGCGACTGCTGGGCGCGGGCGCCAACCCGCTGGCGCTGGCGCTGATCGGCGTGCTGCTGCTCGCGGGCGGCTTCATCGGCGGCGTGCTGGTCGAGAAGGGTCAAAACGAAGGCTCGAGCACCGCCGGGGGCGTGGGCGGCGTGGCCTCGCGACTGGCCGCCCTGCGCGGCAGCGCCGGCGCCGGCACGGCCTCGGGCGCGGGCGCCGGCGGGAGCGGGGCCTCCGCTGCGGGGGCCGGCGGAACCGGGGCCACCGGCGCGGGCGCCAATGGCGCGGCCGGAGGTGGCGGCGGCGGCGCAGGCTTCGGCGGACGCCTCGGCGCGCTCGCGGGTGGCGGCGCGACGATCGGCGAAGTGGCCTACATCAGCGGCACCACGCTGTATGTCACCAACTTCGAAGGCACCACCGTCAAGATCGACACCTCCCCCGCCTCCTCCATCACCAAGACCGTCAAAGCCGGCCTGCACGCGATCCATCCGGGCGAAACCGTTGTGGTGCGCGGCACCAAGGGCAAAAGCGGCGCGATCAGCGCCGAATCGATCAGCGTCAACGCCGCGGGCGCCGGTGGCGGCGGGTTGGGCGCGCTGTTCGGCGGTGGCGGCGGCGGTCGAGGCGTGGGCGCCGGCGGCACAGGCGGTGGCACCGGCGGTGGCGGGGCGGGCGGTGGCGCGGCTCTTTTCGGCCAGTGACATCCACTCGCCGCCTGGCGCCTTGTGCCAGTCTTTAGGTCGATCGATCAGAGTTGTTGAGGCAGAGTTGTCGAGTTTCAGATGGCGGACCGACCCAATGCATCACCGACAAAGGAGTTCCATGCATCCCATCGCCCCCCCACGCCGCCGCTCTCAATCACGGCGGCCGCTGACCCTCACAGCGGCGCTCGCCGCGCTCGTGGCCGTCTCGCTCGGGGTGGCTGCGTGCGGCGGCTCCTCGACCACGACCACCACCACACAAACGAGCGCCAACGCCGCCGCCACCGGCACCACCACCGCCGGCGCCGCGACGGGGAGCACATCGACCAGCGCAAGCGGTGCCTCCACCACCGGGCCCACCACCACCGGCACAACCCCTGCGGGTGGGTCGGGCACCGGCACGACCACCGCTTCGCCGGCCTCCTCTCGTGTCGCCGCGGTTCGCGGCTGCTTGGCCAAGAAAGGCATCACGGTCCCGCAAGGCAGCTCGCTGGCCGACGCGAAACTGCCGAGCGGCGTGTCGCGCACGCAGCTCTACGAAGATGTGCGCAGCTGCAGCGCGGGCTTCCTCCCGCCCGGCGACCGTGGCCGCTTCGCCGGCCGTGGCAAGGGCTTTCACAACCCCTTCAGCAGCCCCCGCTTCCACGCCGCGCTGGCGCGCTTCGCCGCCTGCCTGCGCCAGCAGGGAGTCAACGTGGGTGAACCCAACACGTCGGGCAAAGGCCCGGTGTTCGACACCAAAGGGATCAACACCGGCAGCCCGCAGTTCAAAGCGGCCGCCGCCAAGTGCCGCACCGCACTGCTTTCCGGGCTAGGGCCCAACCGCGCCCATCCAGGGACCGGCACGGCCCCCTCAGGGACCCCCACGACCCCCTGAGTGAGTCTCAGCCCCCGCCGGCCAGACCGCGGGCGCCCAGCCCGCGGTTGGTGGGCGCCGCCTGCGGGTCGCGGATCGCCGACGAGCTGGGGATGAGCGACACGGTGGGCTTCGGCAGCGCGCCGATGCGCTGGATCAGCTGGCCCCACTGAGCGCCGCTCAGCTGGCCGCTAGCCGCCAGCGGCGCGGCCGCGGACGGGCCGGCTGCCGCCGCGTGGGCGTGTACGGCAGCGGCCGCGGCGGGTGCATATTCGACGTGAATGTGTTCGGCGGCCGTCGCCAACGCCTCCGTGGTGGGCGCCTGCGGGTATTTCATCAGGCTCACAATCCGATGCGGCGCGAAGCGGCCGTGGAGCATCAGCAGCGTGCGAATCGCCGCGTCGGCGACCGACCCCTGACCCTGGTGGCCGGCGATCGGGATGTCGTTGATCGCGGTGATGTTCAACGCCAAACCGCGTGTGTGCGCCGCCGCCTGTCGCGCGGCCACCGCCGCAACGCCTGAGCCGGCGATCGCGCTCAAGCCCGACGCCGGGGTGGCGGGGCAGCGCAGGCCGCCGACGGTCGGCTGCAAGCCGCTGCGCGAGAGGAACACCAATGCCGCCAGCACGCGTGCGTCAACCGCGCCGGCCGCCACGTCGCGGCGGCCGCAGCCGTCCAGTTGGATGCCGGGGTCGGCCAGCACCGCGCGCTCCAGCTGCGCCTTCGACATCGACAACGCCGCGGCCGCGGTGGCGCCCACCAGCGCATCGGCGCTCTTGGAACCCTTGGGGTGCAGCGCCGAGCCCAGCTGGCGCCAGTTTTCCAGCAGCGGCCGCGGGTCGATCGTGCCGTTGTCGCCCGACGGCCTCACCGCGAAGCGCAACTGCCCGGCGGTGGCGCCCGCGGGCGTGTACAGGTGGCCGAGCACGGTGCCCTTGGCGACGATCGAGCCCGTGCGCAGCCGCGCCCAGCCGCCGGCGGTGGGCGCACTGTGAGCCGCCGCCTGCGCCAACGGGTTGGCGGGATGTGCGAACAGCCGCACCCTGCCCATCCCGGCGGGCACGTTTTCGCCTTCCGGTTCGCTCGCCGGGGTCGCCTGCGCGGGCGCCTGCGCGACGTGCGCCTTCACCTTCAGCGTCAGCGGCGTCTGGCGGCCGGCGCTCGCGGCTTGCGTGGGCGCGGGGTCGTCGGTCGGTTCGGGACCGCCGCCGCCCGCCCCCGCGCCGGCCGGCGCGGCTGCGCCCGAAGCGCCCGCCACGGGCACGTGCGGAACGGCGGGGCGGTAGCGCGCGGCGACGCTGCCGAGGCCGGCGTACGTGAAGAGATCGCCGTACACGTCGCGCAGCACCAGATAGCGACCCAGCGTGCGCGAGCGCCCGATGCGTTCGATGCGACCGTCCTCGACCGCCACCACCGGCGCGTCCGGCTTGCCGAGCAGCTCCGCCAGCTGCGACGGCTTGGCCGGCGCGTTGGCGAGCGCGCGTGCATGGGCGGCGGCCGCCTGCGGGGAGGGCGCCGGCGTGGAGCCCGGCGTGGTGGCCGCCTTGGCCGCGGAGTCGGCGTGCGCCGGCTTTCCGTCGCCGCCGGACGCCGCGGATGAGGATTGTGCACCCGTGGTTGGCGCCACGGCGCTCGCGGCCGCCGCCGGGGTGGGCGCCAGCGGCGCGGGCACCGCTCCGGCGGTGGCGCTGGACGCGCCTGTGCCGGCGGCGGCTTCTGAGGAGGGCGCGCTGAGCGATGCGGCGGCGCCCGGCGCCAGGTGCGCGCCGGCGGTCGGCGCGCGACCGTCGACGAGGCCGGTGAGTGTGGCGATCACGGAGCTGGGGTAGCTGGCGACGAGCTTTGCGCGCAGCAACACCGATTCGACGTATTCCTGGGAGTGGTTGTAGGAGAAGATGGCGGCGCGCAAATTGTGGGAGACGCCGGCGGCGTGCAGGTAGCGGGCGGCGGCGAAGATCGCGTCGACGGGGTTGTAGGGGTCGGCGTAGCCGGCGTTGGTGGCGTCCACCCCGTACTGCAGCCAGGTGCCGGGCATGAACTGCATCCAGCCCAGCGCGCCGGCGGTGGACACCGAGAGGTCGGTGCCGTAGTCGGTCTCGATTTCGTTGATCGCCGCGAGGATCTGCCAGGGCACGTCGTACTGGAAGGCGGCGGCCTGGTAGACGGGCAGCAAAAACAGCGGGATGCGGTAGAAGTCAAGCGCCTGTGCCGACACCGTGGAGCCGGTTAGCAGCGTGGCCAGCACGCCCGCTTCTTCGCCGGCGGTTTGCGGCGCCGGCGCGACGCCGTTGGGCCCGTTCGCGGGCGTTGTGGCCGCGCCGTTCTTGGCTGCGCCTTCGCCGTTGCCATTCCCGCCGGCGCCCTTTTCGGCGGAGCCTTTGCCTGAGCCGGCGACACTGGAACCGTGGCGGCGCCCGGCGGTGGTGGGCTGGCTGTGCTGCACCACCACCGTGGGTGGTTCCCCGTCGGCTGACGGCGCGGGCGCCGAGGGGGTTGTGGCGGTGCTGGGCGCGGTGGGTGTGGTGGCGGTGGTGCCGGCGCCTTCGCCGCTGGCGGACGCACCGCTGGCGCCCGTGGCGCCCGCTCCACTGCCGCCGCCGGTCGTGCTGGTGGTGGTTTCGCTCGATCCACCCGACCCGCCGCCCCCCGGCTGCGTGGTGGTGGGCGCCTGCGGCGTGGTTTCGGTGACCGGCGGCGTCTGATCTTCGGTGGTGGTGGCGGTGGTGGTGGACGTTTCGGCGCCCGCGCCACCGGCGAGCGGGCCGCCAAAACCGGCGGCGGTGAGCCCACCCCCGGCCAGCATCGACAGCATCGCGCGCCGCGCCCAACGGCGCGGGGCGCTCATCCGCGGCCTCCGCGGCAGATGCTCATCGGGGGGTGTGGTTGGTGGTGGTCTCGCATGCGCACGCCAGGCGGGGCCGCTGCGACCGGCCACCCTGACCAGGGTTCATATCGGCAGCCAACCACCCTGCGGTAAAGGATTTGTAATCTCCCTTGCACACAAGGCCACGCAAGGGGTTTGCCGTCGCGTGCAGGTTGCCGACCGGAGCAAAGCCGCTGCACTGTACCCTCCAGCAAGGCGGACAGGCGCCGGTTGGGGAGCGATACGGCGGCCGCCGGTTGCGAATACGCTCCGTTCGGCGAGCTCAGGGGTTGGAGAGATGAAAGGGTCATTGCAGATGCTCAAGAGTCCAGTCGGGTCCAAAGCCAAGATTCTCGTTGCGGGCGCCGTTACCTGCGCCTGCCTGCTGCTGGCGGCGGCGGCGTGGGCGACGCAGACGCTGGAAGTGACCGCCAGCTTCTCACCCGACAAGCTGGGCAAGCCCACCAACGTCCACGGCACCGCCAAGATCGGCTCGGTGGGCACGACGCTGCCATCGCCGATCGCCGAAGCCACGGTGATCGGGCCGGCGGGCCTCACGGTGAACACGGCCGGCGTGGGCATCTGCGAACCGAAGAAGCTGGAAACGACGCTCAACCCCGAAGTCTGCCCGAAGACCTCCAAAGCCGGCTACGGCGGCGGCGTGGGCGCCTATGAAATCGCCGGCCAGGTCAACGAAGAGCCGTTCACGATCAACTTCTACCGCGGACCCAACGAAGACGGGCACTTGACGATCATCGCGTACGTCAACGCGGTGTCGCCGGTGTCGGTGCAGCTGGTGCTCAAAGCGCAGGTGGTGCCCGAGCCCAAGCCGTACGGGCTGGGCTTCACGTTCAAGGTGCCCCCGGTGGAAACGTTGCCGGGCGCCACCAACGCCACCGTCAAGAGCATCTACATCACGCTGGGCGCCGCCAACGCGGCCTACTTCGAGAAGGTGCACGGCAAGCGTACGCTGGTGCACATCAAGGGCATCGTGGTCCCCAAGAAGTGCCCCAAGGGCGGCTTCCCCTACAAGACCGCGCTGACCTACGAGGACGGCACCACCAACGCGATCACGGGCACCATCGCCTGCCCGCGCGGCAAGTGAAGCGCTTGGCGCTTGCCGTCGCGGGCACGCTCGCGCTGGCGGGCGCGGCGGTCGCGAGCGCCGACACCGCCTCCAAACCCCAGATCGCGCCGCCCCCGCCTCCGCCGGAAGCGACCACGGCGACGATCAGGCCGTCGTTCGCGCCCGACCGGCTGGGCGCCAAGGCGGCGTTCACGTTCGCGGTGCACTTCGCCGGCGGCGAACACGGCGTGCCCTCCCCGGTGCGTCGCGCGGTGGTGCACTTGCCGCCGGGGCTGACGCTGAACATCCCGAAGCTGCGCAGCTGCTCGCGAGCGCGGCTGCAGGCCGGCGGGACGCGCGCCTGCCCGGCGCGCTCGGAGATCGGCGCCGGGCGCGCGCTCGCCGACGTGCACGCGGGCGCGTCGATCGAAAGCGAGACGGCCGGCGTCACGGCGTGGGTGGGCCCGCCGCGCAACCTCTACCCGACGATCGAGATCCTCGGCCAGGGCTACTCGCCGCTGGACGAGCGCGTGGTGATCACCGCCACGGCGCTCCCCGACAAACCGCCGTACGGCGAAAAGCTCGAAATGACGATCCCCGCGATCCCCACGATCCCGCTGGAGCCCAACGCCTCGACGGTGTCGTTCTCGCTGACGATCGGCGTGTCCAAGCAGCTGCGGCGCAACCCCAACACGGTGGTGCTGCCCTCCCGCTGCCCGGCGGGCGGCTTCCCGTTTGCGGCCGAATTCGGCTACGAAGACGGCTCCACCAGCAGCTCCACGGCGACGGTTCCCTGCCCGTAGGGTCTCGCAGCCGGTATATTGACGTCGATGGAACTGATCTTCGGTGTCCTGCAGGTGATCATCGCGGTGGTGGTCATCGGCCTCGTGCTGATGCACTCCGGCAAGGACGCCGGGCTGTCCGGCGCGTTCGGCGTGGGCACCGGTCAGGGTCCGCTGGGCGGCGGCTCACTGGTGGAGCGCAACCTCAACCGCTGGACCGTCTTCTTCGCGCTGCTGTTCGTCGGCAACACCATCTTGCTGCTGAAGAAGCCCTGGTAGGGGCCCCGACTCGCCCTCGCCGGGCGCGGCTGCCGGCGGCTGCAACCGGTCGAGGATCTCAAGCGCCTCGGCGCGCAGCGCCGCGTGGGTGGCTTCGTAATCCTCGCGCGACAGCTTGCCGGTGCCGTAGTCGAGCTCCAGCTCGCGCAGCTCGCGGTACTTGACCTCGCGCGCCGCCTCCAGCGCCGCAAACTCGGCGACGTCGGCGCTGGCGAAAGCGGCGGCGGAACCTCCCGCGAGCGCGGCGGCACCGCCGGCGCCGGCGAGCGCGGGCGCCGCGGCCTGCCGCGCGCGGGCGCCGACCGTCAAACGCCGGCGCAGGGAGGCCGGCGAGGGCGAGAGCGCCAGGAGGCCGCCGCCGAATACGATCAGGCCGCCGATCCAGATCCACATGATCAGCGGCGAGTCCTCCAGGCGGAACTGCGCCGGCGGCGGGTGCTGTAGGTATTCGTGGGCGAAGAAGTCGAGCACGAACAGGCCCTCGTCGGGGCGCGAGAAGGGGATCGTGTGGTTGCCCACTTCGATGATGCGCTTCAGCCGCGGCGTTTCGAGTTCGGGCTGGATCGCGCTCCAGATGTCGCGCTCCAGGGAGCCGTCGATGCCGACGTTGCTGACGGCCTGCCCGCCGATCAAATGCCCCACCGAGCCTTCCGATTCGTTGAGCGATTCGTAGAGGTCCTCGCTGGGGCGCAGCGTGGCGACATAACGCCCGCCTTCGGTGACGCGCAGCACCGCGCCGATGTTGAGCGTGGAGCCTGTGTGGGTGGGATCGTCATGGGGGGTGAGCGCCGCCGTGGGGCGCACGTAGCGGACGGTGTAGGGACCGACGCGCGTGGACTGGCCGGGCGAGAAGCGCGACAGCTGGGTGATGTGCTGGAAGGAGGAGGAGGCGGCGACGCCGACGAACAGCGCGGCCATCCCGACGTGCACGATGTAGCCGCCGTAGCGGCGGCGGTTGCGGGCGATCAGCCCCGCGAGCGCCGCCGGCGGCGCGGCGCTGGCGGCGCGGGCGCGCACACGCATGCCGCGCCACAGCTCCTGGGCGACGCTGGCGAGCACGAAGGCGGCGCCGCAGAACATGATCAGCGCGGTGGGGCTCTTGGTGATACCGGCGGCGATCAGCGCGCCCAGCGTGACGATGCCGGCGAGCAGCGGCAGCGCGAGGTTGCTCAGGACGCCCCGCGGCGAGGCGCGCCGCCAGGCGATCACCGGTCCGATGCCCGACAGCAGCACGAGGATCAGCGCCAGCGGCACGGTGTAGCGGTCAAACCACGGCGCCCCCACCGAGGCGTCCTGGCCGGTGAGCGCTTCGGAGATCTTCGGAAACCAGGTGCCCCAGAAGATCACGAACGCGAGGCCGACCAGCACGAGGTTGTTGAACAGGAAGATCGCCTCGCGCGAAAGCAGCGAGTCCAGGCGATGAGTGCTGGCGAGCAGCGCGCGGCGGGAGACCACCAGGTAGATGGAGCCCGCCAGCAGCACCGCGATCAACACCAGGAACGGCACGCCGAGGGTGGCGCCGCCGAAGGCGTGGATCGAGTCGAGGATCCCCGAGCGCACGAGGAACGTGCCCATGATCGCCAGCACGCCGGTGGCGAGCGCCAGCGACACGTTCCACACCTTCAGCATCCCGCGGCGCTCCTGGATCATCAGCGAGTGCAGGAACGCGGTGCCGGTGAGCCACGGCAACAGCGCGGCGTTCTCGACCGCATCCCACGCCCAGTAGCCGCCCCAGCCGAGCTCCGAGAACGACCACGAGGCGCCCAGCAGGATGCCGGTGCCGAGAAACAGCCACGAGGCGAGCGCGAAGCGGCGCACCACCGCGATCCACTCGCCGTCCACGCGCTTCGCGATCAACGCGCCGGCGGCGAACGCGAACGGGATCGTGCACAGCGTGTACCCCGAGTAGAGCATCGGGGGATGGATCATCATCGTGGGAAAGCGCAGCAGCGGGTCGAGGCCCTCCCCTTCGGGCGCCACCGGGCGGGTGGTGGCGAAGGGGTCGGCGTAGAACACCATCAGCGACACGAAGAAGGCGCCGAAGCCGAGCAGGATCGCGGTGGCGTAGGCGGCCACCTCGTGCAGCCGCTTGCGGGTGAGGAACAGCGCCAGGCTCGACCACAGCGACAGCAGCCACGCCCACAGCAGCAGCGAGCCTTCCTGGGAAGACCACAGCGCCGCGAGGCGGTAGAACAGCGGCGTCGTGCGCGAGGAGGTGTCGGCGACCGCGTTGAAGGCGAAGTCGTTGCCTGCGAACGCCACCTCCAGCACCAGGATCCCGACCGTGAGCAGCAGCGCCATCGCGTACACCGAGCGCCGGCCGGCAAGCGCGAACTCGGCGCGGCCGCTGCGGGCACCGTAGATCGAGACCGCGATCCCGTATGCGCACACGACCAGCGAGAGCACCAGGCAGACGTGTCCGAGGAGAGCCATCAGGGCCCCGTCAATCCCGATGCGGCGTGGCGGGGAGCGCGCGCATCGCAAACAACTTTTTGGACGCCAACCAGATCATGCGTTCTGCTTCTCGGACGGGGGCGCGACCTGGTACTTGGAGGGGCACTTGGTGATCAGCGAGTTGCGTTCGCCGGTGTAGGTGGAGCCGTCTTTCTGCACGGTGACGATGATCTCGCGCCCTTCGCGGAAGGGGTCGGGGACGGTGCCGGTGTAGGCGACCGGGACGGCGTCGGCGCCGTTGGCCCGATCGGCGACGCCGAAGTAGAGCACGCCGTTCTGGTGGCGCACAGAGCCCTTGACGACTGTGCCGGTCAGCTGGTAGCTGCGCCCCGGCTGGGCTTCGCGCAGGAGCTGGGTGGGCGTGAGCGCCGGGCTGTCGGCGTTGAAGCTGGTGTAGATCAGCGCGGTCGCCAGCAACACGGCGACGGAGAGCGCCACGACCAGCCGCACGGTGCGCTTGCGGGCGGGGTTCATCGCGCCAAGTATCTCAGATGGCCGCCAGGGTTTTGCCGGTGGAAGGCGAAACATCGAGGCGTGCGGGGCGTTATGAAGTGTAGAGAGCGGTGAAAGGACTCCTTCTGAACCCCATGATCGGCGAGCGCCGTCGAGCGCGGAGCCTGCGCCGAGCAGCACGGCTGGTGCCAATGCGCGAGCGGGCCTTCACGCTCAATCAACCGCCGGGCGAGCACATCGCGGCGCAGCGGGTGCGCGAAGAGCCGCAGGGTGAGGACATCGCCGCGCGGCGCGTGCGCGAAGCGGGCGGGCCGAGCGACCAGGCGTGCTACTCATGCGCGTGCGGCTGCGTGTTCGCGGCTGCGGTAAGCACCACCGTGGAGTGCCCGCACTGCGGCGGCGGGCAGGCATGGTGAGGTGGTCAACGTTCGCTGGCGGTCAATTCTTCCGGCGACACGATCTCCATTTCGGCGCGAAGGACCGCTGCGTTTTCGCCGGCTTTGTTCGGTATTTTGAGTATCTCATCTAAGATCATATCGAGCAATC